>Ga0209092_10000478_pt1 | contig 39135 bp, 23 predicted proteins | sample FraStrMetagenome_FD_187446 | JGI IMG/M metagenome (GOLD analysis project Ga0209092, IMG submission 187446) | Marine eukaryotic phytoplankton communities from Arctic Ocean - Fram Strait ARC3M Metagenome (SPAdes) (version 2) | ecosystem: Environmental > Aquatic > Marine > Oceanic | place: Fram...
CCCCAGCGAGATAGTTTGACCCTCGAGTTGATTAGAGAGTGCGTTTCACAAGCAGTTCCAATACTGGCGGTATGCCGCGGGTTTCAGGAGCTTAACGTTGCACTGGGAGGAACTTTGTACGCCAAAGTTCATGACATTGTTGGTTATCATGATCATCGAGAAGATAAGACAAAAGATCGTCAAGGGCAGTATGACGTGAGTCACCCAGTAAATTTCATCAAAGGTGGGCTGTTACATTCATTAACAGCAGAAACAAGTTGGTCAGTTAATTCCCTCCACAGTCAAGGAATTAACATGTTGTCTGAACAGCTTATTGTTGAAGCGACCGCAGATGATGGTTTGATCGAGGCGGTGTCTTGGCTAGCCAAGGAGGACAATAAAAACTGGATATTGGGAGTGCAGTGGCATCCAGAATGGCAGTTTGAATCGAACAAGGTATCAAAAATAATCTATCAAGCTTTTGGAGACGCCATAAGAAAATCAATGGCATCTCGTTAGCAATGAGAGATAAACGTCTTTTAGAGGACTCTGTTTAGGAGTGGTTTTGATACTTTAATTATAGCCTGAGGAATAGATTTCTTTGCCGTCAAACCAAGTGGCCAGTATTTTAGTATTCGAAATTTTATGGCTATTGCTAGTGGCCTCAAGTTGCAGTAAATCTTGATCAATAATAACAAAATCAGCTTTTTTCCCAATTTCTAGGGAGCCAGTTAATGTTGCCTGTCCAAGCATCTCTGCGCCCTTTATGGTGTATGCGTCCAAAGCATCTCGAACTGAAATTCGCTCATCACTATTGTAAGTTCGCCCAGTAACTTCATTTTGTCGGGTAACCGCTTTTTCAAGGTTTAGCATGGGTCTTGGATCTCGTTCTTCAACTGGAGCATCGCTTCCAGAGACCAATATACCTCCGGCCTTAAAAATAGAGGCAGCGGGATAGGAGTTTTTGTACACATAGCCACTTGGATCATAAAGATCATCCTCTGAAAGGATTGGTTCAATGAACGGTGAAACCATCATTTGATATTCGGTTGTCGGCTCTATCCAAGAATAGGTGAATGCCATAGCAACATTTAGATCGGCAATGCGAGAAATATCTTCAGGATGAATTATTTGGGCGTGGGCTATCGAAAATTTTGCATCAGACTCAGGGCTAGCTCTTTTTGCGGCATCAAAAGTGTCTAGTGCAACTCGCACGCCTCGATCACCTACGGCATGGCTATGAACGTTGTAACCAGCCTCATAAAGTGCCAGGGTATAGTTGTAAATAAAGTCATACTCTTTTTCTAAAACACCATTACTCTCCAAACACTGTGAGGATACAAAACCATGCTCAGCTAGGAAATCTTTTTCAGAAAAGTCTTGAAATTTTTGCTGTTGGATTTTTAGGCATAGATCCGATGTAGTATCTACATAATCTATCACCTTAAAGGGTTGGCTTTTCTTGCCAGAGCTGAAGATAGGTTGTAAATAATTAGTCAAAGAAGCTGCATTGGGCAGTGTAGGGGGGAAGGCGTAGGGATCGCCCTCTAATACGCCATCAATAAAAATCTTTGCAGTATCAATTTTTAGATTGGCTACGTCTTTGTGAGCTACTTGGACATCTCTCAAATCAGTGATCAAGGCAGCAATATTAATAGGCTTGCCAAGTCCTGCTCGATAATCTTCAAATTCTGGATAAAAGGCCGCAGTTAGGCGATAAGTTAATGGCGATCGCTTTGCCCATTTTGCAAAATTGTTAATATCATCGATCCGAAGAGCTGCATCCATGGTAGAGGTAATACCTGATGAAGCAAGTCGCCTCCCGATCCTTTGGTAAACTTGTAAATCGACCTTGGGATAACCCCATAAATTAGGAAGATTAACGATTTTTCGGGCATCCTCATTAATCATTCCGTTTGGTTTACCATCTTTATCAGTGCCAATCAGAGTTTTAAGTTTAGCAAACTCTTTGCTCAAAGTTGCCTTAGTTAGGCCAACATTTACACCGTTACTGTCGGTAGCTAAATCCATAGCAAAGCTATTTACTGCGCCATGATGACCATCATTGCCGAGTAGAACAATGGGATGGCTCAGGGATACTGAATCAAGTGCTTTGCGGATAGTTGGGAGGGCATTACTGGGTTCATTACCATGAGAGAAAGCCCACTGTTCAACAGTTAACCATTCCCCCTCTGGTAGTTCTAGGCGTTTAATACACTGCTTTAGTCGAGGAACCATGTTTTCTAATGAGAATGGTTGGCTCTTTAAATCACAATTATCGCTTTCGACGATTCCTGGCAAATGAATATGTACATCATGGAGTCCGGGAATGATCATGCTCCCATGTAGATCAATAATTTCAGTGTCTTCATCGGCAAGCTGCAACGCACCCTCAGTGTCACCAACATAGGTCAGCCGATCACTGGTGACTCCAATAGCGGTAACCATCTGCTGTTTGGCATTGGCGGTATAGATGGCACCATTAACAAATAATTTTTCTGTGTGCTCTAGATTCTCATGCTTACAAGACGTCATTATTAGACTTGATAGCAAGGTTAAAACGATTAGTTTTAAATATGACATAAAAGAAACCAATTTGGAGTCTTGTAATCTTACTCCCGACATGGAGTGCCTGAATACCCTCTAAGGGTAGATATGGATGTACTGAACAAAAACTTGATATCGGATATTATGTTCTACTGTGATCTGAAATACGAAGAGAGAAAAAATTCATGCTACCAATTTCGCAACTTGATCAGTTTTTAGAAGATAACTCGGATATAGAAATGTTCGAGATACTTCTTCATGACCTTAATGGTACCCAGCGAGGAAAATGGTTGCCGAAGGATAAAATCCATAAGGTCTTTAATGGTGGCTTTAAAATGCCATTAAGCAGTTGCTCATTCGACTGCTGGGGCCGTGATCAGGAGGAGTTGATAAAGGCAACTGGGGATGCTGATGGAATCTGTGTACCACATGCTGAGACATTGGCAATGGTACCCTGGGCTGAAAAAGCAACAGCACAGATGATCATTTCAATGGGTAATGAGTCTGGCGATGGGCCTTATGGAGGTGATTGTAGATCAGTGCTTAAGAGTGTAGTAGATCGTTTTGGTCAACTCGGGCTAACTCCTGTTGTTGCTAGTGAAATGGAATTCCATTTGCTGACATTAGAGCGAGATAAATTTGGCATTCCGCAACACAGTCAAACTGCTATTGATGGCAGCCCCGCAATAGGCGGGCAGACCTGCGGTATCGATATTATGCGTGATGCTGCGCCATTAATGGATGCGATCATTGAAGCCACCAATCAACAGAAGTTACCCGTGGATACGTTAGTCACTGAATTTGGGCCCTCTCAGTTTGAAATTAATCTTTATCATCAAGATTGTGCGTTGCGGGCCTGTGATCAGGGAAGCATGCTTAAAAGAGCGATACGCAGTGTCGCCCTTCAACACGACAAGGTGGCGTCATTTATGGCAAAACCTTTTGCTGAACAAGTTGGTAATGGTATGCATATCCACTTTAGTTTGTTGGATGAGAAAGGCAATAATGTATTTGACAACGGCACCCCAGAGGGAAGTAAATTGCTAAGCTATGCGGTGGCAGGGTGTCTGGAAACTATGGCAGATAGCATGGCTGTTTTTGCACCAAATATTAATTCTTTCCGACGAATGGTACCGGGTTGTTACGCTCCGCTGTCTCCTAATTGGGGCTATGAAAATCGAACGACCGCCCTCCGAATTCCTGGGGGTGACAACCGTGCTATGCGAATTGAGCACAGAGTCGCTGGAGCCGATGCTAATCCTTATTTGACTGTAGCGGCAATTTTGGCCGGAGCTTTGTATGGTATTGAGAAAAAACTCAAAGCTCCTGCAGCGGTAGTGGGGGACGCAGGAGATGTGCAACCAACGCTACCGCATTTTTGGAATGATGCCATTCTTGCCTTCGAAAGGTCTAAGTTTATAGAAGAATATTTGGGGAGCGAGCTGAAGACAAATTATGCTCGCTGTAAGAGACAGGAGAAGCAGGAATTTGATAGTCGAGTTACTCTGTTAGAATACGATGCCTATCTGTAGCTAAGTATCTTGGGTGGAGCTTCCGCGCGCCTCACTAAGGTCGAATCCTTGTCCTATCGGACAGGGTTTGAGAGCTGGGTTGAGGTTTAAAGAGAACGTTTTAGTAGAAGACTATCGATCTCATTTTGCGCAAGCTTTGCTCTGGCAGAAGCCATTTTTGAAGTATTAGCAAAGGGTCCAACCAATACTCTGTGCCAGACAACACCACTTTTACCTTTGACACTTTCACTTTCAGCGGAAAGATTCATCAACAACAGTTGAACCTTTAAATTTTCTGCATCCTGAGCACTTTTAAAAGAACCGACCTGTAGCACGTATTGGGAGTTCTGTTCAATTTCAGTACTTTCAGGAGATACCATTATTTCATCATCTTTAAGTAATTCGTAAAAATCGAATTTTAGCTCTTGAATATCAGCCTTACCCACGATGTCTGTCACAGCAGCGGTATCTATTTTTGTGTCTGTGTTGAGTATAGGTGGAAGTACGTACATAATTAAAGCGCCAATAAACAGACCAGAGATAAATGCTGGTCTAGAGGACGTCCCAGTTGATTTGTTACTGTTTCGACCTGATTTGTTTTTCGAAGAGTGAGCCATAAAGTACTTACTTTTTTAAGATAATGAATTGTAGGTGAAGTATTGGGGTGTTAGCAAAACTTAAAACACTTTAATTGGATTTTAGGCGTGATCTACTAAATTTCCTGCGGGTCTACATCAATAGACCACCGCACTCGGCGAGAATCTTTGTGCTCTTCAAGTGTTAAAGCTAAAGCAGAAAGTAAAGACTGCAGCAGAGAGCGTTTACTAGCATTGATTTGTAAGACAAAACGGAATCGACCAGCTCTTTTTTCCAACATAGCCGGCAATGGGCCTAAATATGATACTAGGAGACTCGGTGGGCTAATTTTTTCAGCGATACTTCGTGCTAAACGCAAGAATGACTCAGCTTCATTAGCGCGATCAGATTCAGCACGGATTAAGGCCATGTGTCTAAAGGGGGGTAGTTGGGTAATTCGTCGTTCTGACATCAACTGCTGAGCAAAGAAGCCATAACCTTTGTTAATGAGGACCTCTAAAAGTGGATGCTGTGGCTGATGAGTTTGGATGACAACCTTGCCAGGTAAATCTCCTCGTCCGCTTCTCCCAGCTACCTGAGTCAGTAACTGTCCCATTCGCTCGTGGCTGCGAAAGTCTGGACTAAACAGTCCACTATCCGCATCCAACACTGCTACTAAAGTGACATTCGCAAAATGATGACCTTTGGCCAGCATTTGAGTGCCGATTAAAATACAGGGTTCGCCACTGTCAGCGACATCAAATACGGCTTGCATGGCGCCTTTCTTTCGAGTGCTATCTCGATCAACCCGTAATATTTTGGTGTTTGGGAAGCACTTTTCCAGATGAGCCTCACTGCGCTCAGTACCCTCTCCAACAGAGATTAGCTCTTGGCCTTGGCAACTCGGGCAGAGGTGAGGGATACGCTGTTGATAATCACAATGATGACAAATCAGACGTCCTCGCGCCCGATGCACTGTGAGGCGAGAATCACAGTGGTGGCACTCTCCGGACCAACCACATTGATGGCAAATTATTGCTGGAGCAAAACCTCGACGGTTGAGAAACACTAAGACTTGTTGACCTTGTTCAACGGTTTGCCTAATGTTTGTTAGCGTGGACGCTGCTATGCCTGCTTCACATTGTTCATTTTTGAGATCGACGATTGACCACGTCGGCTGCACTGCTTTTCCGGCTCTGTCAGTTAAAACTAAATGTTGGTAACGATCTGCGGCACAGTTATTGAGTGACTCGATTGATGGAGTTGCTGAGCCTAAAATGATCGAGATATTTTCCCTACGTGCTCTTATGACCGCTAGGTCTCTTGCAGAATAACGAAATCCCTCGTGTTGTTTGTAGGATTGATCATGCTCCTCATCAACAATAATCAGGCCGGGTTGACATAAAGGCGTGAATACCGCTGATCGAGTGCCGAGAATAATCCGTGCTTCGCCAGTCTTTGCACTTGTCCATGCAGCCAGGCGATTTTTGTCAGTTAAACCAGAGTGAAGAGTGACTATGGGTACATTAAATCGATCGCGAAAGCGTTTTTCTGTCTGAGGGGTCAGGCTTATTTCAGGAATAAGCACCAGTGCTTGGCGATCATAGCGAAGTGTTTTCTCAATTGCTTGCAGATAGATTTCTGTTTTGCCACTTCCAGTAACACCATCCAATAAATAGCAGTTAAAATTATGTTGTTCTATGCTATCCAATGCACTCTGCTGAGAGTCATGTAGCTTTAGAGCATCCTGCTTTAAAATATTGGAAACTGAGGTTTCAGTGTTGCTTTTTTGAAAACATTCGATCAGTTCTTTTTGCTCAAGCGACGTTAAAATCGCTCTAGAAAAGTCTTTTGATAATACTAAGTCAGCCACAGCGCCGGTAGTTTTGAGTTGTTCCACCAGAGTCTGTTGGCTTGGCGCCCTTTTCAGAGAATTCTTCCCTAAACCTTGGCCTTTTTGGGTTAAACGCCAATGCCTTGTTCCAATTTTTGGGAGGGATTCTCCCTTGCGTAAAAGCACCGGTAACGTGCTAAACAGAGCATCTCCCATGGGATATTGATAGTAGTTAGCCGCCCAACCAAATAACTCAAACAACGGGTCAGGGACTAATGGAGCAGAATCCAACAGGCGATTGATTGGTTTTAGCTTCCCAATATCAAAATCACTGGTAGTTGCTTTCTCTATTATCAAGCCTATTACTTCTCGTCGACCAAAGGTAACTGCAACTCTGCAGCCCACGTCAGCGCGATGATCTGCGTTTTCCTGTAATACAGTGTCGGGCACTAAATAGTCAAATAAGCGACGTAGCGGGGAGGGTACCGCTACGCGCACAATGTAAGGCTTGCATTTAGCCATAAAAATTTGTTAATTCCTGTTGTAACTAGGTTAGTTTCTGCTAAACTCCGCGCTCTTTAGAAATGGCCTACCGTGCCTTGCATAAACTGAATCGATAAACAGTGTGTTTTTACCAGTTTAAAGATGAGGTGGCGGTTCGTAACTTGGAGTATAAGATGAAAAACGAGATTCACCCAGCCTATAACGAATTAGTTGCAACATGTAGTTGCGGTAATGTTATAAAAGTCGGTTCAACGCGCACTGACGCGATCTATTTGGACGTATGTTCCTCTTGCCACCCATTTTATACGGGTAAGCAGAAGATCGTCGATTCAGGTGGTCGAATTGATCGCTTTAATAAGCGTTTTGGCGGAGCCAAAAAAGGCGCTTAAACGCTCCGATCCTGAGATAACAGTTTAGAAATGCGGCTTAGACAACGTCTAAAGCCGCATTTTTTATTTGTGCTACTTTTTGGATTAGATGCCAGATGGGCATTACAAGTCTTACGCCGCGTTTGAATTTTGGGAAATCTGGCTGAATTTTTGTCGATGAGATTGGCAAGGGTTATACTACTTTTGAATGGCAACTGTTTTGAGGAATGAACATTGCGTGGAATCTGGTTATTTTTAAAGTTCTTGCTGCTTCTGATTTTTGTAGTGGTTGGAGCATTTTTTGCCATGGAAAATAGTCAGACTATAGGGGTTAGCTTTATCTTGTTTAATGGGCCAGATCTAAGCTCAGGTTTTTGGTTGCTTTTGTTTTTAGCAGGTGGTGTTGCTCTTGGAATTTTAGCTAGCTCCTTGCTTATCATGTCTTACCGACGTAAATTAGCCCGCGCTAACAAAAAGGATTAGTGTCAATATGACTTCTGTGAACTCTAAGGTGATTGTGGCACTTGACTACAACAACTCAGAAGCGGCTCTAAAGCTTGCTGGCAGATTAGACCCTCAGCAATGCCGACTAAAGGTTGGTAAAGAGTTGTTCACTGCAGCTGGGCCGTCCTTGGTTCAAGAGCTTGTTGAAGTTGGTTTCGATGTCTTTCTTGACTTGAAATTTCATGATATTCCGAACACTGTTGCCAAAGCTGTAAGCGCGGCAGCAGACTTAGGAGTTTGGATGACTAATGTCCATGCATCTGGTGGCAGCAGCATGATGATTGCCGCAAAAAATGCTCTAGTAGAAAAAAACAGTAAAATGCTGTTGATTGGGGTGACTGTGCTAACCAGTATGGATGATTCTGATCTTGCAGAAATCGGGGTCAATCACGGCGCGGCTGAACAGGTATTAGAGTTAGCAAACCTTGCAAAACAATCAGGACTTGATGGGGTTGTTTGTTCTGCTAAAGAGGCTGAGAATCTTAAATCCGCCCTAGGTATGGACTTTAAGTTAGTAACTCCCGGTATTCGACTTGCGGATAACTCGGCAGATGATCAAAAAAGAGTAGTAACGCCAAAAGATGCCGTAGCCCTTGGCAGTGATTATTTAGTGATCGGTAGGCCTATTACCCAAGCGCTTGATCCCTTAGCAACGTTGACAGAAATCAACCAGTCCATTTAATTAAATTCATCAGACCAGATGAGATTATTTTCCTCATCATAAACTCGTACATAATCAATTGAGAGATCACCCTGTTCAAAATTGGAATCTATGTCTTTTTCGATGGCAAAATTAAGCAACAAATAGTAGTCCTTATCAAAGGGCCATGTGCGCTTGTTTTTATCAGTTGGGGCATAGGTGTAATGGTCATTTCCATCAACGGCAAAGACCAATTTCTCAGCGCTCCAATCTAAAGAGTACAGATGAAATTCGGAAGAGATAGTAGATATTGGTTGCCCACCGTGATTGACCGTATTACCAAAACTAGAGCGAGTATGTGTGGCACTTTGAGCATAGTTTTGATTCCTTCCCCAGTGCTCGATGATGTCGATCTCTCCGCAATCTGGCCAAGGCTTTTTTCCAAAGCCCTTTTGCTCGAAATACGCACCTTTTTCTTTAATATCTTTAGGTAGCATCCAAATTGCAGGCCAGGTGCCATATCCGTGGGGCATTTTTGCCCGCACCTCAACTCGACCATAGGTAAAAGCAAACTTAGAGTTTAGGCGCGCAGAGGTGTATTTCTTAACCACACCTTGATCTTTGAAAATCTCTTTTTTAGCCTTTATGGTCAGTACACCATTGCTAACAGAGCTATTTTCGATGCGATTAGTGTAGTGCTGCTGCTCATTGCTAAACCAGCTGGTACCCTTGGGCAATGTGGTTTGATGAAACCACTTCTTGGAATCTATAGGCCTCTCATTTGGAACTGCCTCTGCCGAGGCGAGCAAAGGAGAGATGGCTAATGAGGCTATCCCAGATATAAGGAGTTTCCTAACCATGCAATCTCTTTTCTTTAGGATCATGCTAATCATGTACTAATTCTTTTGAAAAACTCTCACGTAATCGACGACCATTCGCTGGGGAAACTCTGTCGATGAATTTGGACTACCGGGCCAATTGCCTCCTACAGCGATATTCATAATAAAGAAAAATTCTTCCCTAAAAGGTTGAGTCGAGTTAATCGTTTTATAAGAATATCGTACATCATCAACATACCAACCAATGCCATTGACGTCCCACTGGATACTAAATACGTGGAATTCCTCAGAGAGGCTTGTGCTTAATTTACGGTAACCCCCTGTACTAACGGGCGAATAGCTGCCATTTAGACCATTATTATTCCAGTGCATTGTCCCAACTGCAGTGCGATCTCCATCAGGATGGTTGTCTTGTGGTGAGTTTCCACCGACCATTTCCATGATGTCGATCTCTCCAGATTTTGGCCAACCCACGTCAGTAATATTTTTTCCAAGCATCCAAAGGGCGGGCCAAATTCCAGCACCCTCGGGAAGACGAGCGCGAACATCGATCCGGCCGTATTTAAAATTCTGCTTTCCTTGTGTCTTTAATCGAGAAGAAGTGTATGACCGCCCACCGTAGGATTCTTGTTGCGCTCGAAGAACCAATAACCCATCTTTAAGATAGGCATTTCGATTAGTATGATACTGAAGTTCATTATTACCCCAGCCACTGCCACCGATATCGTAACCCCAATTATCGGTATTAATTTCACTGCCATTGAATTCATCAGACCAAGTTAAACTATAGCCGTCATAGCTGTTGGGTGACTCAAATCCGGTGAATGATGGGATGACCCAGCCATCATCACCGCCCACTGGTTCCACGGGAGTTTCACCACCATCAATATCTTCCCATCGGACGTTGTCTATTTGGAATACGGTATTTGTGTACTGGGTCGCCCAGATCACAAGTCCAGTATCAATAGTAGTTAACTGCAATCCTTTATCAACCAAATCATCGACCTCAATGGTGACAGATTCCCAACCATCAGAACCAATGCTACCAATAACTTGGTCGCCGGATGTACAGTCCCATATGCAGTCGATTTTCATGGAGTAATTACTATCACCACTAAGGGTTTTGAGATCAAATTTAATTTGACCTCCAGCGTACAGGGTTAAATTTTGTGCGTTATTTGTTTTGAAATATAAAATCGCTTGATTGCTCGAAGAACTATGCTCAATTTGCAATACGGTACCGCGTTCCTGGTCATTTACCAGCTTCCATTCTATATTGCATTCTGAAATGTCATTTGTGTCGCAGTTAGACCAATTTTTTGCAGAATCAGCAACCTGGATTCCACCTTCCCAACTTGCATCTACCTCGCCATTCACAAATACGTTCAGTACTTCCAATGACGAGCTAACAGCCACAGTCACGTTACGAGTCTGGGAGGCTTCATTACCTGCGCTATCAGTAGCGGTATAGGTTAGGGTATAAGTACCAGCAGCAGCGGTATCGACAGAGCCTGTGATAACAACGTCAACCGATCCATCAACGGTATCAGTCGCACTCGCTCCTGCATCGGTATAGGTTGAACCCAACTCGATCTCTACAGTAGCATCACCGGCTAAGGTAATCACCGGCGCTATAGTGTCAGCCACCGTCACTGTCCGTGTTAAAACTCTAGAGACATTACCCTCACTGTCCGTCGCTGAATAACTTAAGGTATAAGCACCCGCTACATTTGAATCGACCGACCCTGTCATTATTACCGTGACAGACCCATCAACAACATCAGTGGCGGTGGCCCCAGCATCAACATAACTGGTTGCCTGCTCATGATCGACCGTCGCACTGCCATTGAGGGTGATATAGGGAGCCTGCGGCATCACCGCACTCATGTAAGCTTCTAAACCAGCACTATCTGTTCTAATCGCGCCTTCACCAACAACATCTTCTGTTAAGGCGTTTCCACCCAAACCAAACAAATATCTCAGCAGCAACAATCCATCTGTCAGCGCATCCACAGAGCCATTACCATCAACATCACCGGAACTGGCAAAAACCTCAGCTAACTCCAACTCTAACTTTTCCACAGTAGTATATTGGGCATCATCAGCAACAACACCACTGATTAGCGGCTCTCCATTTAACCCAAAGGCATAGCGCAAAAACAACAAACCATCGGTTAAGGCATCAGCCTGACCATTACCATCAATATCCCAATCACCAGAAATCTGAGCTGACCTAGCTATCATGTCAGAGGCTAAATCATCTGTCTCAACAGCAATAGACTCACCCAAGCTCAACGTGCTCAGTGCTACCAGAGCTAACAGGATAAACTTAATGTTTTTATTTAAATATTTAGAAAATGTCATAGCAGCTCGTATTTTTTAATTTGGTTTTAAACGGTTGGCTAATATTAGCTAATCGCCCCTTCACAATTAAAATTTTGCACTTTAAAAAGTACGACAGCGAACGAGATTCAATGCCTAAACCTCTATACAAGAAAATCAAATAATCCTGTTCACTTAGAAATTCCGTTTACACCTATTTTAAGTACTCTAAGTTAATAAATGTTCCACCAGACTGGTACCTGCACCAATCCCTAATTCGGTCTTAGAGATAGGCAATTTAATGACTGACTAGTTTGTCATTACTATCGATAAATTATCAATCATAATTCCATTTTCACCATAGGAAGCCCCGCCTGCTCTAAATAACAAAAAGTAGGTACCCGAGGTTGTAAGGATAAACTGTCCCGGGTTCGCATTAGTAGCGCATCCTGACTCTATAGCCGATCCAGAATAGGTTTTCATATTGGCACATTCCCAAGTATTAAACGCATTTAATACTTGTTGATCACCATTATATTCGGTGCCTGATATTGGTTCAGATTTTCCAATATACACCTCACCCCATGCATCGCCTATTTCTGTATAGGCCATCGTCATATCAAATTGATAGGTACCTGCATTTAAAATCATCTCAGTGTAGAGACCCATATGTTTCCATGCACCTTCCTCTGCTGAATCTGTCTCTACAAAGGTCGCAACGCCATCAGAAATTGTGACGGAACCCATTATATTGCCAGCTTCGTAATGATTAACAACGGTCCATCCTGATGAATCATTAAACTCTCCATTTAAAACAAGATTATCTCCCGAAACTGGAGGCTCAGGCTCAGGCTCAGGCTCAGGAAGAGGCATCGGTTCTTCAGAAGAGGTATATTTTATTTTGGGAGCTGCCTCCTCTCCTTCCTCAGCTTGAGAGGAATATAGAACGTACGCATTCCAACCATAAGCAAACGCATCCTCATCTCCCTTGTTCACCCGGAAGAAGACATGGTCTCCGATTCCATTGCCATTGTCGTATCGAGCATTTAGGTATTCGAGTAAGGCGCTATTACCAGAGGTTGAAGTCAGGACCTTACCGATCTCGCTCGAGGGTGTGAGATAATTCTGCTGAATTAAAGTTCCAGCAGTTCCACCACCAGGAGCGCCAGTCTCTGGACCAATAAACCAATCACTCAATTTAAGATCGTCCGAGGCAGAAGCTCTAACTGCCCAAAGATCCGCTGGGAAATCTAAGCTATCACCTTTCTGAGCCAAAGTTGCTTCCAACTCTGCAGTCAAGAAGGGATTTGCAACATTCCCAAAATTAGGGATCTGGAACACCATCATACCGATAGTCATGCCAAAGTTACCGTCCGATCCTCCGTACCATTCGCCTACATTTAGCTTCCAAACATCATTACCTGACAGATTGTCGCCATGTATCGAAAGGGAACTACCAGTTGCAGAATTAGCCACGCCGTTTGCGGCGCCTGGCGTATAATTAACTACCATTCCTCTTGCTTCGATCATTCCATCAGCAATACTCGAGAAAATTGAACGCACTCCCGAGTCAGGGGACGGATTGACATCGGCTTTCACTAGTTTAAAGGTCCAGTAGCCTCCACTGTATGCAACCTCGACCGTCATCGTATCCTGAGTATTTGCCACCACTTTATATATAGTTGACTCAGGCGCTTCGGCCGGATCTGATAGTTCACCTGCACCACTGACTACCTTGGGCAGGCCAATATGGGCACCAACACCATTCAATGTAATGGTGCTTGTACCTTCATCATAAATGTAACTGAAAGTTGAGAGGCCATCATGGGGCGCTACCGGCGTGCCGCAAGCTTCAGGATCTACACCCTGCCAGGGCTCAATCCATGTCTCATCACCCATCACATTATTGTAGGTACCATCTTCAGTAAAAGAAAACAGGTCATCAAAGAGGCAGGCCCTCTCTGTCACAGTGTTTGTATCACTAACCCAGAAAGAGGTGCTTCCAGAAACTGGACCAACGCCCATTGCCCCGTATACCGGGGCTAACTTCCAATCTCCAACAAGCATAGCTTGAGTCAACGTGATCGGAGGGACATACTCTTCAAGAAAAGTAACATCATCCCAATAATAGATCTCACCATTACCAGAAGACCCAAAATCAAAGAATACTGACAAAGTATCATATAAATAACTTGTATTTAATGCAGGCGTGCCAGGTACATGATCGCTAAAGTCAAAAATCAAGACCTCCCACTCGTTGGCTAAAGTGGTTAACGTCTCAGTCTCAACACTATGATTTTCGTTAGTTGATTCCTCTAATTTTACTCTTATAGGGGTTCCAGCAGTCGGTGAATAAATTCGAATAGATAGACGGGTCAATGTCTCACTGAGAGGGTATATAACATCGCCTCGAGCGATTGTTGTCCCGGCCCAACTCTCATTTCCTTTGGTTGAGGCTACGACGGTATTAGAGCTATCCGCTGGGTCTGCGCTCAAAGCACTTACATTATTTCCAAAATCGACTATCTTGTAGTCAATCAATGTATCGTCAAAGTTTATTACTTCACCAATATTGAGAATATTATCGCTGCCGGTACCAATATCTCCAGTCGGAACTTCTGAAGTAGGTGTCAATTTAAACCAGTTAAGATTAAAGCCTCCCGAGGTTGTTGCTATGCGGAAGGTGTAGTCTCCGGCAATCATTTTCAGCACACCACCATCAACCGTCTGCCAACTCTGCCAACCTCCAGTATCTGGCACAGCTGTTGAATCCTCCAATGAACCATCAACATAAAGCAAAATACCCGGATTACTGCCACCCTGGCTCGCCGTACGATAATTGACCTTGTAGTTATCATCTTCAGGAATAGTAACCGTATAATCCATCCAATCACCAGCATCAATCCATCCTACATTTAATCCGCCTCCCTCATCAGAAGTACCTTCAGTTCCCACTTCACCCTCAGGCAACTGAATAGTAGAACTAAAGCTTTCGGCTTCAACTGTTATGGCACCGTCATCAATACAAAATTCTGGATCAGTCTGATTAAAAGCTAGCCAGTTAATGTTAAATGAGTCACCAAGAGCCTCTAGTCTCATGACTTGACTACCTTCGGTGAGCTCGACAGGTCGCTTAAAGGTCACCCAACTAGACCAACCTCCCGTCGGGGGAATAACGAACGTATCTACAAGAGAACCTCCAAAACTTAACTCAAATCCTGCACTGCCTGGCTGACTGGCAATTCTGTAGTCCGCTGCGTAGCAACCGGTTGCAGGAACATTAACGACATACTCGATGAAATCGCCTTCATCAAAGTTTCCTACATGATCGCTTAAATCGCTATCTGTAGATGCTCCAATGCTTACAGTTCCATCAGGTGCTGAGATAACAGTGGTCCAGTCTTCTGCCTCTACTTTTATATCATCAGGCTCCGGCGGGACCCACTCACAACCCACACCATAATTAGCACCGCCCGTACCACCTGGCTTAATGTCGAAGTTCATCAAATTCATGTTGCCACCACTAACAATGCGCAACTTTTGGATGCCCGCCTTCAAGGTGACATTAACTGTCATATCTTCCCAAATGTCCCAACCATTGGTGTTTGGTGTTGGCAGATTACCTGTAAGTTTTACGCAATCAGATTCAATACTAATAAAACCGCCCACACCGCTGCCAGATGCCGTTCTTAAAGTGACGATATAATTACCCGCAGTTGCAACATCGATTGTGTACTGCAGCCATTCCTCCTCCTCAAAAAATCCAACCGATGTATACCCTTCAGAACTAGACTGAACATCTACTGCCTCATCTGGCCTGTATGCCTCACCCAAGTTGATAGCACCCGTATCATAGTAGGCAACGCCCTCTCCACCGTAGTCATAATCCGCCGCCCAAATTCGCCCATTAGGTGCCAAACTATCAAATGGATGATCTCCATCACCATTGGTTGGAACTGGCATCGGGCTTCCAAAAAATGGTCCCGGCGGAATTTCTGGTAGATCCTCTAAAGGCTCAACTGAGTTGGTGTAGTTGGTCACAATTCGATAGGTGTTCTCACCATTACGCTCTACTCCAGCACCTATAACACCTGTTAGTCCATAACTCTCTCCTTCAGTGGCTGGAAGAGTTCCTATGAGGTGTGCAGATCCGCCCCAGGGCCTAAGTGCAACGTCTCCTGTTGGTAATTCGAGCCACTTGAACTTCTGATTAACGCCAATTTTGTTCGCAGTTGCTACCAAAACCGCTCCAAAATCACTGACGGTTAAATACTTTCCATTTGAGGCCCGCAGAGCTACAGAGCCGTCATCTCCAGCATCAATCACAATAAACTCATCGTTGCCTATGCCGTCGTAATCTCTGTCATCAGCAATAACTTGAAAGTATTCATCAATACGAAGGAATGCCTCGTCAGCGCGGCTATAAATACCAATAGTCCCATCAAAATTAATAGAAGGCGAGCCACTTGCGGGCCACGTAGTGGTGGGATTTTCTGGTCGCCAAGCGGTACCATAACTATCTAAGTAGGTCCTTAGCCGCTCCAACTCCAAGTCATTCGCCGCTAGCCACTCGAACTGTGTCCAACCGATATGATGACTCTCAAAAATTTCATTAAAACCTTTCTTAGTATCACCAGGATAGAACTCAGTACACATGAGAGCAGGATACCTAGTACTCGTCTCAAAAGCTTCGATAGTACTTTCGACCTGAGCGATATCCCAATAAGCATGAAATGCAAAGCCAGCATTATTCCAGATACCAGGGAACTGCTCAGCGAGGCCATCAGCTCCGCTTATGGCCTGAGATCCACCAAAAAATGACATGAACGAACCAAGTAAAATCATTGTATCTGGAGCAACGCCGCGAATGGTCTCATACATCTGAGCCTGCCTCTCCCAATCTTCAGAGGTCCAATTACCATTGATGCCCGTCACTGGCTCATTATGAGCTTCGTAAATAACATGCGTTTCGTCTTTGTACTTGGCTCCATATAGTTCCCAGAACGCGAGTGTTTTATCCATACTATGAATAGCACCATTCTCACCGTTATTTCCAATGGTGATCATCAAGTACATCTTCGCTTCTCGAGTAAGTGTTACCAGCTGATCGGCTAAAGCTTCGTTAACACCAACTGGGTCAGGATTTTGCTCCGCATCGCCTTCAAGATATACGTGAAGAGTATTAAACCCATACTCATGCACGAGTAGTTCCATCTGAGCCGCTGTGGGAATGTTGGATGGAAGGCTGCCATAAGGATCACCACCATCAAGAGAGAGACTTACCCCACGTAAAGCAGTATTTAGGTCCGTACGAATAACGTTATAACCCAAAGATTGATCAATGTACGGCCGTCCACGAACAGTAACATCATCCAAAGTTCGGTCAGGAATTTCACCCAAAGGCTGATCACCCAAGCCAGAATTATCATTGGGATCGATGATATTCTCAGGCATATCTAGGAATTCATTGCCACTCTTAACCCCACAACCGGATAACACCAAAAGACTTATTAATAAGGTTAATACCTTAACAATCTGGACAAATCCAAAAACTTGAGTGTTGGAGCAATTGTGTTCCATTAACTTACCCTTATAGTACTTTTAGAGTAGCGCCACTGCGACATCTCCCAAAAAGGTGAGGATTCAATAAAGCAGCAGCTTCCGTTATTCGCAAGGTTGGCGAACCTACCAATACGTTTAATATTAGGGAGTATTTTCGATGTGATCGTCCTAGTAAGTTATTCGAACAAAAAAATACAACTGATAGGATCTTTACCTACGCTGTATGAGGTTAATGCGGTTCATTAGACCTCTAAATTATGTATTAAGATGGTCGCATTTATTCTATCAACGCTTTAATTTACTAAGAACTGCAGATTCGATATTTTTGGCTAAAGCCTCATCCAAAGAGCCTAGGATACCAAGTCCCTCACTTGGAATATGACTGTGCGTTTGGTCATCAGCATCAAAGATATATCGATTGAAAATATTTTGCCAAGCTGCTTTCTGCTCTGGGGGTAAATGTCTCATTGTTAGGAGAGCATGATTCAAGGTATTCATTGGAGAGCTCATATATCTTGGTGTCTGACGCCACCAGTAATTAACCAGCACACTCAGGGGATCCAAGCTTTCGACGTGATGCCACCACATACTTGGAATAAATACTGCATCTCCTGGCTCCAATTCTGCCACCTGCGCTGCCTCTAAAGCATGACGAAATTTTGGATACTTATCAAAATCTGGGTTGTGAAAATCAACTAAGCTAATTGATTGCCCACCAGGTGCTAGATCAATCGGGCCAGGATACAAATTATCCATCTGCTCTGGCGGAAATAAAGTAAAGCGTCGTCGACCAACGGTGGAGCAAGCAATATTATCAGGCAAATCATAATGGGCAGCGATTCGAGTTCTATTACCTATCCAAATACTCGCTAAAGGGTCAATTGAGTCGAATAAAAGATCATTTTCTTTACGGAACCCAGGTAGCCAGCGATCAATCATAGTGGACGCCATATAAATCGTTGGTGGAGAACTTTCCTCTGAATGTTCTTGCAATTTATTTAGCAAGATTTTCATGTTAACTCTGAGCGACTTATAGTTAAAACCGGTACAATCACTATTATAGAAGACTCTACCTTGAGTACTTGGGTCACCAAGCGCCACATTGACTGGGGTTTCTTTATAAAATTGGAGCAAGTAGTCACTGGCTTTTTGGGATGATTCTTGGCCTAGCTTCGTCAGCGGCCAGTCAGCCACAAGAGCTTTTAAGACTAAAGGCTCGGAAGACGTAAGGACATCCGAAGGAATACTTTGAGCGCCGCAGCTATCAATCTGCTTTATCTTTTTGTTTATATCTAGCATATGAGCTGTGTCTTGTGAGATCCATGGCCAATCAATATACCCATTAATTCCAAAGATTGAAATGCATCCTCGCCATACTGCCCCTCTTCCAATAGATCTCAAGCGCACTAAAAGGTCTAAAATGAATAGCGAGCACCTAAGTTATAGCGAGCATGGCCAACAGCATACTCACGAACTTGGTAGGTTGATCTACCATGAATGCGCTGATCTTCTTCAGTCAAATTAATCCCTTCGATAAACAATGATAAGTTGTCGTTAATTTCATAGCTGAGATTCATATCTATTTGGTAGTATTCCTCAACAAAAAGCGGGTCTCGTCCCGCTGATGCCAAAAACTGATCGCGCCAATTCACAGCAATTCTTACCTGCAGTCCGTCTTTGTCATAAAACCCAACAAGATTCGCGGTGTTACTCATACCTGGGACAACCCATTGTTCTTCATTGAGATTGATGTCGTAATCTAAATCACCATCAACGATGGTGTAGTTGGCCTGAAAACCGAATCCAGATTCGCCAAAGGTGTGTTGCATCATCAACTCCCACCCTTCCACTTTTGTTTCACGCTGATTGATAGGAATGGTTACATCGAATATAGCGATTGGATCATTAGAAGTGCCGGTAACCACAACTTCTACCTCATCGCCTTCACCAGTGACATTGACGCCAGGTTCGTTGGCAAAATTTTCAGCGTAGTAGGTATTAAGATCACCCAAATCAAAGTCAAAACGCGGATCACCACCTGTGAGAGCCTCTACTGCCTGATCATACAAATCTCCATTAATAGGCGTAAAAAGGTTTTGGAATAAAGGCTGATTTTCAAAGGTACTATTAACAATAAAGTTGTCTACATCCTTAGACCAGAATCCGGCAGAGAAATAACTGCCTTCATCGTAATACCACTCTAGCGATAAATCGATATTAGCTGATTCCATTGGCAGTAATTGCGGATTACCGCGCCGCCCGCCCCCGCCATCAGAGCCTAGGTAATCAATAATTAATGCGCCTTTGAGGTCGTTGTACACAGGGCGAGTCACCGTCAGGCTATATGATGCACGCAAGATAAGATCATCGATCAACTCCAGATCAAAATCGAGACTAGGCAAGAACATACTGTACGCCCCATCGATCTCGGAGAACCCCTGAATGGTATTACCATCAGCATCTTTTTGTTGATAGAGATTAAAGCGATTGTCAATAATGCTCCACTCAACTCTGTCATATAGAGGGACTAGGGCCTCTGAATGCACGTCAGTCTGTTCATACCGCACCCCATAGTATAAATTAACGGGGCTATTAAAAAACTCCCCTACCCAATGAGCCTGAATGTAGGCTGAATCGGACGTTTCAGTTGTTACTTCATCTAAATCGAAATTGTAAGATGGGCAGAACCCGGTCAAACATGGGCCCCCATCACCAACTACATCACCATGGCTACCTTCACTCAGCAACTGCTCTGCTCGATCAATCAGAGCTTGAAAGTCCCACGTGAAAAAGTCTGTGACCTGACGAGGGTCATCGCTTCCTTGGATACCACTAAAAACCCCTTCGATAGAGTCAATCGATAACAAATCGGCAATATCACCAGGTACTCCAACACCGCTCCAGGCGTTGCGCGTAACCCCCTTGGACTGGCCCCGATTTGACACTTCAACTCTAGCAACACCGAAGGTTACACTATGGCCCGCTTCAAAGTTATATTGACCATCCAATTGCAGCTGCTCAACGTCCATGCGATTGTTATAGCTGCCAAATGAACTTCCTGAAAGCTGCATATCATTGGCATTAATCTCATCAATGCGCGAAATTTGATTATATGAATTTCTCTCACCCAACTGAACTTCTAAAACAGGCATTCCCTCGGCGGTAAAGTATCCAGATGTAGTGATACGATTTAAGGCAGCTACCGCCATTGAGCCCCCAGACCCATGCTTGCTATTGGGTCGAGACTCACCACTAGAGTCATGATAATCAAGATTCAAGGTAAGGTTCTCGTTTGCCTGCCAGTCGATATTAAAGCCAGCGGACTTATTCTCATCGATCGAAGCATAAAGGCCAACCCCTTGCAAATTATCAGCTGCACATCCCACTTGCGTGTATTTAGTTGGCGACCAGATGTTTCCCTCTTGAACCCACTCACTTTCTCTTGTGGAACAACCAGGGTCAAACCAAGCCGATAGATCTTGGTGCTGAGTATTAATTTGATTCTCAGCATAGGTGTAGTCCAGAGTTCCTGTCACAGTATCAGTTGGTCGCCACTGAAGGGTAAGTTGACCATTAACGCGCTCACGGCGAAAATCATCTAAGTTATATTGAATATTTGTCGGAATTGCATAGATACCATCAGTGACCTCAGAGGGAAAGCCGACGGCAGAGGGGTCACCAACAGCAATAGAGCCCCACTCTGCAGCTGAAGAACTATTATCAATATCATCTTGGGTAACAAAGGTTCGGCCCATGAAGTTTTGTGTCGTTACTGACTGAGTCCCGCCATCTCTCTTCTGGCTACTAAGCGAGAGTGCTACGCCGATGGTGTCATTTTTAAAGGTTTGACTAAATAACCCAGAAATTTCTGGATTGGCACTATTTCCATTGCGTGTTCCAGGATCGTGAACCCCTTTAGCGCTAACTACCGCTCGCAGACCTGGAATAGCTAGGGGCTTATTTGTTTTGACATTGACTACGGCGCCAATACCGCCAGTGGGTACGTTAGCCCTACCAGATTTATAGACTTCGACCGCAGAAATTCCCTCAGATGCGATATTACCAAAATCAAATGACCGGCCACCTGTAGTTGGCATTTGCCGGCTGTTAAATGTCACTATATTAAAATCCGGGCCAAAACCTCGAACCGTTATCTTAGATCCTTCTCCTCTATCGCGCTCAATAGCCACACCTGTAATTCGCTGAAGAGATTCAGCTAAATTAGTATCGGGAAATTTACCCATATCTTCAGCAGAAATACCATCAACGATTCCTTTAGAATCCCGTTTAATATCCATGGAGCGTTGCATGCTAGCCCTAATGCCAGTGACGATAATTTCCTCAATAACTTCATCTGCGACTTCTGAAGACACTACGTCATCCTGCTCTGACTCCTGACCATAGGCAATTCCAGTTACTGCCAGAGCAATACTGCCTGCCAGTAATTGTCGTTTAAACTTAACCTCATGAATCATATTTCATCCCTACCAGTGCTACTTTTTTTAGTTGTCACATTTAAATTTTAGGAACTTTTAATTGCGCGTCAATCGGATCCAGTTGACATTGATCGCCCCACCAAGGAAGTCCAATCGCATAGTTTGTTCTCCTGCGACCAATTCCACCTCAGCACTCTGAGTTATCCAATTTTGCCAATCGCCTGTCGCTAACAGTTCTTGAGTATCAACAACAATACCGCCAATAGAAGTGTCAAAACCAAAAGAATCCACCGCACTGGCTAAACGATATTCGATAAGATAGGTACCATCAGACGGAATGTTAATGATGTACTCGACATAATCACCCTCGTCGATGTAACCAATATTCTGTCCACCGCCTTCATCAGTCGTGTCCTCTAGAGAAATACCACTCTCATCATCAAAGTCTTCAGCTTCGATAAAGATCTCTGTAATTGGTGGAAGTACTTCAAACCAGTTAATATTTTGACCATCATCGAGAAAATCTATACGCAATGTATAAATACCCACTACTAAGTCAAATTGCTGAGAGGTAAGTGTTGTCCAGTTCTGCCAATCACCCGTATCAGGAACAATTTGGCTATCTACCAGAACACCATCGATCGATACTTCAAACCCGTCACTACCTCCAGCGCTAGCAACACGATAATCGATACTGTAAGGCCCTATTCCAGGAGCAGAAATCGTATACACTAAATAATCCCCTGCATTGAGGAATCCTACATTTTGACCGCCACCTTCATCCGCTGTGCTCTCTAGGCCGGTGCCAGACTCGGCAATATAATTTTCAGCCTCGTAACGAATGGGCTCAGCCTTCGGCGCCGCTTCAGATTGCAACCCTAGAGGTCCTTGCAAGCAACTTTCAGAGTTAACACAAGTTAACTTAATATTGTCGATAAGCAGATGAGCTTCACCCGCTAACTCAAGGGTCATTAGAGAAGTTATAGCCCCAGTGTCCAGCGGCATTTTCTCTCCCTCAACAATGATCGGGCTATTGACTAAATCTCTGATAGGGATGCTGTAACTCACCCAGGCATCAGATTCAAGATCAGCAATATCCCAAAGTTGGAATCCGCCTCCAGACACTTCAGATTCCATTCTAACTTCAATGGATTCAGCATTGGTTGCGGCACTGTCGATATAAACATCGAAATTTAAAGCTGCATTCAAGCCAATGAGTTCAACAGGGCTAACCCCAATACTCATGCTTGTTAATCCAGATCCTGTGATCACATCTAGTACCTTGTCATGACCCCCTTCAATGACTGAAACATCTACATTAATAGAGCCATTGGTTAACATACTCAATTCTTTGACATTCTCCGTGTAATGCCAACTTAGTGGATGTAAATCAGAGATCTTTACGCCACTAATTGCATCAAAATATCCGTTAGTAAAGATATCTATCTCAACGGGCCCAACTGTTTCAATACGATCAGATGCCTGCCTACTGACTTTGCTTTTAACCCGCGAAGCACAGTCTTTAACACTAGGCTCAACCAATGGGTCGCATGTCCAGACCTTAATTCGATCAACTATAATCTCGCTTGGGAGTTCATCACCACCGGCAGATAAATCAAACATCACCTGCATGTCTTGATTAAATGGTCCAGCATTATCAACAACCACTTCAGCAGCAGAAAAATTGTATCCCCATGTGTTGAGTGTATCGACGGTATGGACATGGGAATTGTCGATGTACCACCGAATTTCACTCGGCCCCCATTCAATCGCATAGATATGAAAGTCAGTTGCTACTGTTTCTAAGGTGTCGGCGTTCATGTTTATTCCACTAGTCAACCCCAAACCATAGTGAGCCCCAGCGATCAAAGATCCCTCATCCGATTCAAGTGCAACCAAACTATTTTCACCATCATACATATCAGACACTGGCACTAACTTAAATATAGCGGTGACATCTGAACCAACTGGAGCTCTGACTGTAGCTTCAATACGGCCAAACTTAATCGGATTTAATCCAGTTACCGAAGAAGTCATTCCATCTTGACCTGAAATTACAAGATTACCTCCAGAAACACTTCCATTCACCGCATTCCAAAGAGAGGAATCCAAGGAGTCTGAGTTAAACTCATCGCCCCATACCATCTGCCAGCCATATTCTTCGATGAATTCAAAATCATTGGCTATATTAATTGTTAAAGTAGCCATATCTGATTGCCCTGACACACTGTCAGTAGCAACGTAATCGATTCTGTCAGTACCAAAAAAGTCAGGGTTAGGCATGTAAATAAACGTGCCGTTAGGATTGAACTCTAACGTACCATTGACCATGCTACTCGCTGTATCAATTGCAAAACCTAAATTATTACCCTGATCATTAGTACTGACATCCCCTTCAACAGGACCTCCATCCTCAACACCTTCGAAAACATCTCCTACAGCAAACAATGAGCGTACGACATTTTGGTCAGCATCATCACCAACGCTACCACCCCCACACGCTGAAACGCATACCACCAGAAATCCAGGCAGTAAAGAAAGGCTTTTATTTAGATTCATGGTAGACCTCAACTCTCTTAACAATTTGGTCGATGCAGTGGTAATAAGCACCCAAGCCAGAGCTTGATTCGACTGTGCTATTTTGACTTTTAAAGATTTTATATTACTAGGCAATGTATAACAGAGCCAAAAAAACTGTAAGAGCATAATTTACAAATCTTGAGCACTGCAAGCGTCCGACTAACGTACTCGGACACAAAAAGTGCTAAAAGGCATGATGCTCCAATATGTGGTTATCTTTGAACACCAATATTTTTGAGTAAAGTGATTCTAAACGGTAAAAGAGTTGCTAAAACAAAAAGTAAAAAAATCTATGTCTATCGATCATAAACATGTGACACTGGTCCTGCACAGTATGAAACACTTGGGTTTTCGACTAATATTGGTATACATCAAACCCTTGCCAATCAAAATATAGGGAGTGCAGGAAGGGGACAATCAATGGAATTTAGCTCGGTATTATTCAATTTTCATGATGTCATTCTCTTGATGACTGCAATGCAGTGCCTGTTTTGTTTTTTATTATTATGTTTCACCATCGATCAAGATACTAAAAGCACTTTGTTTCTAGCCTTATTTTTATTGGCGCATTCTTTGATCCCCATTAATGAGTTAATTATGTGGGGGGCTGAATTCAAAATGACCGCAAGGGATCTATTCCCAAGCTTATATTTTATCCCAGCGATCGCATACTATATAGATGGTGCACTTTTATTCTTATGTTTTAAGTCCCTAGTATTTCGCGATTTCTCTCTGACCAAGAATGATCTACTTCACCTAGCCCCATTGGTAACCTACGGTATATTTATTTGGACTGCTTTTTACAGCCAATCAGAGACTCACCGTTTAGAGATGATTAATAGCGAATCATTTGTGTACAGCGCCAACTATGTCTACATGGAATTTTTCAGTAAAGGAGTACGAGCGATCTACGCTATCGCCTGTGTAGTATTGATTAGTCGCTACAGTTATCGCCTACAGGATACCAATTCAAATATGGAGAAAGTACACATATCTTGGTTACGAGCACTGGTCATTGGGTTCTTGGTGGTCATGGTCTCTGAGACCATTTTGGCCGGCGCTAAAATTATCAACGTTTTCTCAGAATTAAGTCTGCAACAGTTCAGCAATATTGGGCTAACTGGATATTACATCACTTTTGCTTTAGTTAATCTTTTGGTCTTTAACGCCGTTCGTTACTTTGGTGCTTTTGAGCAAGTTAGTGAAATCTCTGCGGTCAGTAAGCCCAATAATGAGAAGCACCTGCAGCCCGAGTTAGCCGCTGAAGTTGATTTGGCCATACGTGAAGAAAAAATCTACATGGATCCAGATATCACTCTTGATACGCTTGCAGATGCTTTATCTATAATGCCTAGAGATCTTTCAACGCTTATTAATCGTCACTTTGGTATCAATTACTACGAGTTTATTAATAGGTACCGTATCGAGGAAGCAAAGCGAATGCTGGAATCTTCTGACTATGTATCTACCACTATTACCGACATATATCTGCAGGTGGGATTTAACAGTAAATCAGTGTTCTATACATTTTTCAAAAAACTAGAGGGCATTACACCAACTCAATGCCGGCAAAATATTACCCCCAAGTCAAGTTAGAGTCCCATCAAAAGCTTAATAGACTAACGTTTGCATCGCTCGTGGTGGAATAGTCAGCTTAGCCTGCTTTTCACCAACAAAGAAATTGTAGTCAATTGGATCATTTGTATGGTTCATTACGATAGTTGCCATCTGCTCATCCAGATTGATGAACGATGTTGCCAGTAAGAAACTTCGACTACTGCTGGTACTTATGCGCTCAGCATCTGGACGAACGAATTTGGAAAAGTGACCAATATAATAATAGGTCGGGGTATAAATCAGCTCACCCGTTCGCGTATCACCATGGATAGGTGCAAAACAAAAGTTTTGCACATGATTCGGCCCACCTGTGTGGTCTAATAAAATATTCCAGTCAGTCCATCCGACCGTACCACGATTAAAGTCGTTTATCATCGAATGGCCATAACGTTCAGCATTAGGCCAATGCTGATAACGATCTTCACTAAAATTCTCGTTAGTACCCTCAGTGAAGAGTAAGTTCTTAGTTGGATAAGATTCATTAACTAACGCAAGATTATCATGCATAGTCTCACCACCAGCCCAAGTTTCGTACCAGTGGAAGCCAATTCCCCAAGCGTATTTTGATGCCTCAGGATCCTTAAAAATAACGTTGGCGCGTCGTGTTATAAGGTCGCGATTATGATCCCATACAACAATTTTTTTATCCCCCAGACCCTCTTCCTCTAGAATTGGACCGAGATGATATTTCAGGAAATCGCGCTCCTCTTCAGCGGTATAAATCATTGATTCCCATCGTTGAACCGCCATTGGCTCGTTCTGAATAGTCACTCCCCATACCGGGATATCTTCAGCCTCATAGGCTTTGATAAACTTGGCAAAGTAATGAGCCCACGTGTTGTAATACTCTGGCAATAATTTCCCTCCACCCAGCATATTATTATTAGTCTTCATGAACGCGGGCGCACTCCAAGGGCTGGCATAAAAAGTAATCGCTCCTCCTGCCACCTCGGTTGCTCGTTTTATAAATGGAATACGTAACTCACGATCTTTGTCTATGGTAAATGTATCTAGAGTCTTATCACCTTCAACAATATAGGTATGACTCTCACTTCCAAAATCTGAACTGTGAATGGAGGTTCGAACCAAGGTATAACCAATACCTTTGTCCTTACTGAAGTAGGCATTAAGTAACTCTTCTTGTTTGTCACTAGGTAACTTAGAAAAAACTTCAGAACTTGCATCTGTGATCGCACCACCAAAACCAAGAACCTTCTGATAGCGCTTATCGGGGTTCACAAATATTGAAACCTCTGTTTCAAAAGGCTGCACTCCAGATTCGAAAGTAAGTTCATCCGTTAAGCTCAAGCGCTTATCGGTATCCTTAGCTGTCGTATAAACCAATGCGGTCGTTACTTTGCTCTCTATCTCTAATGCCTCCAAGGATTTATTTCGAGTCTCTGCATACACCAAGCGCTCCTGACACCCCGACAAAAAAACTATCGACGTTAATACTACCAATATACTTTTATTCATTAACTTAAATTCCTATTTGTTACTGTTTGACTCACATACAAGAGTAAAGATAAATCACAAGTTATCTGCGATAGAATATATAGACAAGGAGCCTAGAGGTTTTTAAGTCAGAAGTTGTCCGAGTCAATGAAAATGCATAAACCCGAACCTTTGATATTTTAATGTTCCACGCTCATGGGCACTTTTGGGTCCATTCCAGCTTTTATCTTCCTTGCCTTGACCATTGCGCGAACATCGGCCAAGAGCGCACGGGCATCATAAACAATACCGTCTTTGATCGTCCATCGAACGCCGCCAACACGCTCAACTGTCTGAGTTTTTTCATTTAGCCTCGGCACTCCAGTGCCGTATAAAGATTTTAAATTATGCAATGGGTTTTCATCGACGATAATCATGTCAGCCTTTTTACCCACCTGAATAGTACCTAACTCATTGTCTTTACCCAGAACTTGGGCACCAATTTTTGTGGCTGCACGAATTACCTCCAAGGGATGGAAACCAGCCTCTTGCAACAGTTCTAACTCTTGAATATAACCAAAACCATAAAGACTATAGATATACCCGGTATCGCTGCCGACAACTACTTTACCACCACGATTTTTATACTCATTAACAAATTGCATCCATAACTTATAGTTGTGCTTCCACTCTATTTCATCCTGAGTCGTCCAGTTGAAGAAGAACGAACCGTGCTTCTTTCGGCTAGCCCTATAAAAGTCCCATAATTCAGGTGATGTATATTCATAATGCCACTCGGCAGTGTAAGCCCTCATAAGGTCTCGACTCGCTAAATAAATAGTGAAAGTAGGACTCAAACAGAAATCTCGGTCCAGCAATGTGTCCATTACCTCGTTCCAACGATCAGTGCCTGGTCCAGCTGCCTGTTTCCATAAACGTCCGGCTTGTGCAAAACGCTGCTGCTCATTACTGTAAATATAGTCTGAGGGATAATTTTGTATTACCTTATCGGTAAAAAGCGCTTCTGGTAATCCGTACCAGTGCTCCATGCAGTCCAAACCATGACTCGAGGTATCCATAACATTGGCATGGGCCACATTTAACTGTGCATGGTGCATAGTAGTACCTAACTCCAATTTATCCGCCTCGTCTAAAGCGGCCCATAAAATCTCCTCTGGAGCACCCATGAATTTAATTCCATCTGCACCGATCCGCTTTAAGTAGCGCACTCTTTTCCGAGCATCATCTGCGGAGCTAATGGAGGGTAGCTTTTTATCGCCATCTACAGGCATAGCAAAATAAGGGAAGGCTGTAATTCGAGGGGCAGTAATAGCATTTTGTTCACTCAGCTCTTTTAATGCCAAGACGCGGCTCTCTCCGTCAAGGCCAAATACCTCTCTTGTGCTCGTAATACCATGGCCCAACCAAAGCTTAAAAATGTAATCCGCTGAAACCTTTTGGCCATGGCTGGGCGAGTGGATATGAGTGTGTGAATCAACAAAACCTGGTAGCAAATACTTACCCTGAGCATCGATTTCTCGAACCTTTAAATTTTTCTTGTCTATTAATTGTGGCCGAGACTTAGGATCAATAGGAATACCTGGTGTACCAACAGTCCTCACATCGACGATACGATTTTGCTCAACAACCACATCCACAGGTCCAGTAGCTGGGGCACCACTTCCATCAATCATATAGGCACCTCGGATAATCAACTGATCATAATGCCCTGCTCCATGTTCACGAGCTGGGATCTCATCTTTAATGCTTGCAAGCAATTGATCCGTCTCCATACCAACACTTGATGCTGAAGTTACAAAAGTTATTAAAATGGTAAATAGAGTACTCAAATAATCCTTGCTCATGGGACGCTTCCTCATTTCACTATTGTTCTATTTCATCAGTCTACACAACAACTCAGTTGGATTAACTTACAACTCAAGTTGGGTAACTGCAATGACTATTCTTTTTTAGCTGGCTGATTATGAAAACTTGCCAAGGTTTTCCCCGTATTTATGCGTTATGTTTTGCTTGTGTTATCCTAATCCTAAAGTAATCACAAAAATAATTCCTTGAAGGGTCATCACAATATGAATAACTCTGAACCAGAAGTAGACTGGGCTGTATTCATTCCAGCTGTCATCATTGTTTTAGTTTGCGCGATTCCCCTTATGATTTTTCCTGACAGTGCATCACAAATCCTTGCAGATGGTCGTAAGATTATAATGACCAATTTTTTGTGGCTATATCTTATCGTTGGTATAGGTGCTTTTCTGTTTTGTCTGTGGCTGGTCCTCGGGCGCTATGCTCACGTCAAATTAGGCGCTCCAGATGAGTCACCTGAATATTCAGATATGCACTGGGTAGCTATGATGTTCACCACAGCCATAGGTGCCAGTGTCATTGCATGGGGTTTTGCAGAACCGATCTTTTACTTGCAAACTCCGCCTCTGGGTATCGAGGTCGGATCAACTAAGTCCTTTGAGTGGGCTCACATGTATCCGCTGCTGCATTGGGGTATTGTGCCATGGTCAATGTATGCACTACCGGCGGTGCCGATTGCCTATATGCTCTATGTAAAACGCTATCCAGTGCTTCGCATAAGCAGTGCCTGTGATGGTGCTTTGCCAAAACGTGGACGTGATCAAATAAAAACAATCATCGATATTTTAATTGTCCTCGGTATTGTAGGTGGCGTGGCAACATCTCTTGGCTTGGGGGTACCTTTACTCTCCGCAATGCTATCTACCTTATTTGAAGTCCCTGACAGTATGATGATTAAGATGAGCGTACTCTCGTTATGGACTTTGTTATTTGGCGCTAGTGTTTATCGAGGGTTGAAGTCTGGGATTAAAGTACTTGCTGACATCAATATTCTCTTAGCCATTTTCGCTATTTTCTTTGTCCTAATAGCGGGCCCTGGGGTATTTATTATGGACCTCACGGTTAATAGTATTGGATTAATGTTTAACAATTTTATCAGCACAGCTACCTGGACAGATCCTATTGAAAATGGCAGTTTCCCCGAGGATTGGACTGGTTTTTACTGGGGGTGGTGGCTCGCTTATACCGGGATGGTTGGATTATTCTTTGGCCGTATTTCTCGTGGCCGCACGATCCGTCAGTTAGTCTTGGGCGTGATCTGTTGGGGCTGCTTGGGTACCTGGCTGTTCTTAGCAGTGATGGGCGGGTATTCTCTGTATTTGGAAACCACTGGCACCCTTGCTGTCAAAGAAATTCTGAGTACTCAAGGTATGTCATTTGTTAACGCGTTGGTTATACAGAGTCTACCTTTTGGTAAATTTACTTTGTTTATATTTACCCTGTTATCAATAATTTTTTACGCTACCACCATTGATTCATCGGCCTATGTGCTCTCCAGTATCTCTGCTAAAAATCTACGCAATGATGCCGAGCCAAAACGATGGAATCGCTTAGCTTGGGCTGTTCTACTGGCACTAATTACTGCCGGTATATTACAGTCAGGCGCTCTAGACACTGTTTTGTCAATTACCGTTCTTAGCTCTGTCCCTTTAATTCCCATATTGTTGATACTGAGCATATCCTTGGTGCGATGGCTGAACCAAGATTTTGGCGAAATAGTGAGTCCAAAAGAAATATCCCTTACAGTTGAGAATGTAAAATCGAACTCATAGGTAACCACAGACAGCAGGTTAATTTTGAAATAGAACCCCTCCCATACCGAGGGGTTTTTTATTGTTAGAAGAGCTGCCGTTGTATCTCCATAAAAAATAAATTAGCATAGTGACTGTCAGTTTATTTCAATTTTCTTTTAACTCTCATTAAATAGGTTAACTTATGAATTTTACAGCGTTTGCAGAGTCGCGAAAAAGCGTTCGCGGGTTTCAAGATAAGGCGGTACCCAAGGACGTCATTGATGACATCATAAACTCTGCTAAATGGGCTCCTTCATCCTATAACACTCAGACTTGGCATATCCATGCAGTTGCCGGTGAGGTTCTTAATAAAATCCGAGAAGGGAATACCAAAAACACCTTGGCTGGTAAGCCTCATGTTCGCGACTTCCCTTACAAAGAAGAATACGCCGGCGGACATAGACAAAATCAAATTGATGTTGCCGTTCAATTATTCGAGGCAATGGGTATTGAAAGGGACGACAAAGAAAAACGAATGGACTGGATGCTAAGAGGTTTTCGTCAGTTTGATGCACCTGTTTCCCTAGTTTTAACCTATGATAAGTATTTGGAACCCGCAGCGATTACTCATTTTGGTTTAGGGTCACTCGCGTACGGAATTGTACTTGCAGCCTGGGAACGCGGCATTGGATGTGTCATTAATGGTCAGGGAATCATGCAGTCTGACGTTGTTCGTGAGTATGCCAATATTCCTGATGATCAAAATATTATGATTTGCATTGCCATGGGATATCCGGATGATAGTTTCCCTGCAAATGATGTCCGTTCAGTGCGCGCCAATAATAGTACCTTTGTTCACTATCTTGGGTTTTGATGCTTAAACAAACCTAGTAAATTTTGCCCCTTAGAGAATCTTCCTTGTTAAGAGTGTTTGTAAACCATAGTTATGAACCAATTAAACTAATCATATTTTGGTTCTTTATTAAGCTATATTTGATTATGATTCACTGACTGCTAAATTTGACCGTTCTTTTTATTTTGAGGTTCTATGATCGGCAACAGCCTTAAAGTAAGCAAATAACTTGGTTATCTTCCATGGACACTATTACTGAAGCATCTCGTGAAACACCAATCATACGTCACACAGACGTACTTGTGGTCGGAAGTGGGCCAGGCGGATTAGCTGCAGCTATAGCTTCATCAAGAGCCGGTGCGGAAACAACCCTACTTGAACGCTATGGGTGTTTTGGGGGTAATCTCACCCAGGTTGGCGTCGAGGGTTTTGCCTGGTATCGCCACGATAAAACTGTCGATAGTGAGGGCATCGGTGCAGAATTTGAGCATCGGGCGAAGTCTATGGGCGCTTCCAATCCAGAGCCGCAGTCCAATAGTCATGCTATTGATGGTGAGGCCTTTAAATATGTCGCCGATGTGTTGATCGAAGAAGCCGGTATTACTCCAATGCTACACAGAACCATGGTCGCGCCTATTGTTGAGGGCGGCGTCATTAAGGGAGTCATAGTAGAGAGTAAAGCGGGTCGAGAAGCAATTCTGGCCAAACGCGTCATTGATGCCACTGGCGATGCTGATATTGCTCATCGATCGGGTGCTGTAACACATAAGACACCCATAGAGGAGATGATGGCCGCCTCTGTAATGTTCTCGATGAATGGTGTCGACAAAAAACGTTTCATCGATAATGTAAAAGCAGACCCACATACCTATAGTGATTGGTGTGGCCCAGATTGGTCAATGGAAACTTCAGGGAAAGAAGACAAGCTATTTTCACCTTACTTGAAAAAGCCGTTTGAAAAAGCCATTAAGTCTGGCTTAATTCCCGAAAATTTAAACACTATTACTGGCACCTGGGGTGCGATTAGCGATCAAGGGGACCTTAGTTATTTAAACTTAATCCACCTAGCCAGACTGGATGCAACCAACCCTGATCATTTAACAAAAGGAGAGATGGAAGGCCGCAGACAAGCCATGTTAGCCATTGAGGCCTTGAAACAATTTAATCCTGGTTGTGAGAATGCAAAACTAAGAAACTTTGGAATGACACTTGGTGTTCGAGATACTCGGAAAATTGATGCCGTGTATAACATGACTGCGCGCGATGTCCGTGAACAGGGTAAGTTCGACGATAGTATCGGAATATTTCCAGAGTTTATTGATGGTTATGGCATATTAATCTTACCTACGACCGGTCGTTACTTCCAAGTGCCCTACCGCAGCATGCTCCCAAAAGGTATTCGCCACTTGTTAGTTACTGGTCGCAGCGTCGGTGGTGATCGTGACTCTCATGCTGCGGTTCGAAATATGATGTGTTGCGCTGTCAATGGCCAAGGTGCTGGCGTTGCTGCTGCTGTTTCATTACAAACTAATGTTGATGTCGCTGACGTTAACATTGACAAAGTGCAGAAAAAATTAATAGAACAGGGTGCGCGAATACACTGAATAGTCCTAACGAATTAAACCTGAAACAACGCCTATTGCGTTTAATCTTAGTATGCTTTAAAAAGAGAGGTAGAGTGTATTTAGCTCCTGAACTATAAACCCTTATTTTAATAGTCGAGCCTTGCCATGCCACTAAGTATTAATACCAGTGTTTTTATCACCTGCGCTATCACAGGATCAGGTAGTACCCAAGATCGTAGCGCCGAAGTTCCTCGCTCACCTGAGCAAATAGCCAACAGCGCTATCGCCGCAGCCAAAGCAGGCGCGGCCGTTGTGCACTGTCATGTGCGTGACCCAGAAACGGGTGTGGCATCCAGGGATCCTAAATTATATCGAGAACTCACAGATCGAATTCGTGATTCAAAGACTGATGTGGTTTTGAACCTGACGGCAGGTATGGGTGGAGACATGGTATTTGGCCCGCCATCGTCTCCACTGCCATTGCAAGATGGAAGTGATATGGGGAGTGCGGAAAGTAGAATGGAGCCAATTGTCGAATGTTTACCTGAAATATGTACTCTAGATTGTGGAACGATGAATTTCGCTGAAGCGGACTATGTCATGACAAACACACCCGGAATGTTGCGGGAAATGGGTAGTATGATGACTGCTCTTGGTGTTAAAGCGGAAATTGAAGCCTTTGATACAGGACATCTTTGGTTTGCCAAAGAGTTAGTGAAAGAAGGGATACTAGAAAGTCCTGCTTTAGTCCAGCTCTGTATGGGAATACCCTGGGGAGCACCCAATGATTTAAATACCTACATGGCAATGGTGAATAATATCCCCATCGACTGGAATTGGTCATCATTTTCAATAGGCCGAGATCAAATGCCCTATGTGGCTGCATCAGTTTTAGCCGGAGGAAATGTCCGAGTAGGATTAGAAGACAACCTTTGGTTAGAAAAAGGCGTACTAGCCACCAATGAGTCTCTAGTTAAAAAAGCAGCCACCATTATAGAGGCTATGGGATCAACGCTAATGAATCCTCAGCAAGTTCGAGATAAATTAGGTTTAACTAAACGATCCCCGCGATGACTCGCTCAAACCATAAATCAACCGAAACGCTAGCTAAGAAAGTACAATTTGCAGTTATTGGTGGCGGTGTTATTGGCGGTGGTTGGGTAGCTCGATTTTTATTGATGGGTTCTGATGTTAAAATCTTTGATCCAGACCTTGAAGCGCCACGCAAAATAGATGAAGTTCTTTCAAATGCTCGCCGCTCTCTCCCTGCTCTGTATGAACATGCTCTTCCACCGGAGGGATCTTTGAGTTTTGTTAATTCAATCTCTGAGGCAGTAGATGGTTCAGATTGGGTCAGTGAGTGTGTTCCAGAGCAGCTAAAACTTAAGCATTCGGTGATGGCTGAGATTCAAAGTCACTGCCCCAAATCAGCCATTATTACCTCTTCCACCTCAGGTTTTAAGCCCAGCGAATTACAACAGGGCTCTGATAACCCTGAGCAAATTATCGTGGCTCATCCCTTTAACCCTGTCTACTTACTCCCGCTGGTTGAATTAGTTGGCAATATTACCACTGTGGACCGAGCAAAAGCGATACTAAGTAGCCTAGGTATGTTCCCTTTGCACGTGCGCAAAGAAATCGATGCACACATCGCCGATCGATTACTCGAAGCTGTTTGGCGCGAAGGTCTGTGGTTGATTAACGATGATATCGCCACAACTAAAGAAATTGACGATGCCATTCGTTTTGGTTTTGGATTGAGGTGGGCTCAAATGGGAATGTTTGAAACTTATCGTGTGGCTGGCGGTGAAGCTGGCATGGCACATTTTATCGCCCAATTTGGTCCCTGTTTAGAATGGCCTTGGACCAAGCTAATGGACGTACCAGAGCTTACTGATGAGTTAATAGACAAGGTTGCTGGGCAGTCTGACGAACAATCTGGCCAGTACAGTATTCGTGAACTAGAACGTCTTCGCGACGATAATTTAATTAGCATAATGCGTGGACTCAAAACCCAGAATTGGGGTGCAGGGGAGCTACTAAACCAATTTGATAAAGGTTTACACAAACCTCTACTAGATGAAAATCAATCAAATACTTCCTTAATTACGGTAAAGCGCGTCATTCCTGCTGATTGGACAGACTACAACCAGCATATGAATGAAAGTCGCTACGGGCAGGTATTCTCTGATGCCGCTGACACCGTGATGATTCGTGTTGGTGCTGATGAAGACTATATCGCTTCCGGTTTAAGCTACTTCACAGTTGATTGTCACATCAAGTACATCGAAGAATGCAAAGCGGGTGATGATATTTATGTCGCCTCGCGCATTAGTTTGGCGGAAGGTAAAAAGCTTAAATTGGCTCATCAAATGTGCAATGTCGATGGGCGTGTTCTTGCCGAGGCTGACCAGCTTTTAGTTCACGTAGATCTGCAGGCACGAAAATCGTGTATGCCGAGTGAAGAGGTACTACAGCGCATTAATAAGCTAGCCAAACAGTACGGAAATTCTGCAGGAGAAATAAAAAGATGAATTTTCAATTAACTGAAGAGCAACAGATGATCGTTAGTACCACAAGAGCCTTTGTGGAAAATGAACTATACCCCCACGAAGCTGAAGTGGAGGCTACCGGTCATTTACGAGATGATTTAGCTGAAGGTATCAAAATTAAGGCGCTTGAGGCAGGCCTTTACGCTGCTAATATCCCAGCTGAATATGGTGGTGCCGGCTTAGATACCGTCACTTGGTTGCTTTATGAAAAGGAACTAGGGCGGGCTAACTATGCGCTTCATTGGCGTTGCGTGGCTCGACCATCCAATATTTTGTGCGCAGGCACCCTAGAGCAACATAAGAAATATCTCGAACCCTGTATGCGAGGTGAAAAATCAGATTGCCTCGCGATGACGGAACCAGGAGCGGGCTCCGACTTACGTGGGATGAAAGCCTCAGCAGTAAAAGATGGCGATGATTGGATAATTAACGGTACCAAGCATTTTATCAGTCATGCCAAGGAGGCTGACTTTACTATCGTCTTTGTTGCTACCGGTGAGGAAGAAACCCCACGCGGTCCAAAAAAACTGATTAGTGCATTCTTTGTTGATCACGACAATCCAGGGCTTGAGATCTTAGATGGCTATCAAAACGTTTCACATCGAGGGTATACCAATGCTACACAGGTTTATAGCAACTGTAGGGTACCCCAGAGCGCTATGCTCGGCGAGATTCATAAAGGATTTGATGTTGCAAACAGCTGGCTTGGCGCCACTCGCTTACAGGTGGCTGCTACCTGTTTAGGGCGCGCAGAACGAGCCTTTAATTTAGCTGTGCAGTATGCAGCGGAACGTCAACAGTTCGGTCAAGCCATCGGCAAATTTCAAGGCGTCTCTTTTAAGTTGGCTGATATGGCAACAGAAATGAAAGCTGCTGAGTTATTGGTAATGGAGGCAGGCTGGAAGTATGACCAAGGCACCTGTACTGATGCAGACATGGCAATGGCCAAGCTTAAAGCGACTGAAATGCTAGCGATGGTGGCCGATGAGGCAATCCAAATCTTTGGAGGTATGGGTTTAATGAACGAATTGCCATTAGAACGCATTTGGCGCGATGCAAGAATCGAGAGAATTTGGGAAGGTACGTCTGAGATTCAACGACATATCATATCCCGAAGTCTGCTGCGTCCTCTGGGCGCTTAAATATTTTGATGGCAAACCTAAAACGTTTCCTAACACCTAAATCGATTGCCATTTACGGCGGCTCTTGGGCTATGAACGTCATAGAGCAACTTCAAATATCAAAATATAACGGAGAAATTTGGCCGGTTCATCCAAATCGCTCTGACATTGGCGGGATTAAGTGTTTTGCCGACACTCAGTCTTTACCTGGTGTGCCTGATGCTGCATTTATCGGCGTTAATCGAGAATTGACGGTAGAAATCATTGGAGAGCTCAACTCTATCGATGCGGGTGGCGCTATCTGTTTTGCCTCTGGTTATAGAGAGGCCAATGAAGAACACCAAATCAAAAACTCAGGATACCTGGACTTACAGGACCAGCTGGTCTCTGCTGCGGGCAACATGCCAATGCTGGGACCTAACTGCTATGGGTATTTGAACTATCTAGACAATGTCACTCTATGGCCAGATCAGCACGGCGGCCATCAAGTGGATAAAGGTGTAGCGATTATTGCTCAATCATCGAATGTGGCAATAAATATGACCATGCAACAACGTGGATTATCAGTAGCCGCTCTCTGTACTGTCGGCAATCAAGCCTGCGTCGGATTGAACGAACTTGCTGAGCACTTTATTGCAGACCACAGAATCAGCACGCTAGGGCTATTTATTGAAGGCTTTTCAGATATTCCGGCCTTTGAGGCAATGGCTCTGAAAGCTCGTTTGGCAGGTAAAAGTATTGTCGTCTTAAAGTTGGGGAAGTCAGAGAAATCTCAGCATGCAACCCTTTCTCACACTGCAACGCTGGCTGGTGGATCGGCTGCATCTTCTGCGCTCCTGCAGCGTCTTGGAATCGTTGAGGTAAATTCAGTAAGCGAATTTATTGAAACACTCAAAATTCTTGATGTCATTGGTCCTTTGACTGGCTCAAAGATATCTTCTATCAGTTGCTCTGGTGGTGAAGCTAGCTTAATGGCAGATGCTGCTCATAACTCAACTCTCAAATTCCCAGACTTAAATACCAAGCAGTGCAAAAAATTAACCAGCGTGCTTGGTAATAAAGTGACTATCTCAAATCCGTTGGACTACCATACCTATGTTTGGGGAGATGTCCCCAGTATGACAGAGTGTTTTGTAGCAGTAATGGAAGGAAATTTTGATCTAAACGTCTTTGTATTAGATATTCCTCGACCAGACAAATGTGAAACCCAAGGCCACCAGTGTGCCATCGATGCAATTATTGCAGCTCAAAAGCGAACTCATGCAATAGTCGCTGTAATTACATCGCTACCTGAAAATATAGATGAAGCTACGACCGATGAATTTCACCGACACGGCGTAGTAGTCTTACATGGGCTTGAGAGTGGTTTAAAACCAATTGAAGCTGCTGTAGCTGCCGGGAAATTTTTAAAGATATCACAACCAGTTCCGGTGTGGCTTCAGACGCATAAACCCATTGGCAACCTGAGCACTTTCACTGAATCAAAAGCTAAGCGGCTACTATCAAAATTTGGCCTTGCAGTTCCTCAAACCAAAGAGATTACCAATAAAGGTGGTATAGAGGAGTTCGCCAAAACACTTGCTTATCCCTTAGCATTAAAATCTCTTGGTTTGGCTCATAAATCCGAGTTCGGTGCTGTGATCTTGAATATCGATTCTGATATTTCCCTGCGAGCGGCAATTGAGAAAGTTCCAGTCTCCCCTGAGGGTTATTTGTTGGAAGAGATGGTAGATGAAATGCTCGTTGAGATAATTATTGGCGTCTCTCGAGATACCTCCGGTATGCTGTTATTAACTATGGGAGCGGGCGGTATTCTCACTGAACTCTTGAATGATAGTAGTTCTTTAGTAATGCCAGTCACCAGATCCGATGTAAAGCACGCGCTGAGTAAAACGAAAATTAATCAGATTCTACAAGGCTATCGTGGCGCAGCAGCCGCAAATATAAACTCGATAGTAGATGCTGTGATGTCGGTGCAAAAATATGTAGAGGCGAACAAAGATTCAATAGTGGAGATCGATATCAATCCACTGATTGTACGAGAGCGGGATGCAGTAGCGGTTGATGCTCTTGTCCGACAATATAATTAATACAATAAGCTCAATAGTCCCATAGTGGAGAATCCAATGACAAATTCAGTAAAGATAACTCAAAAAGGCCCTATCGTTGAAGTG
>Ga0209092_10000479_pt1 | contig 39114 bp, 36 predicted proteins | sample FraStrMetagenome_FD_187446 | JGI IMG/M metagenome (GOLD analysis project Ga0209092, IMG submission 187446) | Marine eukaryotic phytoplankton communities from Arctic Ocean - Fram Strait ARC3M Metagenome (SPAdes) (version 2) | ecosystem: Environmental > Aquatic > Marine > Oceanic | place: Fram...
CTGGGCTTGCCCGCGAGTCAACAAATCTACGCTAAACTGTTCAAGTTCGATTACTTACAGGCCGAAGCGACCAGCGGCACCACCGTCACCCCGCTGCTGTCGCAAAACTCCAGTGTCATTGTCTTTCCCAAATCAAATGCTATGCTGATCACTGATGCGCTGATCAATCTGCAACGCATCGAGCGTATTATCGACGAAATGGATAAGCCGCAGGAGATCCGCGAAGAGATCCAGTTCATCAAGCTGGACTACATCCAAGCATCCGAGATGCAGCAGCGCATCGAAAACTTAATTTCAGGCCCACTAAAAAATTACTTGGAAGGAACTACCAGTGTGACCGCCGACGAGCGCACCAACCAACTCATTCTGATCACCCACCCCGGTAATCTCGAAGTGATCATGAACGTAATCGAAAACGTCGATGTCGATGCCGCACCGCTCACTAGCAGCGAGGTGTTCCCTCTGCGCCAGGCCAAGGCCGAAGAAGTTGTGCCCATTATCGAAGAAATCATCTCAGGCCAAAAAGAAGGCCGCGAAGAAGATGCCAAGACGGAGATCAAAGAGAACAACAACTCCAATAAGAGTAACCCGCAGCCGATTCCTCAGCCTGCAGCCCAAGTCGCCACCCAAACGACAACGACTAGCAGCTCCAGCAATAGTTCACTGCAATTTTCAAACTTTGTCGGACTCTCTGCTGATGAGCGCACCAATTCGATCGTTGCCTACGGCACGCACCAAGACCTAAAGACACTGAAAGACCTGATCGACAAAATCGACATTCCGCTCCCTCAAGTGCTGATCGAAGCCGTCATCACTCAGGTGACCATGGACGAATCACAAACTAGCGGACTGGATGCGCTGAGTTTCTTTTATAATGGTGCAACCAGAGCATTTTCTGAGATAGCCTTTGGCACTGCCGGAGGCATCTCCATCTCTGACGGAATTATTAGCTTGGATGATCCAAGTAATTTCCAGCTTAGAACAGCGATTGTCCCGACTAACTCTGATGGTGACACAACTGTCCTCTCCGCGCCACGCATAATCGTCAGCCATAATGAGGAAGGCCTTATCAATGTCAGTGAATCGCGACCAATCGTCACCTCCTCTACTTCTTTTAGTAATAGCGACAACAACACACGTAGCAATGTAGAGTATCGCGACATTGGTATTCAGCTAAAGGTCACTCCACTCATCGGAGCCGACGGCACGGTGCAAATGGTCATCGAGCAAACAATCGAAGATGTCATTCGAGATGTGCCAATTGATGGTAACCCACAACCCGTAATCGGCAAGCGAGAGGCGACATCCACGATTAGTGTTAAAGACGGACAAATCGTCATCCTTGGTGGACTCCAAGAGAATTCACGTTCAGGCAGTGACAGCTATTTCCCGATCATTGGCAAAATCCCACTGATTCGTAATATTTTGGGGGTCGCATCCAATGACTACAGAAAGACTGAAATTATCATCTTTATCCGTCCTAAAGTCCTAGCAAATCCGGCCGAGGCAGATGCGCTTGCTCAGGCCTACGTTGAAGGCGCCCTCGAAACGAATGCACTCACACATTACATCGAATCAGGATCGGCGGGTAACATCTATTTGGAAGATAGCGTCATTGATGACAAAATTAAATCCCGTGAGGATGAAATAACCTCTAATGAGCCCACAAAATCGAAGAAGCGCTCCACTAGCCGAGTAGGCTCGACTAGTCACTAAGCGCCACGCAGTATTTTATGACAATGAACACCCCCGCCATGTATAAACATAGCTTACTGATCGTTGGATTCTGCCTATTCGTGCATACTTGCCTACACGCTGCCGACTCCAAGCTCGAGTCCAACAGCCCGTTCTTACCTGCCGGCCATAATACCATGAAGGTTGTGCCGAAGCCACCTCCGGTGGTCAATGGCCCGCTCTCACGCGAACTTGAGTTCCGCGGTATTGTGCAGATGAATGGCATCTACGAGTTCAGCCTATTTAACAAAAAGCTCAATCGCGGCTATTGGATTGCAGAAAACGGCGCCGAAAGTGGCATCAGCGTGCGCAACTTCGACCTCGATGCGATGCGCATCTCAGTGACGCTGAATGGTCGCACGGAGCAACTGACTTTGATGACTGCGACCGACAGTCCCTTGCCTGTTGCAATCTCCACAACTGCAAAGCCAACGAAACAGCCAGGGCTGCCAAACATCCCAGGGCTGACACCCAGCACGACTAAGAAAAAATCCGCCAGCCGCGTAATACCACGCAGGCGTGTGATTCTACCCAAGAAGAAGTAGGTGCAGGGGGAGGGACTGAGACCGGAGGACTGAGATTTGAGGACTGGGACTTGAGGGCTGAAACCTGAGGACTGGAACCTGAGAGTTGAAACCTGAGGGTTGAGATTTGAGGATTGAAGTCTCTGTGTGGCGTCTGAGCTTGCTCAGGACAGTCGAATATCGGCCCGATGATGCAGATCAATGAGATGCCGCTATCACTACCACGGCCCGAGCAAGCTCGGATACCACTGCCGTGCTTACGCACTCACTAACAAGTGCTCAATCCAGAATCGCGGTCACGATCACGCTTGCATGTATGCCTAGCCCACGACCGACATCGTTGAGCTGCTCACCAGTCGTTGCGGTGATACACACATCGGCGATTTCGAGCCCTAGTAGGCCTGCCACCGACGCACGCAGCACCGGCACCTTCGGGTCAATTTTCGGGCGCAGGCACTCCAACACAATCGATACATGTGTGAGTCGCCAATCGCCAAGGCTTTCGAGTGCGACTGCCAAATAAGCTTTACTGTCAGTGATACCATCGCGGCATAGCTTGTCTGCCACGGCACCGATGACGGTAACACCCGTGACGCCACTGATGGCGTCGGTCACAGCATGCAGAATGACATCTGCATCGCTGTTACCAGACAAGGCGGGTGCATCATTAAAGATGACGCCCCCAAGTATCAACGGTTTGGCCGAATCGCCTTCAATAAAGCGATGACTATCCAGGCCAAGTCCAGTTTTTACCTTCACAGCTTAAAGCTCGGGAAAGAAACGTGTCTTTTCAGCTGCAGCCGACTCAGGGCTGTCTGATGCATGCACCACGTTGTGCATCATATCGGTGCCCAAATCGCCACGGATCGTACCTTTCGGCGCCTCCTGGGAATTGGTCGGTCCGAGTAGTTCACGCACCTGAGCGATGACATTCTCACCACGTAGGATCATTGGCATCACTGGGCGTGAGCTCATGAAGGCTTCGATTTCAGGAAAGAACGGCAAATCCGCCACATGAGCATAGTGCTCACGCAGGATTGGTCCGTCTAACTGAGTGACCTTAGAGGCGACAATGTCGAAGCCGGCATTTTCGAAGCGTGTAATGACCTCGCCTGCAATGCGTTTTTCCATGCAGTCGGGTTTGAGGATAATAAGTGTTTCTTCCATAAGTCTTTTGCTAAAAAAGTCATGCAATGTCGCAGCACATCGTCGATGACAAGTCTAAAGGGGCTGACGCAGGTATTTCTGCCTGTTGTTTAACTGTACCACAGGCAGAAATCCCGGTGTCACGTGATCGGATCAAACCTCCGCTTGTACTGGATTCTTCAAACTGCCGATACCAGTAATTTCCACCACCACCTCGTCGCCAGGGTTTAGGAAGCGTGGCGGTTCACCTGCCATTCCGACGCCAGACGGCGTGCCAGTTAAAATCACCGTCCCTGCCTGTAAGGTTGTACTGCCACTTAAGTACGCAATAATTTCGGCAACGCTGAAAATCATATCCCCCGTGTAGGATTCTTGACGTATTTGCCCATTTAGAATCGTCCGAATCGGCAAGATTTGTGGATTCGGAATACGATCCGCGGTCACCAAGATCGGCCCGAGTGGACAAAAGCTATCAAAGCTCTTGCCTTTCACCCATTGCCCGCCGCCATGAAACTTTTGCCAATCGCGCGCGCTGACATCGTTGCCACAGGTATAACCGAGCACGTAGTCCAGCGCATCTGCGACCGATACATTTTTACAATCACGGCCGATCACCACCGCGAGCTCACATTCATAGTCCACTTGGTCGCTGTGCAAGTGACGCGGTAGTATGATGGGGTAGTTTGGGTGCTGCACTGAAGTCGGGCTCTTCATGAAGACCACCGGATGTTTTGGTAATCTGGCTCCCACCTCAGCGGCATGTTCGCGGTAATTTAGACCGATGCCATAGATGGCGGTCGGCACCACCGGGGCTAAACGACGCACTGGTTGTAGCAACACATCCGACTGACTATACGTCCCGTATAAATCACCTTCCAAGCGAAACACTTGATTGCCAACCTCACAGCCATAGCAAATTTCACCATCCACAGTTTCGACTCGAACAATCTCCATAAACCGCACTGTTAGGAAATTCGCATTATCTTCAAATTTATTCGTCAGCGAAGTTCTAAGGAGTGAGGGCGACCCGCCCTCATTTACATCAACCTGGGCGACCCGCCCTCATTTACATCAACTGGGCGAGTCGCCCACATTTCCAACAATGTGGGCGAGTCGCCCACACTCCCTTGCATCGTATAAAAAAAAAAAGCCCAACTCCAATCAAGGAGAAGGGCTTTTTTGCATCTCATGGTAGGCGCGGAGGGACTCGAACCCACGACTTCCACCATGTCATGGTGGCACTCTAACCAACTGAGTTACGCGCCCATACCTGAGAAGATTGGCAATAAGTAAGGCGACTCGATCAATGTCAAGTCGCCTTTAAAACAATTCGTTTTTTCTCTAAAAGCCGAGGCAAGTGCGCAATGCTGCCAAGACTCACTTTTTTGGCCAAACTGACTAGCCAATTACTGTACCCTATCTACGCGTCAACGAGAGCGCAGTTTTTTTATATTTCTCGTTGCCCTTTCCTGTTTGCCGTTCACATTTCCGTTTTCGGAGCGAGGCACCTCATATAGACGTGTGCCAGCCAGACTACTCATGAGCACTAGCCTTACCTGGAACCGAAAAGATCTGATCGGCATCGAACCTCTCTCACGAGAGGAAGTTGAAACGATCTTCACTGCTGCCACCGCGTTTAAACGTGCAATGGAGGCCGATGATAAAAAGCAGTCCTATCTTGATGGCTGCACGATCGTTAACCTATTCCTCGAGCCGAGCACACGCACACGCTTGGCCTTCGAAGTTGCTGCAAGCCGTCTCGGCGCGGATATCATCACCATGACTGGTAATGCCAGTAGCTTGACTAAAGGTGAGACACTGCGCGACACCGCGCAAAACATCGCAGCATTGAAGGCGGACATGATCATTATGCGCCACTCTGCCTCCGGCGCTCCTAATTATTTGAGCAAAGTGGTCGACATCCCGGTGATCAACGCCGGTGACGGATCGCACTCCCACCCTACCCAAGCGCTACTCGATTCTTTCACATTGTTAGAGAAGTTCGGCAGTTTGGACGGTAAGAAGATAACGATCCTAGGAGACATACTGTTTAGCCGAGTCGCGCGCTCCAATATCATTTGCCTACAAAAACTGGGAGCTCAGGTCACAGTCGCAGGCCCCAGCACCTTGGTCCCCAAAGCCTTCGAAGCAATGGGTGTAAAGGTTTGCCATGATTTACGCGAAGCTTTGGAGGATGCAGATGCGGTGATGCTGCTACGTATTCAGCACGAACGCCAAAGTTCGACACACTTCCCTTCGCTTGGCGAATACACCAGCATGTTTGGCCTCAACAAAGAACGTGTTAAGTGGCTCAAGCCGGATGCGATTATTATGCACCCCGGACCGATCAATCGCGGCGTCGAGATCGACTCGGAAGTCGCCGACTCGGAGCAGTCCGTCATCTTGCAACAAGTCACCAACGGCATCGTGGTGCGCATGGCCGTGCTGCACCTCTGTCGTTGTGCCTACAAAAATCAGCCCATCGAACTCCCTGCTTAACCCGCACTAGCTGACTGCTTCATTTTAATTACAACTCCATATGCCTAACATACTTTGGATAACTGGCGGTCGAGTGATCGACCCAGCAAACAACCGCGATGCGATCGGCGATATCTGCGTCATCGACGGAAAAGTCTCAGCTGCTCTGACTGCAGATCAACAGCGCTTAGCAAACAAGATTGATGCCACGGGACTCGTTGTCGCGCCTGGATTGGTTGATATTCACGTTCATTTTCGCGATCCCGGGCAAACGCACAAGGAAAGCATCCGCACTGGAACCGAGGCGGCCGCGGCTGGCGGCTTCACCTCTGTCATCTGCATGCCGAATACGAGTCCTGTCTGTGACAACGCTGGCACGATCCAGCGCATTATGGATAAGGTAGCGCGCGAGGCCGTGGTTAACGTCTACCCCACCGGCTGCCTGACTCTTAAAATGGAGGGTAAACATCTGGCTCCGACGGGGCAGTTGAAAACTGCTGGAGTCGTCGCCATGACAGACAACGGTAAGTGCGTGCAGAGTAATGAAATTATGCGCCGCGCAGTCGAATACGCGAAAATGTTTGATCTCACGATCATGGATCACTGCCAAGACGAGACACAAACCGAAGACGCAGTGATGAATGAAGGCGAGTGGTCCCTCCGACTCGGCCTGCGTGGTTGGCCCAAGTTTGCTGAGGACATAATGGTCGCCCGTAACGTCTTACTCGCAGAATTGACCGGCGCTCACATTCACATGCAGCACGTCAGTTCGGCGACCTCGATCGACATCATTCGGCGTGCAAAAGGGCGAAATATACCCGTGACTGCCGAAGCATGCCCACATCATTTCGAGTTCACCGATGCAGACCTGAAAGACTACGACACGAATCTTAAAGTCAACCCACCGCTGCGCACAAATGCCGATCGCGAATCGATTATCGATGCACTTAAAGACGGCACGCTGGACTGTATCGCTTCCGACCATGCACCGCACACGCCAACCGAGAAAGATCGTGAATTCGATTACGCCCCACCTGGGATTATTGGCTTAGAGACCTCGCTGGCCGCTTCATTACACGCACTCTACCACAGCGAAAGACTGACCTTAAGTGAAGTGGTGGCACTGATGACACATAAGGCTGCGGAGATCTGCAAACTGGATGCCGGTACACTAAGCGTTGGCGCAACGGCCGATATATGCCTATTTGACCCCGATCAAGCATGGACGGTTAATGCGGATAAGTTCTACAGCAAGTCGCGTAATTGTCCATGGCATGGTCAGGCGCTGAAAGGTAAAGTTAAGACGACCTATGTAGCAGGTCGTGCTGTTTTTGACGGCCAATCTATCATCATTTAAGATGGCTGTAGACCTAGACCTGGCCGCGATACTCGCGGGGGCAATCATTGTAGCTATTTTAGTTGCTAGTGCGGTGCTCTGGATCGTCAATTTGCAGCGCGATCAGCACCAGTTCGCCTGCGCAGCGGGTGTGCCAGCCTGGCCGATTGGTTGGATCAACTTCGGTATCTTCATCTGTGCATTGGTTACTAGTGTTGTCGTCCTTCAACTATTCGCGGCTGAATTAATTCATCTGATGAATCCTATCGAAGCGACGGTCATCGCCAATGAGGTTGAATTAGAAACTACTGTCGATTTGGTGAGCAGCGAGGACACACCGGCAACCGAACGCCCGGCACTGACACCGTGGATGGCGGTGCTGGCGGTACTGTTGTTGCAACTCCCATTGCTGGGGACCTTCTGCGCGATGCGTCGATTTTACCCGAAGTATTTTGCCGGTCGACTCAACAGTCAGTGCTTAACGCTCTGGCAGTCACTCACTCAAGCGATACCGCATTTCATTCGTTATTTGCCGATTATTTGGATCGTCAGTTTCGCATGGTCAAAATTACTCACCGAACTGCAGCAGCGCGCCATCATCGACGAGTTCCCTCCCCAAGAACTCATCAAACTGTTCACTAATGGTGGCGATCCAGTGGCAATTGCACTACTCGCAGTCATTGCCGTAGTGCTCGCACCAATCGTTGAGGAACTGATCTTTCGCGGCGGGATCTATCGTTTCTTAAAGAGCCAGTCGACCGTCTTACCTGCTCAAATAATTAGCGGCGCTTTGTTCGCCGTCATGCATGGCAACCTAATGTCATTCCTACCACTGGTCGTCGTTGGTATTATCCTCGCGCGCGAATATGAACGCTCGGGGAGCATACTAGTGCCGATGTGCTTCCACGCCTGCTTTAACGGATTCAGTCTCCTCATGTTATTGATTATGAGTCAATCGTCCTTCCCGATTAATTAAAACTAACGTAAAAAAGACAGTACCCGCCTTTACAATCTGTTCGTATTAGCTATAAATCTACACCAGCTATTTAAATACGCATATGATTAAACTATATTCAATACTACCTCTGTGCCTCGGAATCGTGTTATTCGGTGCTTGCACGACCGCCAAAAGAATCGACCTTCCAAATGGTAAGAGCGCAGGCTACTCCAGCTTCCGTCTATACCAGCACCAGTCTTCGCATGTCCCTGACTTTACTAACCGCGTAGATCGCGTCAATGCGTACTTGCAAGCTGCCCTTAGGGAAGAGTTTGCGTCGCATGGCTTGCAAGAGTCAGAGCAAGATGCTGAGCTCATCGTAGCCTTTCTGTTGATCGTACAAGACACCGCCGTAACGACTGCAATCAGTGATTACTATATCACCTCCGGCTCAGACATCGTCAGCGAGGCACATCGCCGTATGGGTAAGAAAAACCTACCAGGTGGCTACGAAGCAGGCGCCATTGTTGTTGATATTATTGATAAGAAATCCGGTGAAGTCATTTATCGTGACTTCGCTATGCGTGAAGTGCTCGACTACCTCACGCCCGCAGAAAAAGAACAACGAGCCAGGGAAGCTGCGATCGAAGCAGTTGCTACATTCTTCCGCAAGTAACTTTCCAACGATCACCTTCACACTGAAAGCTGCTGGCATTGAGCCAGCAGCTTTTTTTGTGCTTTCACCCAACAGTGTGTTAGCAAATTAATAGTGGGGATGATCCGCCTCGTGCCGACGCAGATTGCGATCTTAGCATGAACTCTCAACTTGCCAGTTCAAATGGTTTCAGTTCCTCTATCAGTTATGGAAATTCATCCTTCAACGATCCCACCCGCTTCACCCTCGCTCGTCATCGATGGTAGTGGCTCAGTGGTCTTTGCGGGCGTGCTAGGATCAGATGGCAATTGGCTCGCCCGCTCAGAGCAGACTGGTGCCCCACTGGAGAGCCTCTTTCCCGCAATCGAAGCGACACTCGATGCAGCTCAGCTGACTCTGGCGGACATGCGCAGCTTCATCTATTGCGAAGGACCTGGCTCGGTGCTTGGCTTACGACTTTGCGCAATGGCGATTGAGACTTGGAGTCGCTTGTACCCACAATCGGCGCACTACTACGCCTACAATAGCCTACAATTGACCGCCGCACTCATTTGCGTAGACACGCCAGATCTTGACCAAGCGCTGCTGATATCAGACTGGAAAAAAGGCAATTGGAATGCCGTTAAGATCCGCAATGGTCAACCGTCAGTTGCAGAAGTCGCTGACGACGACAGTATCGCGAATTGGACCGACTCGCTTTACCACCTCCCGCAACGCAAAGGCTGGCAACAGCCTCCCGCCAATGCGACTACCGTCGAGTATCGCCCCGACCGACTTGCGGAAGTCTTCCATCTGCTACGGCCGACCGAAAGCGTCGAGCTCTACGCTGCGGGCGTGAACGTATTTCAAAAATGGACAGCCGAGCGGCACCGTGCCCCGACATCAAGCTGAAGTCCAAATTGCTCCGCCATCTCCGGCAGACCTCCACCACAACCCTTTATTCTTAACTCATATTCCAAATTCCCTACAACGCTGTTGGGCTGAGATCAATCTCGCTGCATTTGAACGTAATTTAAAGCGCATCCAAGCCGCGCTGCCATTAGACGTGCGCTATGTCGCCGTGGTAAAGGCAGATGCCTATGGCCACGGGATGCCGCAAATGGTGCGCCGTTTAATGCAGAGCGGAGTTGATTATTTCGCCGTCGCCAACGTGCACGAAGCCGCGGACATTCGCCACATGGGCAAGGGCTGGCCGATCCTCATACTTAGCCCGCTACTTCCAGAGGAAGACCAGTTCTTAGTCGATTACGATCTGATCGGCACAGTGAGCACCCCAGAGGAAGCCGCGCGCTTTAATACACTGGGTGCGTCTCGCGATGTGCAGATTAAGGTACATTTAAAAATAGACACTGGAATGGGACGACTTGGCATTTGGCACGAAAAAGCCCTTGCCCTACTTCGCACTATACGTGAATTGCCGAACCTCAAGCTCGAGGGAATCTACACGCACTTCTCTAGCGCCGACAGCGAACGCCAATTTACCCGCATTCAACGCCAGCGTTTCCTAACGATACTAGACCAAACAGATACCACTGGCTTATTGATACATGCAGACAATTCAGCCAGCCTCAGTACATTGAGCGGCGATAGCCCTTTTAACGCAGTTCGCATCGGATTGCTCCAATTTGGAGTCCGCCCCTATCCAGACTCCTTGCTCGGCAACGTTGAAGTCGAGCCTGTCTTTAGTTTCCATACTCGTGTCGGCATCGTCAAAGACCTGCCTGCAGGTACAGACATCAGCTACGGTCGCACCTACTCGCTCAAACGCGACACACGTATCGCCGTGCTCACTGCAGGCTATGCAGATGGCATTCCGCTTAAATTAAGTAACATTGGAACTGTTCTGTTACACGGCCAACACTGCCCTATCCTTGGGCGTGTCACCATGGATCAAACCATCATTGATGTCAGTGATCTGAAACGAACAATTAGCCCAGGCGATCACGTGGTTCTGATCGGCACGAGTCAAGCGGCCGAAATCACGGCCAGTGAATTTAGTGAGCTCGCTGGAACAATCCCTTGGGAGGCCCTTTGTTCCATTACAAAACGAGTGGTACGTATTTACGTCGGCTCGAGAGAAATCTAGTATTCCACAGGCAGTTATTAACTATTGATTAAGCAGGCACTTTTTCTCACCTTAACTATAGTTTTGATCAAAGGCACGAACCAGTTCCCTCACGAGCGCTCTACTACTCCACTTTCGTTAACCAAAAACGAAATATGAATCCTACCGGCAAACGTCACCTACTCACGCTTGGATCATTGATATGCTTAGCGATCGCTCTCGTAGGCATTGCCGAATTATGGAACCATAGCAGCGATGACGAGTCCGATAAACAATTCGCATACGCCTTTCGTCTCATGTTCTTTTGCGCAGCATTTGTTTTTCCTCACTTTGGAATCGCACTTTACCTGCTAAAAAAACAAGAAATTGCGCACTTGGACTCTTTGCGTAAATCGATTGCGAAGTCGACTCGCGAAGGATACGCTCACAGCCTAAATATTATTGAGGGCACCGAGGCGGGTACTTGGGATTGGGATTTGCTAACCGATAAACTGGTGCTCAATACGCGGTGGGCAGAGATTATCGGCTATACACTCGAAGATCTGGAGCCGATCAGCTTAAACACATGGGAACAAAACCTGCATCCCGATGATCTAGAAAAAACCCAATTACTCATTCAACAACACTTCTCGGGTGCCTCGCCATATTACGATGCCGAATTTAGGCAGCAACACAAAGACGGCAGTTGGCGATGGGTTAACGCACGTGGTAAAATCATCGAATGGTCAGAGGCTGGCGTGCCCCTGCGCATGTGCGGCACCCACCTTGACATTACCGAGCGTAAGGCAGCAACGGAAGCGCATGAGGCTTCTAGGTATTTATTAAAAGGCATCTTTGATGCGACTAGCGGAGTCTCGGTAATCGCAACGGATCTAAGCGGCACGATCACACTATTTAACACCGGTGCAGAGTCTATGCTCGGCTACAGTGCGCCGGAGTTGCTCGGCCAATCGACTCCATTTATTTTGCATTTAGAGTCCGAGTTAGCCGAACGCGGCATCCCTCTGAGCGATGCAAAATCTGAAGGGTTCGCTGCATACATGCAGCGCGTCCTTAAAGCAGGGCAAGAGTCGAACGAATGGACCTACGTTTGTAAAAATGGAAAGCAACTCCCCGTCACGCTGAGTATTACAGCAATACACGATGAAACGGGGGCGACGACCGGCTACCTAGGCGCTGCGATGGATATCAGCGAACGTAAAAAGGCGGAAATTAAGCTCAATGAATCACAGGCCCTACTTCGAAAGGTGCTCAATACAATTCCTGTGCGAGTCTTCTGGAAAGACAAAGCCAGCGTCTACCTGGGAGGCAACCACTTGTTTGCAGAAGACGCTGGAATGACGACTGAGGATGATATTAGCGCAAAGACCGACTACGATTTCCCATGGCCGGAGCAAGCAGAAGCGTATCAACTTGATGACGCCGCTGTGATTGCCAGTGGTGAATCGAAATTGAACTATGAAGAGCCACAACGCAGGCCGGATGGCAGCACTCGTTGGGTGAAAACTTCGAAAGTTCCACTACGTAACGAAGCAAACGAAGTGATCGGAGTTCTCGGCACCTACGAAGACATCACGGCGATGAAGCATGCTAAGGAACAGCTCATTAAAGCCAAAGAAGGTGCTGAAGCTGCGAGTAAAGCCAAAGACGATTTCCTCGCAGTCATGGGCCATGAAATGCGCACACCACTCAATCCGATATTGGGCTTTGCTGAACTATTACGGCAGGCTATCACCACCATGCCGGAGTCTGACTACATTAAAACGATCATCACAGCAGCTAACCGACAATTACGCCTCATTGATGATATCTTGGAATACATGCGTATTAACCGCGGGGAAATTAAGCCAAGCATGGAAGTATTTAACCTGGCAGAGCTCTGTGAGCTTGCAGTGAGTGATGCCCAAGTGTTTGCGGGTCCACTCAATCTAAGCTTCGTTGCGGACTCGACTGAGCTAAATGCTACAGGTGATTGTTGGGTCGAAGGCGACCGGACGATGTTACGCCGAATCCTCGATAACTTACTCAATAATGCCTGTAAATACACCAGTGAAGGCGGCATCTCAGTTTCCCTCAAGCGATCCGCCTTCCAAAGTGGCTCGTTCGCCATCGCAGTCACAGACACTGGCATTGGCATTGATGCGCAAAACCAGCAAAAGCTATTTGATGCATTCAGCCAAGCTGACAGCTCATACACGCGTCAGCACCAAGGCTTGGGCCTCGGTTTAGCTATTTGCAAAAAGTTACTCACTATTTTAGACAGCAACATTACAGTAAAAAGTGAAATAGGCGTGGGCTCAACCTTCACCTTACATTTGTCATTTAAAGAGGTAAAGAAGCGGGCCATTGAAGCAACCATTTCGACTCCCCTGCCTAGGCCACGCAAACTGACGGGGCCTTGCCACGTTTTAATTGCCGATGAGCAAACAGAGCATCGATTTATCGCCCGTTCCTTACTCGAGTCTTACGGCTGCCAAGTAACCGAAGCGACCGATACTAAAGGTGCGGTCGAGTTGTGCAAGCAAACCAAGTACGATGTGATCTTAATCGACTTGGCGATCGCTCTGATCGAAGGTAAAGCAGCGTCCAATCTAATACGCAACACCACCAATAAAAACCAATATACCCCGATCATTGCAGTCACAGCAAATATAACTCCGCAGGTCGAAGCAGCCTGCCTGGCGGTTGGCATACAGCACTGCATCAGTAAACCGGTCACCTCAAAGACGCTGTTCGAGCTAATTAATATCTACGTCTAATTGAACCTATCCCTTTTTAGGCTCAATTTTGTTGTCGATACATACCGAATCGACAACACCTGCAGAAACACTGTTATTTTAGGTCTTTTTATTATCTTCTAGCCACGACTCGGCTGACCTAATAACTTGGCTGGTATTTTTCTACATACCACAGTATAAAATCTTCCAATAAGATATGAATAAAGTTCAATTCAACAATAATGTGCTTCGTGATGGGCACCAAAGTCTCGCTGCCACACGTATGCGGACTGAACAAATGCTGCCAATCTGTGAGCAGCTCGACAACTGGGGCTTCGGCGCATTGGAAACATGGGGCGGTGCGACGATCGACTCAGGCCTGCGCTTTCTCGACGAGTTCCCTTTCGATCGCCTCGATGCCTTAAAAAAGGCCTGTCCCAAGACGCCGCATATGATGCTGCTGCGCGGGCAAAATATTGTACAATACGCACACTTCCCAGACGACGTGGTCTCCGCCTTTATCAAGACTAGTGCGGACCACGGCATGAACATTTTCCGCATCTTCGATGCGCTCAATGATACGCGTAATATGAAATGCGCGATCGATGCGACTCGCGCTGCTGGCGCACAAGCGCACGGCACCATCTGCTTTACTAGTAGTCCAGTGCACTCCACCCAAAAATTTATCGACATGGGGCTGGAGCTTCAAAAGTTAGGCTGTCACGCAGTCGTGCTTAAAGACATGGCGGGCCTCGTCTCTCCGATGGATACTTTTAAGATCATCGACGGCCTTAAAAAGACCTTAAATATCCCAGTCTGGATGCACACCCATGACACCGCTGGTCTCGGCGCAAGCTCGTATATGTCTGCAATTGATGCGGGTGTTGATGCAATCGATCTCTCCATCAGCCCATTTGCAAATGGTACTGGGCAGCCAGACACTACCCGTATGCTTGCCTTGCTCAATGGGCATGCGCGCTGCCCAGACATTAGCTCAGAGCAGCACAAGTCACTCAAAGACATTCGCCACTACCTAGAGGGCACTTACGACGAGCTCAGTGAGTTCACCAGCCACAAAAACGAGGTAATCGATACAGATACACTCGAATACCAAGTGCCGGGTGGTATGCTTTCCAACTTCCGCACTCAGCTCAAAGAGCAGAAAATGGAAGATAAATTCGAAGAAGTATTCCGCGAAATCCCAGTGGTACGCGAAGCGCTCGGTTGGATTCCGCTCGTCACACCGACCTCGCAAATTGTCGGCATGCAAGCTTTCCTCAATGTGAAGTTTGGTCGTTGGAAGCAAATCTCACCACAAGCCGCTGATATTGCGCTCGGTTATTACGGCCGCACGCCTGCGCCAGTCTCCACCGAACTGCAGCAACTGGCATCCAAGCAAGCAGGTAAAGAGCCCATTACTTGCCGCCCAGTCGAAAGCCCGAATGCGCAGCACAAGCACATGGACGACCTTCGTAAGGAACTAAAAGAGAAGAATATGCCTAGCGACGATGAGCACTGTATTATACATGCGATGTTCCCACAGCAGCTAGCCACACACTTTAAAAATAAAGGTAAATCAGCAAAGGTCAGCGTGCCAACCGCCAAAGCAGCAACGGCAACCCCCGCAGGCAATGGTGAGGTCAAACGCTACGTCCTTAATGTGAACGGCAAACGCATCGAAGTCGGTGTCGAAGAATTGGTGTAGCCTCAACTGCGTAGCAAACGACGCCCCGCAATCAGCAGCCCTTTTTTTGTACACTCGGCAGTGGTACAATCCCTGCTGGCATCAATCATTTGCGCATGGCTGCCTCAAATGCTAGACAACATAGTTTAAATCGGTTTTCAGTGACCTATAAAATACTGCCTGCATAAAAGAGATGAAAATAGAAGCCGCCAACACAGACGCTTGGAATATAGCCAAAGGTAAGAATCCGGAGCAGCCTACGGTCTTGCGCTTCAGGCCCAGTTTACATGAACATTTGGGCAACGAAGACTACCCTAGAAGGCTGGTAATCATCTGGCAATTTGAGGCAGTCGATACAACTGGCATGCCGTCGGACACTCAGAGTGCCGATATGAAAGACTTTGAAGACATGCTAATTGATGCACTTGATCCAGATCGACTAGCGATACTCGCTTTCGTCTTCACTAGTTCGGGGTCAAGGGAATGGAATTTTTATCTCTCAGACGTCAGCGAAGTCGGGATCCGGATCAACAAAGCCCTCTCAACCATTCCACAATTACCCATCGACTTAACCGTCGAGCATGACCCCAACTGGGATGAATTGAGGCAAGTCTTTCAGCTATGCCAACAGGGAGGCTAGACAAGTTACACCTGCGGGATTGACTGTGTGGCGCATCTGTCAGACACCCGCCACTACCACTCCCGAGGACAGTTGATTGCTATCAATCGCGACCCAACACTGGTATCTCGGCATCACTTGGAATATCGCCCAGTCAAATGTTGCGCATTTTCGAGACTATGAGTTGCAATTTTCTGATGCAAAGGAAGTCTATTCGAGATATACTTTTCGTCATGTGTAACTGGGGGCTAGCTCGTAGCGTCGGTTTCGTATGGCATTCCCTTTAAGAAACACTACTGAATATAATTCTATGCAACCAATCGACCTCGACGCCCACTGGGGCGAGATCCGCCACGAAGCCAGCCAAATCGTCGCCCGAGAGCCGGCGCTCAAGCCGTTACTGGACGAGACCGTCTTGGATCGTTGCTCGTTTGCTGAATGCCTCACCTATCGCCTTGCCCGCAAGTTGGTTAACCACTCGACCTCAGTCAAAGTACTGCACGAGGTGTTCATCGAAACCTTTATGCACGATCCAATGATCTTACAACATGTCGCTCGTGATATGGTTGCTTTTTATGAGCGTGATCCGGCCTGCCCTGATGCACTCACCCCGTTGCTCTATTTTAAAGGTTTTCAGGCACTGGTCTGCTACCGAGTCGGCCACCACCTCTGGCAACACGGTCGTAAGGAGCTCGCGCTCTACCTGCAAAGTCTTATCTCCGAGACCTTCGCTGTGGACATCCATCCAGCGGCCAAAATCGGCTGTGGCATTTTACTCGACCACGCGACAGGCTTCGTCGCAGGCGAAACTACTGTGATCGAAAGCAACGTATCGATTCTGCACGAAGTGACTCTCGGAGGAACCGGTAAGGACCGCGGCGATCGTCACCCAAAGGTGCGTTCTGGCGTGCTGCTTGGCGCAGGGGCCAAAATCCTCGGCAATGTTGAAATCGGTGCAGGGGCGAAAGTCGGCGCTGGCAGCGTGGTGCTCAAGGATGTGCCACCTCACACCAGTGTCGCTGGCGTGCCAGCGCAAGTGATCGGTAAAGCTTCCGAAGTATCGCCAGCCTTGGGTATGTGCCAGGATTTCGAAAATTAAGTACGCGTCGTACTACCGCCAGTTAAACGCGTTTCACTTAGCATGCTCATAGTTCACCGAGTCAGGGATTTTTTAGGATTAAAACAAGGGTTAGGTGTAACACTTAACAATATGATATGATGATACCGTATCTCGCAATGGCTACCACACAGCATGCACTCTGGGCGCTCTGCCTCGCAGTCGGTGCAGGTTGTTTACTCACAGTCTTATCGAGGCGGCTCCATCTGCCGACAATAGTACTCTTATTGCTTGGTGGATTTGCGCTCGGAGCAGAGGGCCTGAATGTGCTCCATCCGAATGAACTAGGCGAATTCTTGCCGATGATTGTTTCGCTAGCAGTCGGGTTAATTTTATTTGAAGGCGGGCTCACGCTCGAGATTAAGGACTTCTCGCACACTTCGACTGTCATCAAGCGCTTACTCACCGTTGGAGTGCTCATCACTTGGCTGGGATCCGCGCTCACGGCCTTTCTGGTATTCGACATCTCGCCCTCCTTCGCATTGCTGATGGGCAGTCTGATTATCGTAACTGGGCCGACTGTGATCGTACCCTTATTGCGCAGAATACGAGTCGATCAAAAGATCGGCAGTATTCTGCACTGGGAAGCGGTGTTGATTGATTCAATTGGTGTCTTCATTGCCATTCTTTGCTTCGAATGGGTAGTCGAAGGCGGCGGCACCGTGGCGTTGCCAAATTTCTTGATCCGCATCGTCAGCGGTATGGGCATCGGTTTCCTCGGTGGCTATCTGATCTACTGGTTCATGAAACACGACTGGGTGCCGGATAACATTGTCAATGCCTTTGCCTTGGCCAGTGCAATGCTCATCTTCGGTGCGACCGAGTTGATCAAACCGGAAGCGGGCCTACTTGCCGTCACTATTGCTGGACTAATTGTCGGACTGAACAAGCCGCGGCAGTTGCGCGAAGTCAAAGCCTTCAAGGCCGAGATCGTTGATTTACTCATCGGCCTACTTTTCTTATTATTGGTCGCTCGTCTTGAGCTACAACAGTTCGTCGATTTCTTCACCGCCGGCGGCGGCTGGGTGTTATGCTCCGTGATCTTATTGATTCGGCCGATTAGCATCGCCCTCTCTTCTTGGGGCACGACGCTCAATATTCGCGAGAAAGCACTACTGAGTTGGGTCGCGCCGCGTGGTGTCGTAGCCGCATCGATGGCTTCGTTATTTGCCTTGTCGCTACAGGCGAAGGGCGACACCGAGGGCGCAGCGCTGATGGAGTCTTTCGTCTATTCCATTATTTGTGCGACCGTCCTAATTCAGGGGCTTTCAGCGGGGCTCGTTGCAAAAGTGCTCCGTGTGCAACGCCCCGCACCGAATGACTGGGTGATTATCGGCGCACATCACTTTGGCCGCGAACTCGCGCGTCAATTGATACGTGAAGATGAGCAGGATGTCATCCTACTAGATACCAATGCGCGTAATATTACCCTCGCTAGGAAGGAAGGCATACCGGCCCTGCATTGCGATGGCATGGAAGCAGAAAAACTATACGAACAGGAACAAGCACTGTTTGGCACTGGCTACGTACTAGCCTTGACTGACAATGTTGAGCTGAATCAGCTCCTCATGCAGCGCTGGGCGCATGAGCTTGATAATGAGAAAGTCTTCGGGTGGATCCCGACAGACAGTCCGACCAATGAAGACCAACTTACGGGGCTATCTGTATTCGGCGATTTGTCTCGTCCTGCTGTGATCGGTAGCGAATTGCTGCAGGAGGAAAGTAGTTTCGAATCTGTCAGATGGGAGGATGGTATGACACTTCCCTCGGGCGATTGGCATCCGCTCTTTATTCGCCGCGGCAAGCAGCTCAAGGCAGTGCCGCAAGACACTGCCCTCAAGGAGATGGTCAAGCAAGACGATGAAGTGATCTGCTTGCGCCGCGCAGAGGGCTTCCTACTGCGCGCACTTCAAAGTGGTGGTCATCTCTCAATTGAGTGTGAAACAATTGAGCAACTCTATCAAAAACTGGCACATCTTGCGACCGAAGCCATCGAAGGAATCTCAGCTGAAACGATTCTAGAGGACCTCAGTGCCCAAGGTGAGATCTTTCCGGCCTTCTTGGGCCACGGCATCGCAATACCGCACGTCTATAGTGCTGAGCTGAACCATCGTATCTGCTATGTCGCGACACTGCCCAAAGGCCTTGAAATAGCCGGCCAGGTGGAGGCGATCGATTTTGTCTTTTTCCTTCTCAGCCCGACAGGCGACACGCAAGGCCACCTTTCTACGTTGGCTGAAATCGCCAAAAGCTGCCGCTCTGAGCGCCGCCGCAAGCAGATTAAATCCGCTCAGCGGATCGAGGATGTGATCACAGCGATTGATAGCTAGTGAGCCACTTGACCTTTAGCGCAGAGCCTATAACGTAAGATCCTTGCACCCTAACCGAGTAAGATGATCTTGAAAAACCTCTTAACTGTCCTAGTCCTGAGCTACCTGCTCAGTTCACTTTCGACAGCCGCTGACAATATTATAATAAAGTATGAGCCCCCGGCCGCGCCGACGCAGGTGTATGTCTCAGTCTACATTATCGACATACTTAAAATTGAAGGCGCTGAGCAAGCATTCACCGGCGATTTAACTCTATTGATGTCTTGGCGCGACCCACGCCTCGCGCATGACAACGACCGCGCTCAAATTTTGCCATTACAGCAAGTTTGGAATCCACAGATCCTGATCGCCAATTCCAGGAATACCAAAATCAGCCTGCCAGAGACCGTCGAGGTGCTGGCCGATGGCACAGTCAACTATCGACAACGATTAACTGGCACCTTCACATCACATTTTGATTTGCATCGTTTTCCAAATGACCAGCAAACGCTGATTGTCGATTTCGTCGCGCGTGGCTATCGTACTAACACGGTGCGACTGCTCCACGATGATTCGTGGACTGGACGTGCTGAACGCCTGACCATCTCAGACTGGGCCGTTGGCGATGTGCGTCTGATTGAGGCGCCCTACACCATCCCTAGCCTCGACATTACCCTCCCCGGGCTTCGCCTCGAACTCCCCGTCGAGCGCCTAGTCGGCTACTATGCAGGTACGATATTGTCATCTGCCGCGATCATCGTCTGTATGGGCTGGCTGGTTTTCTGGATCGCACCCGCGTCGATCAATCCGCGCATCAGTGTTTCAGTGACTTCCATGCTCACACTCATCGCTCATCGATTTGTAATCAAAGGAGAGCTCCCCAATCTGCCGTATTTAACCACCATGGATTACTTCCTACTCGGATCAACATTGATGGTGCTCTTAGGCCTGATCGAAGTAGTCATCGTCCATCACGTTGTCAGTCGTGGCGACGAAGCTAAAGCCCTGCGCCTGAATCACATTTTCCGCTGGAGTTATCCGCTGCCTTTTCTCGCACTTCTGGCGTTCGTCTTGATGCGATAGTCAATCGTTTCTAAAAAAAGGACATTCTTTTCAAGCAGATATTGACAAGCCATAAACGAGAAGACACATACAGCATCTTCAATTTTGTGCTTTATGCTTTTTTTCTGCTCGGGTGGTGAAATTGGCAGACACGCCAGATTTAGGTTCTGGTGCCGTAAGGCGTGAGGGTTCAAGTCCCTCCCCGAGTAGTGAATTATAAAGGCCGCATCGATGATGCGGCCTTTTTATTGTCCACTTATTGTCAAAAGTGGATTGCTATTGTCCTATAAGTGGCAATAGGATGCACACATGAAAGATAAACTGAAGTCGTGGGAGTATCCGAAAGATAGTGGCATTCGGATTCGTGAGAAGATCAATACCAGCGGTCAGGATGCCTTCGGCGTTTCCTATGCTGTTACTGTTCCCGTGAAGGTTACGGGGCAGGCCAGAATACGAAAGCAGTTCAAGACTCAGGCCGAGGCTGAAAGCTACGCGGATAAACAGTTCGACGGGAAGAATGCTCAAGGGAAGGTGTTCTTCAATGCGAGTGACGCTGAACGAACTGAATTTGCGGATGTATTGCCCAAATTGCGGGTGGCAGGGATTTCTCTGCGAGAAGCGGTAGAGTTTGCGATCCCCCGCTTGCGGCCAGTTGGCGGAGATCGGACAATATCCGAGATCGTTGAAGACCTGCGCACCAGTAAGGCAGCGATGCTTGAGAAGAAAACACTCCGCGAGCATAGCGAACGAGCCTTTCGCATCCGTAGTGAAAAGATTGTGCTGGAGTTCGGTAGCACTATCGCCCGCGATCTCACTCTGGCAGAAGTCCGCTCTTGGCTTGAATGTATGGATCTTGCACCACGAACCATAAAGAACCATCTCAACTGCCTTGCGGAGATCCTCAGCTACTCAGTTGCCCGAAAATACGTGGCTGAGAATGTCCTAGATGGTCTGACCAAACATGACCGCAAAGAGCTTTACGGGGAGGATGAAGCGAAAGAGCCGGGTATATTAACGCCGAAGGAGGCAGATCGGTTGCTCTGTGCTGCTTGCGAAAAGCCGAAGCTGGATATGCTCGCAGCTGTTACGCTTGCTCTGTTCTGTGGCATCCGAACCGAGGAATTGAAAAAGCTGGATTGGAAGGATGTCCGCATCGATGAAGGCTTTGTGACTATCAGCAGTAAGATCGCGAAGAAGCGTAGCATTCGCAACGTGACGCTCTCCCCTACTGCATTGGCTTGGTTGTCTCTCTGCAAGGTCAAGGAAGGCGCTGTGACACGCTCCGAGTTCTTTAACGACTATGATCACAGGTTCAGGAAGCTCCTATTTGCCGCTAAGTTCACTAAGAAAGTGAAGGAAGGAGATAAAGAGCGAGTCGTCATTGATTGGAAGAAGAACGCCATGCGTCACAGTTTCGGCAGCTATCACTTTGCGCTTAATGGCGATTCAATCAAAACAAGCAACGAACTCGGGCACCGTCAGGGCGACAACGTTCTATTTGAGCACTACAGAGCCTTATCGACGAAGAAACAGGCGGAGAGCTATTTTGCTATCGCTCCAGCTGCAAACGTAGGCAAGGTTGTTGATTTTGCATCATGAATAAGAAGGAGAGATTGAAGGGAGTCATGCGGACAGTTTCGGAGATTCAAGATCTCGTGCATGAAACGCTGGTTTCTGGTGATGCTGATACGATTGAAAGCACATTGTATCTTTTACAGAGCATTGGATACAGTTGCTCAGGTGGAGTTAAAATGATTAAGGGAAAGTTCCCTTCTGAGACTACTGATTTCTACAGAGAGCAGAGAGATTTGCCGCTTTTTTATAGCTCTAACCCTGCACAGCAGGCGGGTAATCTGGATTTTGCAAAAGAAGTTCAGCTTGGCGAAGGACTGGCGCTTCAGCCTGCAAAGCGAAACACGGGTGATGAAACCTTTACGGCAATTGAAACGCTGCATTTTCATATCGATAACATTCGAACTAGTGAATTAGATATTTTTCGAATCTTTATTCCTGATGTAGGAGGCGATCAGTTGGCGGTCATTGAGGCGATTGAAGGGCTTCCTGAATTGACGAAAGAAACATACAAAGACTGGGTTCCTGTTCTTGTGGATTGTTTGATGCTTTATCGAAAAATGCGAGAGGATCAGATTATGGCTCATTTAGTTTTTCATGATTGCTATGGGGTGCTCTTGTTGGCCTCAAAGTCGTTTGGCGATGCCCGCTTTAAGGAGATACAAAAAAATAAACAGGCGGCATTTGTGAAGAAATGGACGGGGAAGCGTGACAAAGAGGATTTCATCATAGAAACCAAATTTGAGGTAGAACTTAAACAGCTCTGTAGTCTCGATCTTACGGCAGAGTGCAATAAGTATGCATTGAGGAAGTATCTTTCAGGGAAATTGAAGACATGGCTGGTCGATGGGTAAGCTAAAACCTAGTTAGTTTACCCATATTTCGGCTCGTCGGGTAGTCTATTATCTTAGCTATGGAAAACACCCATAGCAAAAAGCTGCATAACATCGCGAAAGAAGGCAGCATTCGCGCAAATCCGCCTAAGGTGCTCAATGTGCCGGAGGCTAGTCAGTATATCGGAATCAGTCAGCGCAATTTACGCTCATTGATTGCAGATCGAAAAATCAAGGTCGCTCGTATCGGGCACCGCGTCTTGTTAAGATTGATCGACGTGGATCGTTGGATCGAGACTAAGTTGGAAGGGGGAAGCGTCTATGAGTAAGCATAGCGCATACACCTGCTTCTACCCGTTCGAGACATGTAACGGCTATTGGAAACTACAGACCGATGAACCTGCCTTAATAGCTAAGATGCAGCATCGGACACATCAAAAAGGATCGCCTTGGAGCGTGGTGGGGCGTGGTGACATTTGGATGTTTTCGCGCCACTTCGCTAATTCAACAAAAGCAAAAAAGCACCTAGAAAGGACACTGATGCGGATGGATGAAAGATCCTTCGATTTAAAGCCCCTGAAGGACTGGAAGGGTTGGGAGGTATGTAGACCTTCGGATGAAAACGAAATCGATTCTAGCCCTATGAAATCGCCAAAAATACGACCGCTCCTGAGGGATGCTTCAACGATGGAAGGGACTGCACAATGAACTACACCCCAGCAGAGCTAACACCATATGAGCGACTTCGCACCGAAGTGGTAAGTATTGAAGCAAAAATTCGGAGGCTTCAGCACTCCCATCACATCAAGTCTAACTCACTACATACTAAATACGACAAGACGACAGGCCTTCGCTACGACGACGCCAATTCATCATATGGAAAACTCAGCAAATAAATTCTCACGGTTTCACAGCCACAGCACGAGCAGTTCGACAGGTATTAGCCTCAAGGACTTTATAGACGAGGTTAGAAGCGATCAGCACAAAGAAAACTGCGACAGACTACGAACCGAGATAACGAAAGACGAAAGCAAGCAGATCAAGGACAAGCTTGCAGGTGTGACATTCTCCACACTCTGCAAGGGTGGTCGTAGGATTGCTGAAGCTTCAAACCACACAGAACTATTCCAAGTGGATTTAGACCTACAGGATGATCATACACTTAGCGCCCGAAAAGGTGAGATTAAGGACAAGCTCCGAACCCTTCCGAGCGTTGCTGCATTCTTTGATTCTCCCTCTGGCGGTCTAAAGATTGTCGTCGCGGTTGATTGCGTCGATGTTGCAGGTCACAAGCGTGCGTGGAACGTTGCGAATGAGTTCATTAGCAGTGAGCTTGATGTAAAGACGGATTCTGCCGTCAGTTCGATAGTCTCGCTGTGTTACGTCTCCTACGATCCAGAGGCATTCATGAACGACCAGCTTTTCCCGCTCGACTTACCTGCCGAGGAAGTGGAGGTCATGCCAGAGGTTCGGCCTGCTTACGAAGAACCACCATTAGATGCTAAACTTCTGATTGCTGAGTCAGCACTTGCAGCCATTCCAGAACGGCCTGATCATAACGTTTGGGTTAAGCTGATTGCTGCGGTGGCTGATTACGTTGGAGAGGCAAGTGCTGAAGGACTCCTGAAGGCACGCTTTCCCGAAGAGACTGCGGGTGAGTATACTGAGAAGATGAGCAACCGCCTTGATGGTGTGCACGCGGCAACGCTATTCTACCTCGCCCAAGAGCATGGCTGGAGGTCGCCACCAGGCATCACGTCGCTGACGAAGGAACAACGTGAAAAAGCATACAGATCCCTACATCCAAAGGAAGCAACAGCACACGTGGAGTTCTTCTCTGAAGGAATCCTAAAAGCTGTATTTGATGACATTCACGATAGGTCAAATCCGCGCAATGTGGAACTGACGAGTGGCGCGACTATTGGAGTCCTGAGTGCTATGCTAGGTCAGCAATATAAGATGCTGAACGGTAGTTACGACAACCGAGCAAATACGCAGATTGTCATGCTTGCACCATCGGGAGCAGGTAAGGACGCGCCTTTCCGTTACCATGAAAAGGCGGTGTCAGCTATCTATGGAAATCAATGCTATGTGTCTACGTATGCCAGTCCAACGGTTGTTCAGAGTCGCTTGAAGCGGACAGGATATTGCTTTGACGGTCGAGACGAGGCTGGTGATCTGCTGAAGTCGATCAAAGGATCTGATAACTCTGCTACAGGGCAAATCGGGGCTATGATCAAGACATTAGCCACGAGTGCCACGACAAGTTATAATGGTTTCACGGAATCCTCACTCAAAGAGAATCCAGTGAGCTTCTATTGCCCCAATCCATTCTATTGTGGACTGAGCGTAGCAACACCACGGCAGTTCCTTGAAGCAACAAATGATGGGGACATCGAAGGCGGTTACTGGGGAAGAGTCTTGTTCTTCAGTGTTAGCAAAGTAGCGCGTCGAGTTCGACCCAGTGAAATTGAGCCACAGTCCAAGGACTTCTCGCCTGCAGTCTGGAAAATGGTTGAACACTTCAAAAAGAAGATGAAGTCGCAACGAGACCTATGGGAAGCAAATGCCGAGGAATATTCGGTTGAGGCGAATCCGCAGAACATCAGTCTAACTCCTGAAGCATCAGACTACTTGTTCGATGTGGCTGAGGATTACCTAGCTAAAGAGAAGCTGCGCGACGACTATGATCGCATCGCTCCAGTGGCACAGCGACTCGGCGAGTTAGCCGCCAAGTTGTTTCTCATTCACACGGTGTCGAGGTGCTACGGAACCGATATGCCACTTGTTGCTGATTTGGCGAGTGCCAAGGTGTGTTGGTCGTATGCATTGGAACTGCATGAAGAGAAGCTGCGACAATTGGGTATCCAAGCCGAGAGTGCTGAAGAAAAGATCGTTCGATATGCCGTCAAAGCTTGCGAGCGAACTGGAACCCTGACCCGAGCCACACTTCGTAAGCAAGTGAGTCGGACTAAAAATATCAGCAAGAGTGGGGGTGTGGAGGCACTGGTTGATAGCGGATTGTTTCAATGTCTTCCGAGCAATGCAGCACCGACGAGTTTCAAACTGATCTAGCCAACAACTAGCCTACTCCTAAAAAAGCCGTCACGCTCTTCTGCTGACGGCCTTTTTGTGTCCAAGTCTCAGCACTGGAGTTCAGCAAATGAAAACAGTAATGTCTCGTTTGTCTCGTTTGAGACATAGGGATGTCTCGCGGGAAGTGCCTTAGGCAGTGGGTAAGAAGGTAAATGAGACATTATATAGGGGGGATACACCTATTGTAATATTATATATACTACCTGCCGACCACGTGCAGGTGTGGGGATATGTCCTGATGTCTCATCTCACATCGATGCCACTCTGGTAGCCGAATGTCGCGAGACATCGAAATGTCTCGTTTGAGACACAAAACCAGCAGTGCTGATCCCTCCCTCGGAGACTCATATGCCTGAACAGGCTAAAGACATCTGCACTGAATAAAGACCTAATCGCCCGCAATGCCACAAGCAACAGGACTCCACCCGCAGACGCTTGCGGTCTGTCCGCGTCCTTCGTGCTCACAGACGCTTCGCGTCAATCGCACAAAAGCCGCTCCCAGATCCTCACCGACTGCTCTCGCTGGTTCCAATCTCCACCACGACACCCCCGACTAGTCGCCCACACGTCTCTACGCTTCGCTACGTTCCGCGATGGCTCCTACGTCTATGCAACTCCTAGTTCGCTTCGCTCATCCATTCTCAAAGCCTGCTCCGCTGCCTACGCACCCCGCTAATCACTCCGTCCATGGTTCCGAGCCTTGCGCACAATCTCGCATTATGCCGAATAGTGCTCCAAGTATTCGCACACGGCTGCGCCTTATTGCGACATAACGGAGATTGTTCGCTGCGCCTCCCCATGGCCGTAGCGATGATCGGGCAGCTTCGGCACTCCGCCCAATTTCGGAAGCCTAGCCCTTCCGAGTTACATTCATCTTTCCTTGAGCTATGAGAACGGGCATGCCCTCCCTGAGGTCGGCTGCGCTTCGCTTGTGCCCTACAGTTTGTTGCCCCGCGCCCGCCCTTAGCAGTTGGCTATCTGATTCATCTAGTGCCGGTCACGACCGTTTACGTTGAGTCAGACTTGCTTCGCTTGTCTGTCTCGTTGAGCGCGTCTCCGATCCTGCCACGCGCCCCCATGATGGTGGGGGCTTCCCCCTGCCGCCAAGCGGCGTGGTTGCCCCACGTTCGGCGCTTCGCGCCGCGTCCTCAGATACCACTTGCCCAGCTTCGGCAACCTGTTCACGTGAAACTCATTCTGAGAGAGAAGCGATATCTCATGAATAGGAAGTTGCTCACACTGCCGCTTCCGACGAGTTATTTAGCCCATTCTCAGCGGCAGCATGAACAACTTCAGGAGCTACACCTAAAAGATCAGTCTTCCGATCTGGATTTGATGGGGTTTACCCCATATGCCTAGTTCACTATAACAACCGTTTTAGTGAACCGCCCGCGAAATCTATTACCGTATCTTCGACGCAGCGGGGGATTTGATGATGTCGGTGGTGGTGTGGGAGGGCTCCTCAGTAATGGGGAGTCCTATCCCGATCGCCCATCTTTTTGACACTTCCCTGCCCCAGCTAATCGAAGGACATTCAATCAACTTGAAAGAAATCCAAGCTAACGGAACCGTTAGGATAGTCGTTAGCGATAAAAATACTAGGAATCGAAGATTTTGATTCTCAATATACAGACCGTGTCTACTCTGGAAATTCAGTAACTCGGTTAAGATTAAAAAATGAATGAGGTAGCAAGAGTAACTTATTCTCCCAAAAAAGCGAAAGACAGGATTTACGATAATTCTCCATGGACAGCTAGCCAAGAGCAAGGCAATCAAACAGAACAAAAATGAAAAAACTAAATGCTTTGGAGGGAGCCTAATACTGGAGACCGTAAGAAACGCCGCGCTGAAGATTACGGATCCAATCAACACCCCATTCAGTAGCTTGTCTGAGAGGAGTTGCTGAATCTTAGTGTCCTTCAAAAGGTAGAATAGTAAAAACCCAAAAGAAAATGCACCGATTTGATTAAGCGGAAAACGATACCAGAAAAGATAGTTCAAAACTGTTTCATCTACGCGGATGAACGGACCTACGACCTTCGACAAGAGCAAATTGATAACAGGCAATAAAACGACGGATATCGCAGTGAAAATTGCTGCTCTTTTGAGGTTTGTGACCAGCGTAAATAAGAATGGTATTGATAAGTAAAAGAGGACTTCCAGGCTAATAGACCATCCTCCAGGAACAACTGAGCTGAGAGTCGACGGGTGCAACACATTAGTAAGAGTAGCATGCATAAAGTAGTGCCACGGCTCCGGGCCGGGCAGAGTGGTCCTGGACTCAAGTCCATATAATGCAGTGTATAATAACATGCCAAACCAGTAAACTGGCACAATTCTGAAAAGCCGCCTTATAAAGAAGTTTGAATAAAGATGTTTGTCATTACTTTCGCGTCTATCAAGGGAGAGCAGGATTGTATAGGCGCTGATAACGAAGAAAAGCTGAACCCCATACTGCCCACAGGAAGCTATTTTCCGAAGTAGGCCATCAACATCTGCACCTGCCCCGCCGGAAGAGTGAACAACGAATACCCCTAGGATCGCAATGCCTCGCAAGGCGTCAATGTAGTCTAGTCGGTTTTTTTTTGCAGTCATAAATTTTTGAGCGAACAGTGTTATGTGCATCGTTGAACGATGCATAACTCGGATTCTGGCTTTAGAGGTATATTTTATTCACATTTCGTTAGTCCGATGGTGTTTTGTTGCCTTTGAATAGTTAGATTCATCGTTTTTGCACGTTTTAAATTGCTAGACTCTGATCTTTTTTAGTTATTTCCTGAGTATGGGGAAGGCATGGTTCACATTGGAAGGTCATTGGTGAGCCAGCTTGACGATTTTGAGGGGTTGTTGATCACCACGTGTTGGCCGATTCCCGAGCCTTCGACCTACGCTGCGATTTTTGGCAGTCTAGCTCTTGCAATTGCAATCATGCGCCGTAGACGAAACTAATGCCGTTGGTATAGTATTTATTCAGCCACGTCTTAATCGGCGTGGCTTTTTTGTGGATCGGTGAGCCTAACCAGTCACTAGATCAACAATCGAATTAAACAACCGTCGAGTGCTCGCCCTTGCGTGTAGGTGCGTTTGTTTCGTGCGCCCGCGATGCATCACACACACCACTCCAAAGCCTCTATACTGACCTACGCGACCACTTGCCCGCGTTTGGTTCCTGTGTTCCCATATGAGCGAGTTAAGCTATTCTGGCCTAATCTATCCCGCTCCCAGAGCGGAAAGGATGGGTGCCTGTTTTCTAGATTTGGCTGTTTTCGCCACATCTCCCTTTTCTGATTTTTTGAAATTCAATTTTTTAGGGAGTAGATAATCCTATATCAATCCCTGAAGCAGAGCGCACGCCGACCCCCCTCGCCCCCCGCCTTCCTTGTTGAGTTGTTTCTATTGTCAATTATTGCCATTTGGACTGCGATCCATTGCAACCTATCCCCAGATCGAGAAATACTGATTGTAGTGTATAAGCGCCTTGCCGCTCTGGCAGTGTCTTCAACTTTCGGCCAAAGAGAATTCAAGTCCCTCCCCGAGTAGTGAAAGAAAAGGTCGAACTAAGGTTCGGCCTTTTTTGTGCCTGTAGCACTACTGTGCTCCGGGCTTTACCCTACGGGTGTTCAGATTACCTCGTGACTTTCGCTTAAGACCTAAGAGCTGGTTTGCCAGATCGAGAGCCGAAGGAGCCTAGTTGAATCGACCACCTTGAATTGATGTTGATGCCAATCAGGGCGATTCGCCCTAAATCCTTGAAATTCCACCGCAAGCGATGGAACCCATACATAGTTTCGCTAGCCGTCAAAGATCACCAACACTAAGCCGCTGCAGTCCTTCTCGAATTGATACAAATCAGACCATAATCCGGCTACCAGAAATGCAAAAGCGGCATCGCGATCGTCTTCTATACGACCGGATCCGATCCATTTGGCCGCCTTCAGGTCAAATACCCGAAAGCGTGCGCCAATCGTCGGCAGGGTCTCACCACTGAGGATCCATTCAGCCAGTGCCTGCCCCGAGTGCTGCGGCTGCTCGTAAGTAAAGACACTGGTCCGTGCAGACAGTGGCGGACTGGTAGGCAAGCGGTGCGGCACACGCTCGAAAAACGCCACTTCACTACCGAGGTGCCAATAGACGCGTGGCGCCTGACTAGCGGTCGAGTCTTGACTCACCTGACGGCGTGCGGTCTTACGACGCAAAAACTGTGACAACTCTTGAGCAGTAATATCTTCGGTCTTGGGCACTTGAGGTGCTTCCTGGAACCAAGAGGGTTCTGAATAATCTGATCCGAGCGATGCCATTTTCAATGAATTGGAAACTGTTACAGTAAAAAGCTCAAGTCAGGAGTCTAAAAATTCATCCTTTCAGCTCAGCCACAAGACGGCATTCGACGATCAACTGAGGCGCTCTGTAGCATGGCGTATAGGCTCTATTGGATTGAATTTGCAGGCCGTAGAAACACTACCCGTTCTTCGAGCGCGGATGGTAAAGCCCATGTTCGTCGGCGAGTCGAGCCGACTGCACGGAAGTATAAATCTGCGTCGTCGAAATATCCGAATGCCCGAGCATTTCTTGGATCGCGCGTAGATCGGCTCCACCTTCGAGTAAGTGCGTCGCAAAGGAGTGGCGCAGCAAGTGTGGTTTGATCGGTTTTTTGATGCCTGCTTTGGCTGCATATTGCTTAATCAGCACCCAGACCATTTTGCGAGAGATCGCTTTGCCCTGCTGGCTAAGGAAGAGTTCACTGCCAGTCTTGGCCTTAACAAAGTGTGGTCGCGCGCCTGATAGGTAATCGCGCACCGCGGTGACGGCTGCGCTGCCGATGGGAGCAATGCGCTCTTTAGAACCTTTGCCAAAAACGCGCACATAACCATCGTCGAGGTTGATGGCTTGCAGTAAGATGCCGCAAAGCTCGGAGACGCGTAGACCGCTGCTATAGAACAATTCGAGCATGGCTCGGTCGCGTAAGCCATGCGGCGTGTTGGTCGGTGGGGCTTCAAGTAGACGCTTCAATTCATCATGCGTGAGCACTTCGGGGAGTTTGCGCGTAAGTTTGGGCGTCGACACTAGTTCGGTAAAATCGTCTTTGCGGAGACCTTCGCGCACCAGATGGCGTGCGAGCATACGTATGGCAGACAGCTTTCGCGCCTGGCTGCTGCGGGCGTATTCGGCTTTGCTCAAGTGAACGGTCCATGCGCTCACGGCGCCTTCGTCCACAGCAACCCAATCAGCGACGCCTTGTTTGTTTAAATATTGAGTGTATTGAGCCAGATCGCGGGCGTAGGCCGAGATGGTATTGCTAGAAAGCCCGCGCTCCAACTCCAACCATGCTAGAAAACTTTCAACGGGTTCGACGAACGCTTCAGGGATCGTGGTTAAAGGGTCGGTTGCCATATTGCAGATAGAGTGACGCGCTGTGACTGGGCCTGGCAAGCTCCGCTTGTGTATTAGGCAGAGGCGGACGTACCGACCGCCACACGACTGAGCCGCACCTACGCTACCAAATGCAGGCTAAAGAATCACTAATTATAGCATTCCATTTTAGCGGCAAATGCTTGATAATTGCCAATTACATACAAGATTAACCAATTTAATGACGGCACAAAACGCAGGCGAAAGCACAATCAAACCAACGGATCTACGTGGCATCCTTAAGTATGTTCCGATGTTTCGTGATCACGTATTTGTGATCGCACTGGATGGTAGCCTCGTGGCGCATGAAAATTTCCAGAACGTGCTGTTGGACATCGCTGTGCTGCGTTCGCTCAACATTAAGGTAATTTTGGTGCATGGCGTGGGGCAGCAGCTCAATGCACTCGCAGAAACACGCCAGATCCAGATCACCAATGCCCATGGCGAGGGTAAGACCGATGCGCAAACACTTGAACTTGCAACTGAAGCGTCTGCACTGGTGAGTTTAAGTATCATGCAAGGTCTAACTCGTAACGGTCTGCGTTGCGCGTTGAGCAACGGCGTGCGGAGCAAGGAAAACGGAATTGTGAAGGGAGACGACCAACTCTTTAGCGGTCGGGTCGATAAGCTCGATATCGCCCTGTTTAACAGCCTACTTGATGCCAATACCATCCCGATCGTCACACCGATCGCATTTAACCGGGAAGGCACCTCATTGCGGATTAATTCTGACCTACTGGCTGCCGAACTGGCCTCTCAGCTCGACGCATCGAAGTTGGTCTATTTAACGACTCAAGATGGCTTACGCCTCGACGGACAGCCACTCACCAATCTACCCGTAGCCGAATTGGAAACTTTGTTAAAGCAAGCGCATGCTGGGATTACCGAGCGTTTGCATAGCAAGGCGCAACATGCAGTGCAGGCGATCGAGGCAGGCGTTCCACGGGCACACATTTTGGATGGCCGCCTATTTGGTGCGCTGCTCAATGAGATCTTTGATAAGGTCGGTATCGGCACGATGGTCTATAGCAATGAGTATCAATCGATCCGCCGCGCAGTGAAAGTCGACGCGTATTCGATCTACAACATCACTCGGAACGGTGTGCGCTCTGAGACACTTCGCGATCGCTCTCAGGCAGAAATCGAAGCCGCGATCGAAAACTTTCTCGTGTACGAGATCGATGGCAGCATCGTTGCGTGTGTACATCTGCAAAGCTACGACGCGGGAAAAGTGATCGAAATCGGCAGTGTATATGTGCAGCCGTTTTATCAAAACAAGGGCGTGGGCCGGCAGATGGTGGAATACGCAGAAGTTGATGCCAAGCAACGTGGCGCGCTACGTGTAATCGCGATGACGACCCAAGCGACAAATTTCTTTACCAAGCTTTGCGGTTTTCAAGAAGGCAGTTCCGCAGAGCTGCCTGCTGCACGGGAAGCTCACTACCTGGCAAACGGTCGAAACTCTAAAATTCTCTACAAGGATTTATAGAAAAAACGAGACCAATGGACCTGTATCATACCACTGACATGGACGGTGTCTCTGAGTTAAATCCGAATGAAGCACGAATGGAGCAATTGATTGCGCAACTCGAGATGCCGGATTTCGAAGAGGCCGATCATCCCGACCTCTCACTCGTACATGATACCAGTGGATGGGTACTCACACTCTATCCTAGCGGCATTGTGACTTATGAGAATCTGGATGATGACGATGACCAGCCGCGTTTCATGACTGGAATACTCAAAGCCAAGGCATTGCAGCTGTGGAAGTCATTGGCTCGTGGAGATATTGATGCGCTCAAGCAACTCCCTTGGTTGCGCGACGGGGTTTGAGTGGCGAATGGTGCAGTCATTGTGATTTTTAATATGTATCCACGCAGAAGGTCTGTTATTCTAGCTGACCGCAATATCGCTACGCGCAAATATCGAGACGCTATCCTACAAATAGGGGTGTGGGTGGTATACGATGAAGACCCTATGGATAAACTCTTTGCCGCACCCTTGGCTATAATTCCAACCAACACAGCGTGACCACATAATCGCCCACAAATTGATAGCGGAATTCCATGCGATGCGTCGCGTCGCGTAACTGTACAGGCAAATTCGAGGCAATTTTGAGAACAGAAAGTTGCTGCGTATTACCGTGAATTTGCAAGGCTAGGTCTTTAAAGTTGGGCTGAGCCCCCCAGACAGGAAACTGAGCTTTATAAAATGCTTCTTTTGCACTGAAAAGTAAGCTGCCGAGTGCCTGATTCTCGCCAACAGTTGCCGCCTCAAGGGGATGCACCACTCGCTCCATTGCCCGTACGCTGAGCCGATTCGTTTTCTCGAGATCGACTCCTAGGTACATCATTTTATCGGCAGAGGCCGCGACAGCGCAACACAAGCCGCGTGAATGCGTGATCGACCCCATAGTAGCAGCTGGCCAAATGGGCAGTCCGTCCGCGTTCTTCGGCAATGCGCACGAAACCTGGCCGATTTGAGCCAACGCCATGCGCGCGCAGCGGCGGCCTGCGATAAACTCATTCCGACGCGCAAGCACGGCATTAGCCAAGTGGCTGCCCTCTTCCTCGTATTCAAAGGCCTCAACTTCGCTTGCAGCCTGTTGAACTCCGCAGCCTAATGCTAAGGGGAGCAACGCCTGCAAGGCGGTTTGAAGTTCATTAATTTGAATTACATTAGGCACAACCATCGAAGCAAAGCGAACACCGCCGAATTCGCAAGCCTTCGGCAAAATCAATTTATGATGCTGCGAAACCTTGCCACCACGTGAATTCATATTAGAAACAAATCATGCGTTTGTATCTTTCTGCTCTAATCGGCCTTTGTAGCATGATGCTATTCGTGGCAATACGGGCAAATGGCCAGACTTCCAGCGCTTGGGAAGTGCTAGAGGGCTGCCGTCTTGTCAGTGCTCCGATCAATGACGGCGACAGCTTTAAAGTTAAGCACAAGGATCTGATATTTATTGCTCGGCTGTATTTTGTTGATTGCCCAGAAACGTATGGGACCCACATGGAGCGAGTGCGCGATCAGGCGCGCTATTTTTCAATCCCAGAAGCAGACGTCATGATCGCTGGTAAACAGTCCGCCACTTTCACGAAAAATTTCCTTCGAGGTGAATTCACCGTGATCACCCAATGGGCAGATGCGCGCGGCGGCAAGGAGTCGCGCGTCTTTGCACTCGTGCGTAAAGACGGCAAGCTGCTTTCCTTGGAGTTAACCCGCAACGGACTTGCCCGTATTTATGGGATGCCAACCAAAGGCAGTTGGCCAAACGGTTCCACGCCACGCGTCTATTTAAGCCAACTCAAACAGCACGAACGCGCGGCGCAAAGAAGCATGACTGGCATCTGGGGCAGCGCGACCGGATCGTTGCAACTCGCCGGCCTCAACCACCTCAGTTCTGACATTGAAGGCACAGGGATAATCAAAGCGCCTGCTACCATTACCCCCGTAACCATAACAACAGGCAGTCGAACTGGTAAGCTTATTCTCAATGCCGCCAGCACAGGGGAACTCGAATCACTCCCTGGCATCGGCCCTGCCCTCGCCGCCTATATCATCGCCGCTCGCCCAATTGCCACAGTCGATGACCTCGCTAAAATCCCTGGCATCACACTGACGAAGATCGATGCCTTCCGTGCTCAAGTGTTAACAGATGAGCCACCGCCACCACTCAAAACTGCAGCATTCTACTTAGCGAACACCGAAACTTATCTGAATACAAACGTCACTGTCATTATATCCGCAGTCGTCCAATCCGACCGAGCAGCGCCAGCGAGCTTCCGGGCAGTTATCCTTCAGACTGCGAATCAAGGTGCGTCGGGCGGTAGCATCCCGGCTTTTATTCCGGACGAATTCTTCGACTCTTTTATACAATACTACCAAGAGCCTGCCCGCAGCTTTACGGGCCTGTTATTTCAGCATGACTCCGACACCGTGCTGGTTTATAGCCGTAAGTAATCCTCAGACCCTAAATACATACACACTTTATGAGCTTAAAAAAATTCAAGCACTACCTCGTTCAAGAAGGACAGAACGAAACGCTCTCAAGGGTCAGTGCATCCCCACGCGGTGATCTGCCTCAGAGCAAAAGCGAGGCATTGGCTGAATTAAACGACTTACACCTACGCTTGGGCGATTTGCAACAGCGCTTCCACGTCGATCGCCGTCACAAACTACTAATCGTTCTTCAGGGAATGGATACCAGCGGCAAAGGTGGCACCATTAAGCACGTCTTCCGCGGCGTAAACCCGCAAGGTGTGCATGTCGCTGGTTTTGAAAAGCCAACGACCCGCGAAGCAGCGCATGACTTCCTTTGGCGCGTCCACCAGCACACACCCGCAAATGGCGAAATCATGATCTTCGACCGCAGCCACTACGAAGATGTGTTGGCCGTTCGGGTCAACAAATTGAAGCCTGAATCTGTCTGGGAAAAGCGCTACCGCCACATCAACGACTTTGAGCAACTGCTGGTTGATGAGGATACCATTATTCTTAAATTTTTCCTGCATATCGATCGAGCCACTCAAAAAAAACGTCTGCAAGAACGTCTGGATATACCCGCTAAGAACTGGAAATTCGATCCTTCTGACGTCATTGCTCGCGCAAAATGGAACGACTATGAACAGGCCTACGAGGAAGTGTTCGACAAGACATGCCATCCGCACGCTCCATGGTATATCATTCCCGCCAATAAGAAATGGGCGCGTAACTTATTAGTCGCGCGGATCGTCGTCGCTTGCTTGGATGACTTGCACCTTAGCTACCCGAAAGTGGATTTCGATCCCAGTCTGGTAAAGGTCGATTGAGCATGCTCGGTGTTGTGCAACATGGTCTCGAAGACCGCATGCGTTGAGTCGGTTTAGGCGACGCTAAAACGCTCGGCGCTTTGCGCAGTAGCGCGTGCCACAAACTGTCAACTGCCCACACTGCCCCAAGAAGCGACGGTTAAATATCCCTAGCGCAACGGAACCCCAGATTCGTGGTGGCCGAGTCCGGTGCATTGGCAGTGCGCGCGCCCAAGCGGTAACGATTGCAATAGCTCGTATGACAAAGAAATGAACCGCCTTTCATCACGCGGTTTTCGCCCGTCGTTGGCCCCTGCGGATTGACGCGAGTCGCCACACTTTCAGTGCCATGCCATGTCGGGCTGAACCAATCGGCGGTCCACTCCCACACATTGCCAATCATATTGTAGAAGCCCCAGTCCATCTTGCGAAAGGCACGCACGGGCGCGGTCCATTCATAGCCATCTTCGGCCGTGTTGGTCAGCGGGAAATTGCCCTGCCAGATATTGCAGCGGTGTTTACCATTCGGCTCCAGGTCGCTGCCCCATGGATACATGGTTCCCTCGCTGGGGCCGCGCGCTGCGTACTCCCACTCGGCTTCAGTGGGCAGGCGCTTACCGGCCCACTGCGCGTACGCAATGGCATCGTTCCAAGACACGCTGACCACGGGGTGATCCATGCGTTTTTTAATCGTCGATCCCGGCCCCTCCGGCTTGCGCCAGTAGGCACCATCGATCGCATACCACCACTGAAGTCCCGGCACTGTCTTGGTCTCGCGCAGTTTGCGCTGCTTTGATTTAGACAGTTGACCGATAAAAACATAGGCCCAGCCGAAGCGCTCGGATTCTGTGAGATAATTGGTGGCCTGCACGAATTGCTCAAACTGCTCATTGCTGACTGCCGTCTGGTCCAACCAAAATGGACCCAAGGTCACTTCACGGACTGGCCCCTCGCCATCCGACTGCCATTCTTCGGGACCGACGTAACCCATTAGATACTTCCCGCCCTCCAAACGAACCATTCCATCGGTCGAGCCTTTCTGCTCGCAGCAGCTGATCGACACAGCATCCGTGGGTGCATCTGCGGCCGCGGTGTTGTTCCGCGGAGGTGTGCAGCATCCTTTTTTAGGCTCCAATGGTTCGAACATGATTTCATTATTTGGTCTTTATTGTATTCCTACAAGAAAAAGGAGTTAAAAGCAGGATGCGGTTCTTGCCAGTGATGCGATCAGCCCCAAGCATACTGTAATGCAAAGCTTACACGAAAAAATCCTAGCACCCTCTATTCTTGCAGGTGATCATGCTGATCTTAAAAGCAGCTTAAAAGAAATCGAAGCAGCCGGTTTGAGCTGGGTGCATCTGGACATCATGGATGGACACTTCGTGCCCAATCTAACTTTCGGGCCGCAGACGATTAAAGCAATGCGTTCGGCTTCGAGCTTGTTCTTTGATGTGCACCTGATGCTCGATAATCCAGATAAATTCGTCGATGCTTTTATCGATGCAGGTGCTGATCAAGTCACTATCCATGTCGAGCCAGACTACCCGATCGCGGATACCCTAAAGCGCATCCGAGAGCGTGGCTGCAAATGTGGCGTGGTCCTGAATCCAGATACACCTGCTGAAGCTGCGAAGCCCTTTCTGGCAGAGTGCGACATCGTACTACTGATGACAGTCCAACCAGGCTTCGGTGGACAGAAATTCCGCGAAGATGTGCTACCTAAGATCGAAACTTTTTCAAAATGGCGCGAAGAACTGGACCTCAACTATCGCCTCGAAGTGGATGGTGGCGTAGACCTCAAATCCGCTGGCAGTTGCACTGAGCGTGGTGTCGATACCCTAGTGGCAGGCAGCGCATTTTTCAAAGCAGACGACCGTAAACTGTTTAACGCGACGGTTACGGCGTAGGGATGCGACCGTACTCAGGTATTTCATGCTGGGCAGCCAGATAGTATGATAGCCTTGAAACGGTCGCGGCGTTTGTCCCTAAGCGCCATCCGTTGGCCTAACTTCGAGTCGATGACGCGTCGGGACACGCGCCGCTCCCTCAATACAGCTCAGGCTTACGATCATTGAGCGCGGTCAAGTGTTCGCGGACCTTAGCGACCAGAGAAATATCAATATCGGTTAGATACACGCCTTCCTCCTCACCTGCCTCCAGCAAGATCTCACCCCAAGGATCAACGACCATTGAGTGGCCGAAATAGTGGACTTCGCCGACGGTTGTGCCATGGCTCTCGATGCCACACTGATTCGTCGCGATAAAGTAGGATTGGTTCTCGATGGCGCGTGCCTGAACCAAAGTGCGCCAATGCACCAGTCGCGGATGCGGAAACGCCGCTGGCAGCACTTGAACCTCGGCTCCATCGAGTGCGCATTTACGAAACAGCTCTGGGAATCGAAGGTCGTAGCACACGCTGCAACCGATTCGTCCGAGCTCCGTATCTGCAGTTATTAAGCCTTCCCCCGCTTGCACATGCTTCTCTTCTCCGAACAGCGTGAAAAGATGCACCTTTCGATACCGAGTGGCGACAGTTCCGGTTCGCTCAAAATAATACAATGTGTTGGCCGCTCGTCCAGATTCGGTTTGCTCCAGAAAGGAACCGCAGATCGCAATGTCGAACTCTTGGGCCATCTCCCCGATCTGAGCACTGTGGGCTGCGGCGTCACCTAGCAGTTCAAGGTTACGCTGCCAATCGAATCCAGTGGTACACATTTCAGGCAAAAAGATTGCTTGCGCACCTTGCTTTTTTGCCTGCGCAATCAGTGCACGAATCATTTCGAGATTCGCGAATGGATTGCCCCGTTCGACTTTGAATTGTGCGAGTGCTAATTTCATACGAGTTTCAATGTTTAGTCAGTGTCGAATCGCAACCGAACAACCTGTTGCAATCAATGCGCTTTGATCAATGATTCTTATAAACGTGGAATCTAAAGTGGCTTACTAAGATAATGATTCATCTCAGCAGCAAGGTAGCAATAAATACCGCAGAGAGAGAGAGAGTCGCCCACCGAGCCATACGATCCCG
>Ga0209092_10000481_pt1 | contig 39109 bp, 41 predicted proteins | sample FraStrMetagenome_FD_187446 | JGI IMG/M metagenome (GOLD analysis project Ga0209092, IMG submission 187446) | Marine eukaryotic phytoplankton communities from Arctic Ocean - Fram Strait ARC3M Metagenome (SPAdes) (version 2) | ecosystem: Environmental > Aquatic > Marine > Oceanic | place: Fram...
CAAATGTGGAGAACAATCTCATTGTATTTGGGTCAAAGGAGAAGGATGTAAAAATAGAATAGATAATCAATCTCCAGATGAAATAAAGTGTCCAAAAGGAAAGGTATTAAATCCACTAACAGGAAAATGTATAAAAACTAATGGGGCAAGAGCAAAACAATTAAGAAAAGAAGGTATTATTAAATAAAAACCCAGTAAATATTTTATATTAAAAATATATTATTTTAATATACAATATTAGGATAATGTCCATTAGAAAACTTCAAAAAACCGATTATCGTAAAGGCTATCTAACACTTTTAAACCAGTTAAAACCAATAGAAATTTATGACCAAAGTATTTTTGATAGTATTTTTGAAGATATTAATAATGATCCCAGACATAGTATATTTGTAATTGAAGATGATAACATAGTAGTTGGAACTGTAACTGTTTTATTAGAAACTAAATTTATTTATCAAGGTGATAAATTAGGTCATATAGAAGACTTAGTTGTGAATAAATCATATAGAAATAAAGGCTATGGTGGAATGTTAGTAAATTACTGTATAGATTTTTGCCGAGATAATGGATGTAAAAAAATAGGATTATGTAGTAGGGTAAATGCCCAAGAGTTTTATTATAAGAAAGGCTTTGATGTAATAGGAAATTATTTTGCTAAATATCTAAAAATCTAAGTTAAAAATCTATAAATAAAACCCCTCCCTAAATATAAATAGTAAAGAATGAATCAAAACCAGTATCTACAGACTATAATGTTGACAAATTTCGGTATACTTACCGCCGATGTTGCTTATAACAAACGATTTAGAAATAATATTGACCCAATATTTTTATTATTTATAATGTATGTTGGAGTATTTGGGTATAAGTTAGACATACTAATGTTGAAAGATAGTATTAATTTATAAGTATATATAAATGACTTCTAGAAAACTTCCTGAAAAATATGAAAATCCGATAGATAATATTTTGATTAATATGGCGGAACAATTAAACCCGATTTTTTATAAATTAGGTTTTAATCCGAATGGTATAACAACATTATCATTGATAACAGGAATATTGTTTAATTATTATTACTATATAGGAAATTATAAAATGTCAGCATTTATGATGTCATTGTCTTACTTTTTCGATTGTATGGATGGTAATTTTGCCAGAACATATAATATGCAAACCAAGTTTGGAGACTACTATGATCATATAAAAGATGTGATAGTTATGCTGATATTTGCCGGAATATTACTCCTTTATAAGGATATACCTATAAAGTATAAAATTTTTGGAATTGTCGTGGCAGTAATAATGACATTTGGAGTCATGATGCATGTTGGATGCACTGAAAAATATGTTAAAGATAAGAAAAAAAAAGGCATTCAAGAAAGTGGGTTTTTATCTAACTTTAAAGGAACATGTGATAGAATTGATAGAATCAAATATGTAAGATATTTGGGATGTGGAACTTTTAACGCATTTATAATAACATTTGTATTAGCACATAAATTCTTCTAATTATATATAAATGAATACAATTAGAGTAATTATACATAGTGATTTTTTACCAGAAAAGGTTTTATATATGGATGCCGATATAAAATTTATTGATTTGAGTAAAAAAGTAACTAATAGTGTAAAATTTAATAATAACGTCTTAAATAACTTTTTTGGAAAGTTACTATCATGCTTTTATAAAATAGATAATTTTAGAAACCACCTAATGTTAAAGTTTACAGATTACAATGATATCTCCAGAAATGTTACAAGTAATATAAAAGATTTATCAGTAGACAATGAACTAGATTGTTATTTAGAGGAAGTAAGTTCTTTCGAAATAGAAGAGTATAAAAAAAGAATTAAAGACGAACAAACAGGAATCCGAAATTTTGTAGATGTGCCATTATTTACAGAGGATGATAATTTAATATCTAGTTCAGTCAATATTAATGAAGATTTACTATCAAATGACGCATGTTCATTCATAAGTAGGTCTAAACCATTAAGGTCTCGAAGATTTTTTGCTTGGAATATAAAAAAGAAGAAAATAAAAGGTCATTATTATTCATGGAATTAGTTATCTATTAGAAGGTTTAATATCTTCTGAAGTATTGTTACAATATAGATCATAGAAATGTTTCATATCTATACAGTGTTTATTTTTATCGAGTTTGAACATATTGTTAGTTTTTTCAGGATTTTTTTTAAAATGAACTCCTTTACATATTTCAATATAATATGATTTGATATCCAAGCAATCCATATTATAAATCATATATAAATCTTTAAGTATTAAGATTAAATATTAATACAGTATATTAATATCCAACTACTAAATAGGTAGTAATTCAACTGCTTCGCAATATAATGTTTCATCTAAATTTTCAACGGTGGGAACAGCTTTTGCCACTGGGATAAATATAGCTATTTGAACAGGTGACACATATGTATATTTAGGTTTTCTTGCCATTTCACGAGTAGAGCAAAATGACAAATATTCATCTGTTGGAGGTTTTGAAGTTTTTGAATGCCAAATATGGGAATGCCTACATACGTAACATAGTTTATCATTTCTTAAAATAAAATTGGAACATTTACAGTTTTTAAACTCACAGTGATATCGAGTTCTGATATTCATATTATAATAAGGTTTAAAATAACTTTATATAATATATAATGAACGAATGGTATAAGAATTTAAAAAGAGCACCTTGGTCACCACCTAGTTTTGTTTTTGGAATTGTATGGCCCGTATTATATACTTTAATGACTATAGCATTTGTAATGGTGTGGAAAGATGATAAATGTTATCCATATTGTTCACCATTAACAACATTTTTAATACAGTTGGTATTTAATTTATGCTGGACAACTATATTTTTTAAGATGAAAATGCCTAAATTAGCACTATTGGACCTAATAGCTACTGTAGTGTTTACAATTGCGACATATAGTCAATTTTCTAAAATTAATGTTCGGGCTGGTAAATTGCTATTACCATATATTATATGGTTATTTTTAGCACTTTCATTAAATTCGTATATTGTGGTAATGAATTAACACTAGAGAATTATCTTAAATTTAAAAAACTATATACTGTTAAATTTAAGATTTTTATATTAAAATTATATAATGGGTCTTCAATATTCGAAACCTTCTGATGAGATTAGAACAGTTATACTAGGTGACATTGAAAAATTGGTTCTTATCTTGAATCCAAATATGATAGTATATGATATGTTTCAAATGATTTCCAAAGAAATTGAACTAAAGAGTCCATTTGAGTCAATGTGTCATACATTAGATATAAACGATTTTTACGTAGATATTAATAATACTAGGTATACTAATACTACCAAATTAAAGGAGTTAGGAGAGACTCTAGTGGTGACTTTTAAATGTAAATATTGTATAGATAAATATCTAAAAAAGAAGTTAGAAAAGGTTCTTATTCCTATTGAAAAAAGAAGTATATTAGGTTCTATACTATCATTGAATGAATCTAATGTATATGGTGCTGATACTGATATTGATGACAATTCCGAATTGAGTTCATTATTGTATGATAAATATAATAATGCTAAGATATTTTTTGATTTACTTGAGACTAAAAATAAGGTTTTTATTAAGATGGAAAAGATAGAGAATGCTCTATGTAATGCTGGATATCTTGAAGAGGAATCTATGAGATATATTGAAAATGTTAAAATGTTAATCGAAGATCATACGAAATTTAATCTAAATGACCTTAAAAAAGAGTTAGCACGTCAAGAATACCAATATAACAAGATAGTCAAAAATAAGTCAAAGCTACAAGATTTATTTAATAAAAAAAATATTGAATATCTTGATTCTAAGATGAAGATAGAATCATTATTAGATAGAATAGATATTATTGAAGATGAAATTGATAGTCATTTGAAACCTATAGCTGATATTACATATTTTAGCAAAAGTCATTATATAAATGATTGGATAAGTAAAGGGGGTAGTTGGTATCTAAAAATAAAAGGTCTAAATAACTAATAAAAAATACTTATATTGTATATGGGCAAATATAATATAATTATAGAAAATGATTTATGCGACGAACTAAGTGAAAAACACTTTTCAGTAGATAACTGGTTAGAATTAATGGGAAATTTATGTGAAATATTGAAAAATGGTGATGGAAATAATATAAGCGATTTAGATAAAAAGTTTTTTATAGAATCATTGGAATTACCACTTGAAACTAATAAAAAAATTAAATTGAGTGAAATAAAAGATACGGAAGAAGAATCTTATCAAAATAATGGAATATTATCTAATATACTTGAACTATCAGGATTTACTAATGTTACCGGTTATAGTGCGTTATCCGCAGCATCATGTGTTAGAACGAATAAAGTGATTATAAAAAAAAGGGGTAGATTTTATAAATGGTAAAAATAAATATATATATTATATTGATGACTACATTAAAATATGATGTAACTGTAATTTATGATATGTCTGAAGAATATCCTGTATCTAGTTTCAAAGTTGAAAATTGGGATGAACTATTCGATAAAATATTAGACGATATACAAAAAAGAAGTGGTATTTTGGTAGATGATTTTTATAAAAGAAATATTTATAGTAAATCAAATGCTGTTCATATCTATAATAATACTTATTTCGCATTATCAGAGTTAATTGATATTGACTGCTATTTAGAAGAGATTTTTAAATATGAACAAAGTTTTAGTATTGAAAGTTCATTTAGTAGACTTACCAAACCTAAGAAGAAAGATATAGCAGATATAAAAAATAGATATTTTAAATGGTGATAGTTATATATTAAAGGTAAACTTAATATGTAAATATAAATGGAAAAAGGCAATGACGAAGTGACTGCTGAAGATTTTGATAATATTTTAGAGGGCAAAACTGGTAGTTTAACACCTAAATCAGATGATATAAAAATCAATAAAGTAACCGATAATAAAACCCAATCATATGATAATATAACCAATTATTTACCTAATGATAATGGTAGTCATGACTTTGTAGTAAATAAAAATAAGGGACATAATGATGTAGATAGTCGACCGGTATCATATGATTATAATTCGGAAGAAAACCATGCCGCTCTGGTAGCACAGCGGAAGCGTGAGGCACGGGCGATAGAAGATGCGATGGCGGAACAGGAGAAGCGTGAAGCGTACAAAGCCGATAAATACAGATCTAATATTCCACATAATCCTACATACGTAAGTAAATATAGTTCAGATAACAAACCAAAAATTCCTATTGATAAAGAGGATCGTTTTAGAAGAGAAAATGAAATCGCGTATATGAATGATACAACGCCTAAAAAAGGTCCTATTTTACCAGGTTATGATATAATGGCTCATAATCGAGCCATATCTTTAAAAATGGCAGAAATAGAACATAAGAATGATGACCTTAATAGTGTAGATAGCAACAATTATAAATCTAATTCTAAACCTCAAAATGATGGAGAAATATTGAAGGAAGAAACTGATTCGTTAGATAATTTAAACAATACAATCAATATGAAATATGAAGTAGGTCATATTGTAGATGTAATGAAATTAGAAACGAATCAATTAATACCTGGTAAAATAATAGGAATAAACTCAAATAAATTATTTAAGATCGATTTTGGAAATGGAAATATTGAAGATGATGTTCATTTAAGTAGAATAAAGAGTCCTGAAAATAGAATAAATCAATGGACTCCTGATAAAGATAATTCTTTGAAAATAATGTTATCTAAGTTAAAGTTTAATAGGGAGGTTACAAGATTTTACTTTTACAAAATATGTAAAGAGGAAGGTTATTGGTCATGGATGTTAATTATTTTAGCTACATTTACATCAACAATAACCTTAGGTAATAATGTAACAGATGAACCATTTACATATTATTTTATAATAATTAAGGTTTTATTAACTATAATAGCTGCTTGTACTACTTTAGCTGCTGCCTGGATTAAGAAACAATCATACATTCAGAGAATAAATAATTGCGATAGATATCTTCAAAAAGTAGCTCATTTAATAGAAGCATTTGACGTAATATTAATACATAATCCTGAAAATAGAATAACATATAGCGAATTTTGTGATAAATTACTTCCATTATATAAAAATTTATCAATAACTCCACCAATGAGCCCAACAGAACAAAAATTTTGTGAATTTAGAATAACTGTTAATCATCCAGAAATTATATCTAGAGATAATGATGATGAAAATAAACTATGGCCTTGGTTTGAGATTCCAACAACTCCAGCAGAACATGATAGTATTGAAAACGATAATTCCGAAGAAGAGACTATTTTAGAAAAAAATAATAAAATAAATATACCATTAACTAAGTTTGGAGAGTCAGTTATAAGGTCATATATTGCGGAAAAGAATACAAAAGAAAGATGTAGTATATTAAGCTGTTTTGGATGCATGAATCCTAATCCGAATAAGCTAGTTATAAAATATTATGAATATTTTGGATATGATTATGATTTAGAAACTAAAAGTGCTATTATCCCTATTGCTGATGATGATTTTGTTAAATCGATTGAAGGTTATGAGAAATTAGTTAATAATTTTAATAGAAATCCTGTGAAAAGTTATAATAAGGGAGATGTATTAATATTAAATACCAAATTTGATAATTATTTGAATAAGATTATAAATAAATTTAAGTTACCAGAAGATAATAAAGCTTGTTTAATAGGTATAATAGAATATCCTAAAATACTTGAAAATAAATTAGTATATTTATGTCATATAACATCTAAAAATGAAAATATAAGACAACTCTTAAATTCTAAAGGTGTAGGTCAGAGAGTAATTAAGGATGATTTTATAGATCATGACAAGACTGTACTATTAACTTATGATGAGATAACCAGTCATAAAAATTTAGTAAATGATTCATTAGTGTAAATAACATAATTTAATTATTATGTGATTTTATCAATAAAAAAACCTGTTACTATTTTAAGTATGGATGAAGCTAGAGCTAAATATATTGCCGCTATTATTGAGATGTTTATATTAGTTTGTGTAGCAGGTTATCTGATAAGTAAATATTTGGCAAAATATTATTTAGAAGATGTTAATAAAGATTTTAGAAAAAATCGCCAAAATCCTGGATTTGCCTTTGCTTCAGGGGCTTTAGGTAAAAGCCCTTCAGAGGTATTTAATGGATTGGTAGGACAGAGAATAACTAAGATTTTCAAAAAATTTTTATCTTTTTTAACACCTATTTTTTCTATTTTTACAAATATATTCAAATCATTTCAAAATTCAATTAATAAATTAAGAACTTTACTCAGACCAATAAGAGATTTTTTTAAGGCAGCTGCCCAAAAATTTTATTCAGCGATTAGTAAATATGTTATAGGTGCAGTATATTCATTAAATAAAATGCGTAATGGAATGAGAAGAAGTTTATCTGGTTTCAATTTAATATTTCATACGCTAGAACATACTAAGAATTCATTAATGTCATTAATAGATTCACCACCTATTAAGATTGCTGTTGGATTTATAGAACCTTTGGACTGGATTGCTGATAAAGGAAGTAAATTGTTTTGTTTTGATGGAAACACAGTTTTAGAGCGAGAAGATTTGAGTAGAGTGTATATGAAAGATATAAATGTTGGAGATGTATTATCGGATGGTAGTAAAGTAATAGTTAAACACGTATTTTATAAAAGAGAACCTTTATATTTATGTAAATTACTGGATAGTTCTTATCCTATAAAAGTAACTGGAGAGCATAAAGTAAAACATAATAATAAGTGGATATGTGTAAAAGATTGTATAGGATTTGAAAGATTATTTGAATATTCAGATTATCTATACTGTATAACAACAAATACTGGTATAATCAATATAGATGGTGTTTTATTTAAAGACTATAGTGAATCTAAAAATAAATATCTAAATATGACTGTTAATTCACTAATATTAAGCAAATTAAATAATAATACGATTGATTCAAGTATATATGCTGAAGGTGTACAAGAACTAGAGCATGGTTTTGATGGAGATACATTGATTCATAGTGCTTTAGGAATAAAGCGTATTAAAGATATAAATATCGGAGATATGTTAACAGATGGGGTTCAAGTAATAGGAAAAATTGATCTGTTACCAGAACATTTTACATTTTATGAATATGATACTTTAAAAATATCGTCTAATACAAAAATATTAGAAAACAATATTTGGAAAAATGTAGAGAAAGTCGAGGATTCTAGTGTTACTACTCTTAAACCAAGTTCATGTATAAATCTAGTTACGAGTAATGGATATATACCTGTATTTTATGAAAAAATATTTTTAGATTATTGTGAAACAAGTGATGATTTTATTAATGAAAAGATAGATGAAATATTAGAATACGCATAATTATGAATATGATTTTAAAATTATTGAGTAATATTTTAAAATTATAATAAAAAAATGAATGAGTATAATAAGTATGTTAGAAGTTATTATTTTAAACTATAAACCTATTAGTCAAATATTGTTGACTACTATAGGATTTCTTATTGTATTTAGTTATTATTTTTATGATAATCTAAAATCACATATTTTAGAAAATTGGACTTATTATAGACAGCATCCTATGTTTTTACCTTTTGCGGGTATAATAAAAAGAGATGAAGGTGATAGTATTGGAGGAGCAACTAAAAAGAATTTTATAAAAGTATTATGGAATATTGTAAATAAATTTTTATCAATATTAATGACACCTATATATCCAATAATTAATATGATCTTAAAAGTTCTAGGTTATTTTTCAAGTATTTTAAATGGAATAAGAAATCAGATAACAGTGATGAGGAATTTCTTGTTTAAATTATTTGAAAAAATGTATATTAGGCTCCAAAATGGAGTGGCTACAATAATATTCTTTTTTTTGAAACTAAGAGAATCTATGAAAAGAAGTTATGGTTTATTAACTACGCTATTATATTCTATCGAACATGGATATTTATTCTTTGAATCATTAATGAAGTCTCCTATTAGAAAATTTGGAACATTGGCAGAGGGTGCTGGTTTAGGATTATCTATATTTACTTTTGGAGGATTTGGAATACCATTATGGCACTCTGCTTTATGTTTTGATGAAAATACTTTAATAAAATTGAACAATGGAGATAAAATTAAAATTAGTAACTTAAAATTAGGAGATAAACTCATTAATAATAATGAAGTTTTGGCAATTATAAAGAAAAAGAGTTCAAAGAGTATATACAAGTTTGAAGATATACTGGTAAAAGGAGACCATTTAGTGATGAATAATAATAGGTGGACGAGAGTTAAAGATATAGATTCGTCTATTATGATTCCAGGTTATATAGGTAATATTGTATGTCTGGTGACGAAATCTGGATTTATAGATATAAATGATTTAAGTTTTAAAGATTATACTGATACACATAATGTAATGATTAATGCTACTGTAAGAAAAATGGTCAATGATAGATTGAATGGAACTAGTGAAAACAATATAGTAGGATGTGACGATTTATTATCGGGATTTTCACCAGATACCAAATGTATAGATTCTACCACAGATATAGTTTTGATTGGAGAAGGACAACTTAATGTATATAATTATGATGATATTGAATTATCTGGTAATATACTAGTATTTGAAGATAATGAATGGATTCGAGTATGCGATTCAAGTAAATCCAGATTTATTGGAAAAAATAAGAAACCTTTTATAAATTATATAACTAATTCTGAAACTATACGACTATGTGGTAAGAAAACAGATGAGTTAATAATAAGAGATTTTTTAGAGGTGTCAAATAAGAAATTTAATGATACTTTAGACGATACGGTTGATAAATTAATAGAAATATTCGAATAATTACACGATAACCTGCTGTTAATTTAAATTAATGAGTCAAATATATAATATACGTATATTGTATAAGAGAATGAAATCATTTTGGTATGGTATAGAGCATTCTCTCGAAGACAAGGACCTTATGAGGTTAGGATATTCTGGTGGTAATATAGAAAAATTAATAAATAGAATAAAAATTTTTAATAATAGACATGTCAAGACAATAATAATTAATGGCAGTCCATTAAAATCTCATGAACAGGAAAGTGTCAAACTGTTTATCGAGGAATATAGAAATGATGATCTATGTAATAATTTTTATTTTAGTAGTAGAAGAGAACCATTTTTAATATTACTGGCAGAGGTCTTAAACATAAGTATCAAAGTAGACTTCGAGGGTGAAATAATATATTATAAAAATACTAATTTTTATAAAAAGACATTAAATTATAGAGTTAGAGAAAATAATCTTGAATTTATTGAGAAATAAATCACAATTATTTATATGTTATTATATTAGTATATAAATGGTTGATTTTACTAATAAACAGTGGGCTATTATCTATATTATTTGTTTTGTTGCTGTTTTTGGAGTTATATTTATTAAAATGTATTCTAAAAATATAAAAAAATATTTAGATGAAAATTGGAGAACCGTTAGGTGCTATCCGATAGTATTACCTGTAGCAGGGTTATCAGATAAAGCGGATGGTAAAGGATTTTTCGAAAAAACAGCCAAAAATTTTAATATGTGTGCCAGTACATTCTTACATAAATTTCTGTCATTATTTACAGCGCCTCTAATGGCATTAGTTGGTGGTATTACTAAAGGTATTGGGAGTATAAAATCAATAATAGATAGATTTAGAAACATGGCATCAGTCTTGAGAAATATGTTTGCTGCTTTGGTAGAAAATACTGCTAAAAGAATGGCAAATTCATATGGTGCGACCATTTATTTACAAGAAAAACTCAAAACGTTGATGAAAAAACAATCAGCAATGTTTGAGATTCTAAAACATTTTAGTGCTACGATGCCATTACTCATGTATTCATTTAGTCATGGACCTGTGCCTAGATTTGTAAATTGGCTATTAAGTTATGTAGTCATTTTGATAATTTTCATTATTATATGTGTTGCTTGTTTGGTAGGGGGACCTTTTGTAAAATTATTTATGTGTCCTATATGTGCGCTATGTTTCGAAGAAAATACACCAATTGACCTAGATAATGGTGAAACTAAACCTCTTAAAGAAATTAAGGTTGGTGATAAAGTGAAAGGAGCTACTATAACAGGTATTTTAAGAGCAATTCATAATAATTGGATTCTCTATAGATATAAAGATATCGTTGTATCAGGAGATCATCTAATTTATGAAGATGGGGAATGGGATAGAATACAAAATAAACATGGCGCCGAAAGGGTATATAGTGATTGTCCTGTAATATGTTTGATTACAGATACTAATAATTTATATGTTAAAAATAACAAATTTAGAGATTATAGTGAATGTAATGATCAAGATATTAATCAAATAGTTGATTATGCGGTAGCTAAAAAGTGTAACGATAATCAATATTATGTTAAGACTGATGACGATTTTAAACATGGTTATTGGTGGGTGTTTGAAAAAGATACATTGATTAAAATTGGTGATAGTTATGCTAAAATCTCTGATATTGTAGATAATGACATGAGTGATGATAATATTTTTGGAGGAGTTCAATTAGTTGACGATGAATTAATAATGTTTGACCATAATGGTATCAAAGTATCAGGAAACACATTATATTTTAATACGGAACATAATATATGGGAGAGAATATTCCAAGGTTCTTCTAAACCTATAGATGAATATGATGTTAAAGGAAAAATATTTTATAATTTAATAACCTACGACAATACCGTAAGTGTTTTAGATAAAAATGGTGAAATAGTTAAATTCAGAGACTTTGTTGAAAGTGGTGATAAGGAATTGAACGATAAGGTGGATGAACTTGTAAAAGAAAGGTTAAACGTCATGAATTATGATTAATAGTAAAAAGATAAATAGATAATAACTAATTTATATGAAAAATCGTATAAAATAATTAATAATTTGATAAGACAATCATTATCTCATTTGGGTTGACTCGTTTTAAGATCTTAATAAATTGTATAATTCTATTGAGTTATTTAAGTTTTTTATAATTTTCAAGGTATGTTTTATAGAATGAATCCGCAAATTCTTCACCTTGTGTAAAACCATATTTTATAGTTTCTTTATTAAAATCAACGAATGAAACTTTCATAGGATTGGCAAGACATATAAGGTCTTCTTTTTTGTTTTTTAAAAAACTTCTTACTATTTCAGTATTAACTGAATTAAATCGCGCAATATCTATAAGATTTGCTAAATATTCTAACATATTATTATTATTAGCTGGTTTATAATTAAAATGTTCTTGGTCATAACCTAATACAACGGTCATATCAGCACCAACAGCATTTATATTTTTAATTGGATATGTTTCTAATAATCCACCATCAGTATATTCTTGATCGTTAATTTTTATAGGATTAGATACTATCCAAGGAGAAGCGGATGCTGTTATATAATCAAAAAGATCTGGGTTAGTACCATCTATATATTCAGTAGTTGCTGTTTTAATATTAACTACCGCACATGAATAGAGTTTTTTCTTATCTTCGGGAACATTTTCCCATGTAGCTTCTATATTACTTTTTAATAAACTATTAACTTTTGTATTAGAAAATAAACCATTGTTAAAAAATCCATAATAATATGATATATATTGTCCTAATCCCAGATATGAACTGGTTGTCCAGTTATCAAATAAATCATTAATATTATTTATAGAAAACCATATATCTTTAATTATTTGATGGTTGCCTGATGCAATTGCGATACCATTCATGGAACCTACAGATGTTCCATCTACTTTAACTAACTCGAATTTGTCAGAATATTGGTCAAATAGTCTATATAAAAATCCTGCTTGAAAAGCGCCTCTGACTCCGCCGCCTGGTAAAATAAAGTGTATCTTTGGAAGATGAACTGTTGTGTTCATTATTAAATAGTAAATAGATTTTATATTTATAAGTAATTTTAATTATCATATTAATTAACTTAAAAACATAGCGATTTTAATAATTATCAATGGGTAAAAAAAATAAAAAAGTTAAAAAAGAAATTCCATTAAAGGAAAAAGGTGAAAGACTAACCGAAGTTGTAAGTATAATTAAAAAACTAGATGGTCTTGGGTTAAATGATAATTATGATGGAATTGAGGATTTTAAAGCTATTTTAAAACAATTCGTTAAAGATGGTGTATATAAACAGGGTAAGATTAATATTATAGGAACTAAAAGACAAATTGTTTATATGCTTCCTGAAAGACAAGGTAAAGAAATTTCTATTGAACTTAAGTATAATCAAAATGTATAATTTATGCGGAAATTGAGATTATTAATTAAATCATATATTAGTAATGGAGACCACATACGATTTAAACGAAAAGTTTTTAGATTATGATAATTTTATTGAAGAATTTTTTGGAAGTGAGCCAAGTGAAAAGAATAGTGTTATGGTATCATTAGACTGTGATAATATTACAGAATTATTTGAAAAGCTCGTATTGCTATTCAAAGATGGTCTGGTATTCTTTTTCGCTGGAGAAGATAAAAAAATAAATCTTGAAGACCTAAGTTCAGATCAGATTGAACATATTAATAAATATTTTAACTCTCTGTTTATGAATGTTAATTTTAAGATTCTATCTATTAAAGATATCGAAAAATATGAGAATGAAATAATTAATACTACAGATACCATTACTGTAAGTTATATGGTAAATGAAGGAGATACCGACTCTACACCATACAAAATGGAACTTATAGATTTATTGAATTATAAACACTTAATGAGTAATCGATTAGAAGATAGACGATTTAGATTAAGAAAGGATAATTATGTATATATTATTTGGTTTAATATGTTAAAGCCAGAAAAAAAATGAGAGTATTATATAATAATGGGAACTTGTAATAAAGAAGATGATAAAATTGAATCTACTTTTGTAAATTTTTCTAAGAATTTGCTTAGAACATTTGTATTATTAACTGTAATATCACTGGTGTTAGCTTTAAAAAACAGACTTCTAACTGAAGGAACTACTATGTTTTATGTGGCTTTATTTATTGTAGGTGCTACAGTATTATTTACAATTATTGGCACAGTCGATAGTTACTTATATTCAAATCTTGTATTAGGTATAGGTATGGCAGTAGGACTCCAAATAATGGATTGGAGAACTGCGTCACCTTTATCAAAAGCATAAATAAAATAAGTTTTATTAATTTATTTTAGTTATGATTTATATTGTTCTTTGGATTCATAAATTATGTTCTGTTTCCTTGATATTCAATGTAAATTAATTTATTCTTGAAATTTGATTAAAATAAGTTTAGCAACAAAACTAACTGTCAAAAATGAGTTCAAGAATCCAAAATGATTGCGTTTATATTATGACATTTGGAAATAAGTATACATACGAAAACAAAACTAAGTTAGGACATACTTCTAATCTGAAAAAAAGATTAATTGATATACAACGTAATGATATAGAGGATGGTTCATATCTTAAAGATCTTAGTGTATACAGATGTTCTAATGAAAAGGCCAAAAGAATAGAGAAATATTTATTAAGTAAAATGGTAGATTATAATCTTGAAGATTGTATATCATCATATACAGGTAAAAAATTAACAGAATGGTTTAAATCTTGTAAAGAATTTAATAAATGTTTAGCAATTGCTATAAAAAATAATAAATATAATGAAACATGGAATTTTATTAATATGGATCAAGATTATGCACATTTAGATTATACTAATACACGAAAAACAACTCCTATACCAGGCTCTTATATCGAATTTCAAGATACTAATAAAGGTATTGATATAAGTCAACACTTTACACCTGCTGTTATATTAACAATTAGTGAGGATGGAAAAGCTATTGTTATGTTAGAAGATGGCACTAAAAGAGAACTTACTCTAACTACTCACACAAAGAAAATACGTGTATGGCAATTCATTAAAGAAGCGGTTCCTTCTTGGTTCTATGAGAACTGTAACAGCACTGGACGTGTTAGTGAATGTAAAGCAATTCCAAAACGAAACCACCTGCGCAAAGCGAGGATTGTCAAAGATAGTAATTCTAGTAACCATACAATCCAACTCCACTTGAAAACTTTGGATCAGGAGGAGTAAATATTCTATCAATCGTCCGCTTGAATTATTTAGACTTATATATATCTATAGAATAATAGTATCATCAATTTTAACATCATACGCATAATATCTTTTTTTTCCATTTGCTAATCCTGCGGAGTTACTTCTATCAATTTCAAATGTTACAAGTATTGGGTATTTAGACGAATCCTTTAAAAAAGGAATTATAAGATTTTCCACATTTTGGTAGGGTGCGTAGTATTGGTAAAGACAGGAAGTTTCTATAGTAATAGCTTTTTTACCATAAGAGCGTATATAACCTTTATTCATTATAAAATAAAAATAGATAATTTTTAAATGCTTATTACGTTATCAATAGTGAATTTCATATACATCAAATCCGCGTTCTGAAAACCAGGATACTCCCCCTCTAAGTCTGGCGTAATTGTTATCTCTATTTTCACTATCATCAGGGCAAAACGTATAGTTAGCATAATCGCTTGGTCTTACGCAGATATACCCCCATATTTGATTTCTTTCAAAATAATCAGCATCTTTACCTTTTACACAAAGCTCTAAAGTAATAAAATTGTAATCTAGCTTATTATTCGCTATCTTGGGCTTTTTAATCAAATCAGAGATTTTACCAAACAGCATATGATTGTTGCTGGCTAATTCATTCATCATCTCCTTAGTGTCAAATGGAAGTTCGCCAACAAGTGCAATAGTAGACATTTTTAGTGTTTAAGAGTAATACAAAATCTGAGATTACGAGATTAAACAAATTTTTTGCCGCAATAATGTGCCCTATTATTCAAGATAACTAACTATAAAATTATATTAGTGAATTTATACTTATTGTTATAACTCATATATGGATTTCCATTAATAACTGAATATGCACATATATATCTTAGGTTAATATCTATATCTCCAAAGCAACTATTAATATAATTGATTGATAATGAACTCAAGTGATATTTAGGATATTTTTTTAAGAGAAACATATATGTTCCTTTATCATTGATTATATTTTTTATAAATTTATTATAGGTTAGTAACTCATGTATAAACGCTGAATTTTGACAATTATTGGAGCGATGTATATACTTATTTATCCTTTCATTTATTTGCTCTAGCTTATTACTTTTTTCCTTAATACCTAAAAGAACATTTTTAGTGAAAAAATCATACCATACATCTTGGAGGATAATATCCAGTATCTCAGTTGGTAAAAATTTAAATATTGATAGTTTATTAATATAAGTCATATAATGTTAAATTAATAACGTTACTTTAAAACAGTGATCAAATTTAACTATCCTGTTAATTGGTTATATAGAGGAGCAAAAACATCTCTCCACTGAAGGCTTTTATATGTATGTGTTAGCTCTTCTCCAGCAGTGATATCTCTAGATGCATATATCTCAAATCTATCTTCGTCGAAGTAACGTATCATTTTAGTATTAGTTTGGTCATCTAGACCAGTATTGTAAAATGACGCACATCCTGAAGCAAAAGCCCAAGTGTAATTAGGTTTATCATCAGACCATGTGAATACATATGGGTTATTTAATCCATTAAATGATTTATCAGAATTACTACTAAGTCTTCTCATAAGTCCTTTCTCTATCAATTCACCTGATTTAATGTCAACTGTTGCGAATGCACCAGCTATTTTATTATCTTTGCTTGAGAAATTAGATTCTTTCACTACAACTTTAGAACAGTCAACTTGATTCATTTATATTTTTAGCATATGTAAAAAAAATATAATTTCACCGCATGTTAGTAATCTATATAGTAGCAGTTATTTCTTTACCATCTAATTCAGTTTTAGCAATTAGAGAAATCTTGGTATTAGGATAGAAATTTTTTTCAGGCGAATCTACCATATAGACACTTATATGAGGTTCCCAACTAAGCTTATCTGTCGGTGGAGTAGTATTAGGAGGAAATTTATATTTCCGCATCTTACCAGCCGCATTTAAAAGTGGGTAACATTTAGGTGGATCATTTTGTTTAAGTTTATCAGTAAGAACAATTCGTTGGACTTTTAAACCTGGTCTATAACTATCCAAATATTGATTTACCGATTTAAGGATAATTTTACCGGCCATAATTCCTACAAATGCGTCATTACTAGTTCCCATGAAAATCATCTCTTGTTCTTCGAATGTATTCTTTATACTTCTAAGTAAATCTTCATATGTGTCAGGATTTTTTTTATACATTAGTCCAAAAGTATTGATTTTTAAACTAGTTTTTTCGTCATTTGTTGATACATTTACAAACATAGATCGTCTTAGTTGTGAGGAAATGTATAAGTCATATAAATCACAGTTTTCAGTAATATTTAGTTCGACAGTTGAAGCCATTTTTAGCGAGAAAGATATCATTCACAATAAAAAAGTGATTTTCATCAAATTTTAAATTTGTCCTAATTTTAATAGTAATGACTCATGGTTCTGAATTATTAGATTTCATTACGGATTTTATAATAGCTTCGACAAATTTAATATTATTTTTACTATAAAGGGGTAAAAAGCGGTTTTTTTTTAATATAGTAGATAGTGTATATAGTAATTAGCGGATGCGAGTAATCATAGAGTTCATAGGATTGAACCCCGATAAGTTGTGTGAAGATACAGAACCGGTAATTTGAGAAGCTAATTCTTCAAATTGAGAAAGCCTGCTATTTGCTATTCTTAACTCAAGTTCCATTTGCTCCCGCCGAGTACTCTCTGCGCGGCGCAAAGACACGGCTATCTCAAACTCTTCTTTGGTTACCATAAGTTCCTGACAGTTGGAGTGTATTTGTTTCAACTGTTTTAGGTGTTGAGATTTGAGCTTGTCGATTTCAGACGTATGGCTACTAGACATATTCTCTAAAAGTTCATCTGCGTTTTCATTCGCCTGGTTGAACCCATCTCTTTTACCACGCCGATACCCGCCGTCAAACCCAGCTCTTTCACCATCGCTAAAGGCAGACTCTAACTCACCTTCCGATGCTCCCTCTGTTCCAAAATCAGGAATAACAGCCCTACAACAAGGACAACTGTCTTCACCTGTCGCGCCCCATTTAAGCAAACATCCAGTGCAGAATGTATGACCACAAGGTGTAGTCATCTTAGCATCTACACTGACTAAGTCTTCCCGGCAAATAGGACAAACACTGTGATCTTCCTCCTTCTCTGGTGGAAGGGAATCAATTAGACGCTGCTGAATTACAGCTTTTACGCCTGAACTTTTAAGGTTGCGCGCCTTTAATTCATCCCTTATCGTGGGACAAGTCATCGACTTAATGCCGGCAATAAGCGTTTGTCGTTCCATGGATATAGACATTGATGTCGGTCTGAGGATTGTGCTGTGTTGTTTTGTGTGTTGAGCGTTAAAAACTAACAGTAGGCTTCTAGTAGGTGCTTTTAACTTTAGATACTGAGATTATTTTTAATGCAGGTATGTGATTGGTTAGATTTTCTCAACGCACCAATCAAAATTTTTTTTAGACCTTTATATAAAAAATTAGGCTAATAGTATAAAGGCCTATATGCTTAATTATTTAGCACAATTTAATTTTTACTTTATATACCTCATTTACTTAAAATTAAATACTGAAAAAAATACACGATTTTGTTCTAGTATATAAATTACTATTATGTATCGCATATTAATTTATAAACCAGATAAATAGCAATCGCAGCTATAACAATTAATAATATAATATTTTCACCTACCATGTTATTGATTAAAGTATAAATTTAATAAAATATAAGTTTTCAATCAGATTTTTAATAATAATCTGGTTTAAATTCGTAATTTTGTAGATACCATTGTATTGGATATTCTTTTATTTTCCAGGATGGGTTTTTATAGTATATTGGTTGTGTAATGTCTTCTCGTCTATCCCATCCATAATAAAGATGTATATCTCGATATGACTTTATTCTTACACATGGATAATCTCTCGAATAGTTAATTGATGTCATTTTTTCAGGAGTTATTTCAATAGCATATAGTTTCAATTTACGATAAATAGGCGACATTGTATTGTTATTATTTTCAGGATTTAACTGGCGAACAGTTATTTCATCATTATTTTGTTTTTGGAAATTATTCCAATTAGGATCTGCGCCAAACCCATTTATAGGTAAATTAGCATTCTCAGGATAATACATAAATCCACCTGTCACTTTTTTGTAATATTTCGGTCTATATTTCCCCATCTCTTTGTGGCAATTTCTTAGATTGTCACGAAAATCTGGCGCATAGGAAAGTATTAGTCTCACGATTTCTTCTGGTAGATTACTCATTGTGATATCATTGAAAAATAAGTATATTTTAATCAATTTTTAAAATTTACGTGTCAAATTAACCATAAATTCATGTGTATAGCTTCGAAAACAGCCTATATGATATAGAACTTCAGGACTACCATTTTTTAAACTCTTCTTGAAATTTAACATGTTAGTTCTTTGTTTTACAGTTCCTCGTAACCACGCAATACTACAATTTACATATTTGAAGTATCGTATTTCTGTATTTAATCTTCTCATTCTAAACCAATTATCTTTTTTTCTTTGATTATAAAGAAATATATTATAACCTCTTCTATCCAGTGTAAAGGTAATAATATATTCAACAATTTCTTCAGGTAGTTTATTCATTTAAATATCAATAAAAAAACTGATTTTAAACAAATTTAATCATCTTGATAACGTAATCGTAATATTAAATATCCCATAAAACATACAAAAACTAAAAGTATAGCAATATTCTCTACAACCATATAATCTCTAAAAATATTAAATTATTATTTATTAAATAAACTTGTTATCAACTTTTTAATATTCATATAAATACCTTGTTATAAAATATTTATTATAATTATGAATTTTCTAATAAAAAATAAATATTATATAATTAGAACAGGTGATTTTGCTGTAAATGCTAATAAAAAAATTGTATATTCGCTATTAGCATTTATATTATGCTTTGAAGAATATCATAATAAAGGTAGATACGAATGTTTAAAAATAATGACAGGTTCAACTATAATTTGGTCAATAATTGAGTATCTATTATATATAACTAATACTAGAATTATTAACCCTATGTTTATAAATTATGGTAACTATAAAATAGAAATACCTAAATATTTAGCATTATTATTACAAGGATTACAAGAGGGTGGTGTTGTATCTACATTTGGGTTATATTTTGGGGATAGAATATTTGATTATAACTATGTAATATTATATAATTTATTTATGCTTAATATGGTAATTAATATGAACTATAAACAAACTAATACACAAATATTATCTAAAAGACAGGTAAATACTTTTAGTTCTTTAGTGATTATGTCAATAGTTACTATCTATAATATAAGTTGTTTGTATAGATATCCCGATCATAATCTTAGAAGTTTTAAAATGTGTATTTCAATGTTTTACATGAGTACTATATGGACAATCATGTCATATATAAAAGGTTTTCGCAAAGTAAGTTCGCTGGAATATAGGAATAACAATTACTACATAGGAAATAATAATAAAAGAGATACTTTATTTATATTAGGATATGATGTTATTTTTGAGATATGTAGTGCTTATTTAACATTTTATAATCTGTTTATTATTTAGTTTTATTACTATGTTTGATATCCCCCACTAATATTTTATTTTGAACACAATTTGTAATATAATTCACTCTCTGGACGTAGATATCAATTTTTTTAGCTATTAAGAATCTATCATTCGCATTTGAAGTGGTTTTTAGTGATTTAAGTATATATTCAATTCCATCATTATATAATATTATTGCTTCTTCAAAATCTCTGGCTCTATCTTTTTCAATGGCTTTTTTAAGTATTACAACACCTTTTTGAAAAAAACCACCTTCATTTCTTTTAAATGCCTCTTGAATGGGATTTTTGACTTCATAAAATTTTAGTTCTTCTTCAGTTAATTTGATATCATTGTGCTTAGATGCTGTTTTATTAGTACAATAATTTTTCATATTTTTATGACCTGATTTTAAAAAGTATATCGAACCTAAAATGAATATTATAAATCCAAATACACTCCCTATTGATATAGCCATTGCTCTACCCATATCTACACTTTCGGTTGATGTATCTTCTATATTGTCTTTAACTTGAGTCTGATAAAACAAAGCATTTGTAAAATTAGATGTATTTACAACCATATTATTTGGATATAATGTTTGATTTGAATTAGATATACTATCTATATTATTACTATTTAGACTATTATCATACATGGTCATGTTAATTAAGTTTGAACTATTAGTAATATTTGAATTATTAAGCATGTAATTATATATAGTGCTATTTATATCTGAGGTATTATTAATAGAACTGTTATCTATTTTGTTTTCACAAAAATCCGATCCGGACATATAGGGTATATCGCATATAAATTTACCACCAGTAACTACATACATTATAGGAAGAGTTAACAAGAACACCATACAACATACTGCACAACCGATTTTGCATATTTTAAGATTGCTTTTATTTTCCTGTGAATTATCAATATCTTTTCCCCAATATCCTCCATCCCAGTTTTCCCACTTATTATCTTCGTCCCTGTAAGTTAGCATTATATATCTTAAATTATATAGCTTTAAATTAATGATATAATTATGATTTATATTAATTTGAGAACAATAAATTTGATAATATTGATACATGATGCTTTATAGCAAAATAAACCAATATGAGTGATAATAAATGCTGTATATGTTTCGAAACTTTTAGAAGAGATGTAAATCCTCCAATGTTATGTAGTCCCTGTGGTCATGATGTGTGTAAGCCATGTATTGAACAGTGGTTTAGAAGTAATAGTTCTCATAGTTGTCCACAATGTAGAACATATATTAATAGCTATGCTATAAACAGGTCACTTATGGATATAATTGAAAATGGCAATGTTATTAATGATACTGGTAACAATAATGATGAAGATGATACATGTCTTTTTAAGATTAGAAGTTCTGGTGAAAGAACAAACGAGATTATAAGAGATAAATGTGATGATGCTTATTACGTAATAGATAATAGTATTAGTATGAGAGAATCAGATGGTAAAATATTTAAAACTAACGAGAATGGTATAATATCTACATCATTTGGGGTAAGTAGATGGAAAGAAGCAGCTCAAAAAGTCTTAAAAATAGCCAATTATAATATTATGCGAAATATGAAAGCTACATATTATCTACTTAATCCTAATACAAGATATTGGAAAGAAGGTGTCGATTATATATACATTGATCCAGAAAGAAAAGAGGATACTAAAGATAAGTTAATATTTTTAAAACACACAATATTAAACCATAAACAAATAAGAGGCAATACTCCACTAGATGAAATAACAGACAATCTATACAGGGAACTTAGTAGAAATCATAACCTATCAATAGGTCATTCTATAAATTATAATATAATCACAGACGGATGTCCTAATAGTAGATATACATTTGAAAATAGTATTAAGAGACTGGCAAAACAGTTTCCTGTATTTCTAACCATTAATTTATGCACTGAAGATGATAATGTGGTAGGATATTATAATGAACTAGACAAAACAATAGGAACTGAGTTAAGTGGAATGGATGTGATTGATGATCTAAAATCTGAAGCATATGAAATAGTTAATGCTGGAAATTCATTCTTTACTTATTCAGATGAAATTCATACGTGTAGAATGTCGGGTTGTTTTTCAGTTGTAGCAGATATCCTAGATGAAGAAGAAATGTCAGTATATCATAGTAATAAACTAGTGAGAGAAATACTTGATTTGCCTGAAGATATTCCTCATTGGACTGATTTGGATAACTATATCGAAATTGTAAAACAAAATAATAAACAAGTGTATGATATCTATTCTGGATATAAAAAACCTTTAGTTAATATAAATAATTTATGGTATAAAATTTATAAATATAATCTAAAAAATCAATTAGTGGACTGTTATAAAAAGAATATGAACAATATAATGGTTTTTTCGAGCGTAGTCTTGGTGCTATGTATGATGTATATGATTTTCTAACCATGACTTAAAATTTGATTAAAATGAATACTTTAATTTTTTATTAAATAAAGATGTCTTATAGTCTAATCATTACAAATGTTTTCACTCGTAATGGTTATAAAACATTTACACTAAGATGGGAAAACAAAGACGACTTAGATTGGTATGATATATTTAGATTTATATCTAGTAAAACAAGTATTGATGAAGAATGTTATAAAGTAAAGGTAGGAAATAATTTCATAAAATATGAAAATATATGTAGTATTCCAGAATTTAAACTTGAAGACTATGTATATTATGAAGAAGATGGCAGTATGACGAAATCAGGACTATTAAAAACATCGGTAGATAATAGAAGTATTAAAAGATTAGGTTATGAAAATGTTATTCATCAATGGTAGATTAAATATTGTATTAATGTATAATGGAACATTTTGAATTAGATTTTACAGAATGGTTTAAAAAAAAGCTATTTGAACGCCTCATCGATTTAGAGTATGTGGTCTTTTAAGAGGATTTTATATAATCATCAAAGATTTTACTGGCAATATATGCTGTAAATGAGCAAGTAACAGATACTAACTTAAATATGAGATTATAATCAACTTTTATACCATTTCTACCAAATAGTCTAAATGAATGAGATTCATGGTCGTCCAGCCATTTATTAAAGCATATGATATTATTAAAATTTTTATTTATACTAGGAACATATTGAATATCATTTTTCCAATTTCCAAAACTACGGTTAAAAGTGGAATGCCATAATGAAGTCTTCCATAATAAAAAATCTATAAGCGACCCATAAATAATTATTGAAATCGCATCTATTGCTACTATAGTGGATTGACTATTTAAGAACACTACGAAAAATATACCAGTAATGACTGCTATACCAATAATAGAAGATATTATCCCAACAGGATTACCAACAATATCATATGAAGATTGACACCATTGCTCTATTTTTGACTGTTCGTCTTTTATTTTGTTATAAAAATCGTTAGATTTCAATGTATTTTTTACACGGTTGCTATATTCAATTATACTATCGCAAGTATAATCAGTAAATACACATAACGTAGAGTATAGAAGTGCCAAATAAGTATGGGTTACAAATCCATATGGTATGATCATTATATTAAATATTTTCGCAAATACATTTAATACCTCATTATCGTTACTCCTATATGATTCTGGATTATAAATGATCAACACTACATACAGGGGTAGACAAAATACAATCTCCAATATTAAGAATATTATCATTATTTTGTTGAACTTTCTTGATAGTGAAACATGTTTTAAAATAGTTTTTATATTTTCTGATTTAGCCCATTGGGGGTAATAATATAATAGAAGATAGATAGTAAAAAAAATTAATGGAAAGAATGTAGGAATACTAAATGTAAAATCTCTGAAACTGGGTTGAGCAAACAATGTTACTAATGCTGATATATGAAATAACTGCATGAAAAAGAGCAGGATATATGATATCCATTTTGTAGGTTCGCTATCATCAATGATAGTATTATATAGTCCAAAAAATTTAAGTATATGTCTTGTTGGACCGGCGACTATAATATCGTTAGGTGACTCGGAATATATATGAGGTGTAGTTGACATTTATAATATTATCGAAGTAAAGATTTAAATAAATATATATTACAATGGACAATAAACATTATAAATTTTTAATAGGATGTATAGGTTTAAGAATAATTATTGCTATATTAGCGAAAAATGCTAACGAATATCAATTAAAAAATCTTGGTATGATAGCATTAATACCTGCGGTTACATTTATAGGTTTCTATTTATTTGATCTACGTAAGACAGGTTTTGAAGCGGGTGGTAGAATATGGTGGAATGATGTAAGACCTATTCATGGCGTATTATATTTATTATTTGCTATTTATGCTCTTAAATCTATAAAAAAAGCTTGGTTAATACTTGCTCTTGATGTTGTTTTGGGTTTAATATTTTGGTATATGAAGTATCATATGGGTTATTTTATTTAGAATAACCAACAGCATTTAGGTTGTTTTTTAGCACATAAGTTTTCCCATTGGGTTATAGTATATCGATTGCCCATAGAATGGTTACATCTTGAACAAATAGGTCGTAAATTCATGATATTTAATTTACCACCCTTACTCTCAGGTTTATTATGACCTACATGATAGTTAAAAACATCTACTTCGTTGTCGCACCATTTTACATAGCAACTATGTTTATATACACTGCCAAAATAATAACGCCACACTTGTTCTCTAACTGCTTTAGGTATGGTTTGCTTACTTTTCTTTTTCGTTTTTCTAGGCATATATTGTTATTGAATATGACCTTTAAGCTAATATTATGTTTGAGTCTCTGTAGTAAATAATAAATATTTAACACGTAATACGATCGTAATATTTTGATTAGATTCAATTTTTTAAAATTTTGATTTAAATCTTTTACAAGGATGTTGTAAATATAAAACACTATAAATACGATGCTTTTAGCTTGTAACTCATATGGTGCATCTTTTAGAACTGAAATAAATCGTGCTCGTTCTAGCGGTATAACGCCTCTATCAGCATTTGGAGATATTATTGATGGTTCTCTAACACAGCCAGATTCAAAATCACTAGATATAGAACTTAGTTTAAAAACTGGTAGCATTATTAATAGAATTATTATGCGTGATGGCAATGAAAGAGGATTTGAAGGAATTGATAAAGATGGTTCTGAAAATCCGTTTACATTTGGAAAAGTAGATGACTCTCATGGAGATGATTCAAAAGTTAGTGAATTTGGTTTAGGATTTAAAAGAGGATTACTAGTGTTATGTGATAGTGTTAATATTTTTACCAATGCTACAATGTCTGATGGAACAAGAAAGTTTATACATATTGAATTCTTATTTCAAGAGATGGCGAATAAAGATTTTGGTGATGATTTTAAACCTACTTGTATTGAGGAGATAACTCGAACTCAATTTTTAAATAAGAATAATAATAATGAGTATGGATCTACAATTATACTCAATGAACTAGTAAAAAATGATTTTAGTAAAAATTTTATGAAGACTAGACAGATAATAAAGGAATATATTGGTAGAGTTTATCCAAGCTTTATTAGAAATGGAATAAATATCACAGTTGATACACATAAAGTAGAACCTCATATTTCACCAACAGATATTGATAATTTTTATCATAAAATACATGAAGTAAACATGGATATTGTTCTCGATAATGAAGATGATGATCTTGTAGCAATTATTGCTATAGATAAAAGTGAACGTAATCCCAAACCAGTTTTATTTAGAGATGAGGGAAAGGAATTTAAATCTAAACCAGATAAAGAAATTAGTGATGATGATTTAAAAAGAAACTATTATAACAATAAGAAGTATATAGCTTATCCTCTTAAGTTTGTGATGTGTAATACTCAAGGCTATTCTAATAATAATTTCAATATTCAAGGGTCTTTAGAAATAGTAAGAGAGCTTGATGACAAAAATAGTAGGTTATTAACAACTCCATATTTAGTATCATCATGTAATGGAATGTCGCCAAGATATTCTTTCATATTAAAAAATAAAAATATAAATGAAGCAGCTTATAATTGGGGTAGAGTAACTTTTGGCAGTAAGAAATTGAATAAATTTTTCAATCAAACCAATTGTAAATATATCTCACCTACTTTCAATTATAATTTACTTATTCATGCTCTGGACTTTTATGAAACTAAATTAAGAGGTAATACACGTGTTGGTAGTGCTACTAATTTTCAAAAATATTGGAATAAGCTTTATGTTGGTAGTAAAGATCCGCCTTATATATTTGAACTGAATAAAAGTATAGAAAATAATATCAAAATTGCGGAAGCAAGGAAAAAAAAGAACAAGGAAGAACTTGGAAAGAACAAGGAAGAACTTGGAAAGAACAAGGAAGAACTTGAAAAGAACAAGGAAGAACTTGAAAAGAAAAAGTTACTAAAAGAAGAAGCTAAGAGAAAGTCTAAAGAAGAATTTGATAATTTTTTAGAAACTGGAGTCAGAGAGAGCTTTGGCGAGACTTCTCCTTCAGATGAGGATAAAAAGATTGAAACGGTAATAGAGACACTACAACAGAGCTCAGAACAATTATTTCCAGATAAAAACTTAGAATTAGGTGAAATTGTTGTAAATGACACAACTTCTTCAGATGAAAGTGATACTAAAAGTGTTCGTTCAAATACTTCAAAAAGTAGTAGTATGTCAAAAAAAGAGGATTATAGTGATGAATTTACAATTCCAACAGAAGCTATACACGAATTATATTTAGCAATACATCGGCGAACAAATGGCGGCGGGATGACATTTTTAGATCAAAAAGGTGAAAAACTGAATAAAACGAAGAATGGTATAGTATATAAGAAGAACAAGCAGGACAGAGTATGTTTGACATATGGAAAAACTAGTCAATATAATCGCGAAAATGGAGGCGATTATTATGGAGGAAATTACAGCTTTATTTGTAGAATTCCAGTATCTAGTGCTAAAATTCAGACATTAAAAGAGCGACTATTGGGTAAGTTCTTTCTGGAAACTTGTGAATTTACAAAACCGTTCCCAAAAGCAGGAACTGAACATTTTACTACACATATTGATAATATTCGTAAAGTAATGTTTGAATTTATTAGATTAATTAACTCTGATGATTAAGCAAAATGATTCCTTAATCATAAAAATATAATATTTATTTTATGTTTATCAATATTTATTTAAAATAATACTATAACTATAAAATAATGGGAAACAATCAATCAAAAAAAGTTGGTAACAACTACTTTGTAAGAAGGAAGTATAAAAAAGCCGATAGATTAAATAATACAACTGATTATAATATGAAGTTAAAATCTTACGCTATTCAAGGTGAATTCGGAGAGAAAAAATTCATAAAACCTTGACGAACGGGTACTAAGAGTCAACAACAAATACCACCTCGTGGTCAAAGAAAGGGATTTAGAGGTAAGACTCAATCTTCAAAATAAAGCAAAATATGTGTTATAGAATGATAGAATAGTATTAAAATATGATAACATACTAGTCCTGATATATAGCATAATTTATTTAATCTTAATTACAATGTCATTATAAATTGTAATTAATATTGATTGTGATTATATTTGGTAATAGACCTTCTCCATATATACTCAAGAATATTCATTAATTCGTAGAGTGATTAGGATCACTACCTTTTTTTATTAGTTCTACTATATGTCCTATAAGTTGAATATTTTCTCCACATGTATCATCATCAGAGTTATTGAAAAGTTTGAATATCTTAGCTAAATTTTTATAACATTGGTCTTTGCCTTTTATTTTAGAGTATAATTTAATAATATTTTCAAGATTTTTCATTTCTTCCTCATCTATATTATTCACAAGTCTATTTATTTCATCAAATCGGGACATAAATTCGAATATTGTATCTAGAGCAATTTCTCTAACTTCTGATCCCGATATCCCCTCGGTATCTCTAAATAGTTCTCTGACTTCGATAAAATCAAAATCTTGTCTTCTAAATGCGTTTCTAAAATTATCAAATCGGTCAGTTCCTACTAAAAAAACAATTTTTTTATAACCTTTATCGTGTAGCCACGCGGCTGCTCCAAAAGGCGATGTGATACTTTCTTCTATAACATTTACTATATTTATATTTTTATGCCCATGAAGTTTATTAAGTAACATCAATTTATTCTCAATATTAATTGGATTTTCAATTTTTTTCTTTTTGGCAGATTCGCTTCTACTATTTAGGTATGATTTGGCTTTTTTAGGGTCTTTAAAATCGTTATCTTTTTGGGATGTAAATAAGAACGCATCCGCACTTTCAATATCAGATTTTTCAATTATTAGATCTATAAGTTCTCCATGACTATTATGAGGAGGTTGAAATCTCCCATATGTCATAAAAGCTATGTCTGTTCCGGAACCCTTAATATTATTAATATAGTTAGCAAGGATTTTTTTACCAATACTACCATCTATTTTCACTTTTCTACCAGTATTAGGATTAACTATATGAGTATACATTTATATATATAAATAATAAATTTTAGACAATATAGATGTATCGCGTATAATATTCTAGATAGTAATAGTTATGGTATATATATGCCGAATCTGTGTTGGAATCATCTAACAATTATATGCCAGGACGATAATAAACAAATCGAAAAAATGTATAATGATGAATTTATTAAAATGAAAGATATTCATGTTGAAACTAAGACATCAAATGGATTACAAATCAGCGTTCCAAGTGCGTGGGAACCATTAAATTTACATACAATATTGAGAACATATAATAAATGTTGGATAAAAAATGAATGGGAGGATGAAGGTGGAACATGTGGTATATTTATTGGAGGTTTTTTAAATAATGAAGTTGTAGATAAAACTGATATAAATTGGACAGATTTATCAATAGAAGGTAAATATCATTATCTAAAAAAAGCTTGGTATAAATAAATTGTATAATTTTTAGGAGTATTTATGGTTAATTAGGATTATAAATGACTTAAAGTTAATTATCAATGTTAATTTATATGAGTAATTATGAGTTATATCATCAGCATCCTGTTAATAAATTTTTACATTTTATATGTATCCCTATGATAGTTCTTACCAGTATGAATTTTCTTAATAATATATACCTTTGTTCTTTAAAAAGTAAATTTGGATATGATTTAGAGATAAACTTAAGAAGTTTATTATTATTAGTTTATGGAATTCACTATTTAAAATCATCCTGGTTAATAGGAACAATAATGATGATTTACATGTTATCATTTTCTTATTTAAGTGATTATTGGCAAAAAAGGGATAAATATTGGATATTAAATAGTTTAAAATTATTTACTTTATCTTGGATAATACAATTCATTGGTCATTATATTGAAGGAGTCCGACCAGCATTGATGGATAGTCTTTCAAGTGCATTATTTGAGGCTCCTTTATTCTCATTAAATTATATTGTTCCTTTTTTAGAAAACTAAATAATATTACTTATTTTATTTAGTTATCTTTAATCATATATTGGATAGTCATAAGAGTTCCAATGAGAATGTTTTGAGATAATAATGTTGTATATAGAATACAGTTTATATCTTTACTATTTTTTTTTACAAATATGATAGCAATTATTGAAAGTAATAATCCTAATGGCATAGTGGATTTAGAGTAAACTATTAATAACATAGATGTAAATGTAAGCGCATACACAATCATTTTGTCTTTTGAATTGAGTCCATTATTTTTGGTGACATCAGCTATTATAGCTAAATTAGGTAATCCAATCATAAGATTGAGCGAAAATTGGTATATATCGGGTAACATAGTAGTTTGATTTGACAATGACATTTATATATATATATATTTCTTATTTTTTTTTTCTGGGTATATTATATAAATGCAGAGTAAACGGCAATTAGCTTGGGAATTATATAATACTAAGGATTCTTTAAATAGTAAGCAGATGAATGAACTTATAAATACACTTCCATGTGACCAAAAAATAAAAAATAGAATATCGGAAGGTGTATTAATGTCTGAAAAATATGTATTAGATTCTTTAGAAGAGGAAATAGTTCCTTTGATGTTTATAGAAGAAGTTACTGCTGGATTAGACATAGATCATAATAAAAAATATCAACAAGGTGGTGCTTATACCTCAAAAATGCAGAATAAGGTAGTTAAAAATTTCTTCAGTAAACATTTAAAAGTTGAATTAAGTGATGATACAATAAATGAAATTATTGAATCAGAAGTTCAATATGAAGATAGCGGATCTAATGATATAGAAATGAATGAATATATAAATGCTGCTAAAAGTGAAATACAATATATAGATCAGCAAGGAGGCGATGAAGAACCTGTTGATACTAAATCATTATGGTTATGTCCGGAATGTGGATATAAAGGTAATAAGTGTAGTAATAATTTATGTGAAAAATGCGAGACACCTAATCCTAATCCCACTAAATCAGATTTTGATAAATGGAAGGATAGATATCCAAATATAATAAAACTTGTTACTAAATCAATGAATGGATTTTTATTTGTATTCAAAAAAATTGCGACACAAATTAAGGCAAACTCAGGTGGTAAATTAACGGAAGACCATATGGCTCAACTAAATAGCTTAATGTTTCAAATGGAACCAGATAATATATTACTTATGATATATAAAAGAGGTCTTCAATTGAAAGAGATCTTTTATGCTTGTAGGGATTTCATATCAGATTTCATGATAAAATCATTTAAAAAGATTAAAGATTTACTATTTTGGGTATACGATAAGATAATACATATATTAAATTATACTGGTGAAAAAATCAAAACGTTTTTATATCCTAAAACTTATTTAGATAATAAGGAACGTGTTAGAGATATAATGAATAAATTAGATATTGAAAATTATCCAGGATTATACGAAAAAAAGACTACATTAGATGAGATAATGGATATTGAAATCGAATTTTTAGAAAGAGCAATAGATCGCTGGATAAATGATGGTCCTAAAACAATTGCGAATGGGACAATAAGAGGAGTTAAAGATATTTCTTCTAGTGTAGTAGAAACATCTGCAATGGCTGCTTTAACTTTAAAAAATAGTGTTCTATTTTATTTTGGATATGCTCCTAATAAAACAGGCCTTAATGATGAACAAAAAATTGAATTAGAGTTAAGAAAATCGCAAGAACTTATGATATATGATTATCTAACAAAATTAAATTCTTATTTGGAATCTATGGATTTTTTCATGGATAATGGTCCTAAAATAGGAGAGAGTCAAAAATTTATGATGACGGTATATTTTTTTAATGTGTTGTATATTTTTAAAAGAAGATGGGATTATGGCTTTAGACCAAAGGATATCAAAATTTTCGATGGAACACTTCAAAAAGAAGCTAGACAGGCATTAATGGAATCTAAAGATGATGTTGCAAGATATTCAATAGGAGATGAAATATATGTTACTACTTTGGAGATATTTATGAATCATTTTGAATATAATCCAAAGGAAAACAACGCTGTATTCGCTAATGCGCCAGAATATATATCAAGTTATGAATTGACATACAAAATACCTAATTGTCATTTAAAAGGAAAAATAATAGACTATGGTAAATTCAAGGGAAAAAACACAGCTACACTTGAGTATTATGTCCCATTATCATTTTTAGAAGAGACGGTTTTAGACCCTAATTTTATATCTCTTGCTGAAGATGATAAAACTGGAAGAATAACAGATTGGAGACCATCAGCAATGGAAGGATATCCAACACTATATGATGTTTTATTTAAAGATAAGGGTGTTATGAAAATAGTAGGGACAGATGAGTATTGGAATATTAATAAGAACTATAGTAAACAAAACACAGAACAATATATACGGGAGTTACGAAAGAAAGGTATTATTAAAAATATAAATGGACTTCCATGTCTTATTGTAAATGAGAGTTCTACTCGACAAAAAATAGATGGTGTTAACACAGCAACTCGTCGTGCTAAAAATCTTTTATTACCTAATAAGGTATATAAATCTATTATGAGTGATAATGATGATTTTGAGTCACTGTTGGCTGACAATCTTAGTCAAAATTCAAATTCATATAAAAAAAGTATTGGGTTCAGAAGAACTCAATATGAATTAGATCAAATAGTGAGAGCATCAACTGATGAATTTACAGAGCAACAAACTCAATGTCAAAATGATGAAGATGCTGGAAAAATACCATATCCAAGGGATGGAAATTGTCCATATGAAGAGGGTAGTCCTCCATTAAAAACAAGTAATGACTGGTTATCGTGGATTAAGAGTGAACAATCGAAAAAGTTTGTAAACAAAGATATACCTAAATCTTTATTTGTTCAGGAATTTGCTATGGGATTAGATACAGATGAAGGTGGAGCTGAATTATATCCAAGGTCATGTGACGCATCAGTAAAAAAATATAACGATTCTAGTTTAAATATAGGAGATTATGCGATGGTTAGTAATATTAACGCACATATTTATTTAGGTGGTAATGATAGTTCAGAACAAGAAGCAAATGATTATAATGATGCCTTAGAAATCGCTCTTAGTCAATGTAGTAAATCACATGAACCTGATTGTTTTGCGGAACAGGGATTTTATACTGATCGTAATAAAAAAGGTAAAATAACTGGAATATTTATCAAAGATGACAATGGTGATCTTAAAATGAAGACCTATGAAAACTTTAAAGAAGAAACATCAGGATGGGATGAAAGTAAAATGGAAGAAAACGTGAGATTTATGATGGATTTTACAATGACGCAGGAAGATACTCTTCAAAGTGGATTTAGTGAGCAAGATTTAGGCGATATTGTAACATATCCAAATGGCGACGATATTCCTTATGTATCTTTTCATCAATTAGTTAGTTTAGGTGAAATCCAAGCAATTGATTCTAATTTTGACACCACCGAAATGAGAGGTGTTATTTATTCATACTTATGTGGTAAATTAGAGGGGAATTCGGCGGAAGCTTTAAACATTGAGATATTAAAAACTATTCTTATGCTTGATTATGATTCGATTAAAGAATATGATTCTTATCAATTACAAACAGGTGGTGGTCAAATAAATGAAAAACTTTATTTCAGTCTAGATGACCATGGAATGATATATGGAATAAGTGCTACTAAAGGTAAAGTTGCTTCAATAAATAGAAATAAGTTATTTAATGAAATGATGGGTGGTGGTGATGAAGAGGAAAAAGATCCTGAAAATATAGACAATCCTACTATAAATACGCAACTTGGAGACAAAGAACAAAAACAGTTGGAAGATATATCTTCAAATGCTGAAAAGGAACCTACCGCAATGGAGAAAGCAGGCGAAAAGACAAAACAAATGTATAAAGAAGCTATTCTTGAAATGCAGTCTGAAAGAAGTTTTGCCACTTGGTTTGAAAAAACTGACTTTGGTTCTAAGTTAATACATCCTAAATCAGCAGAAACGTATATAGGTAAAGCAGCAAATGCGTTAAAAATGGTTCTTGGTAGAATTATACAATCAGTATTTTGGCTGGCTTATATGTTTTATGCGGGTATCAAATTTGGTGTTTCTGAAATTGCTAAAGCTGCTTGGAAACTTATGTCTGCTAATCCAACTCTTCTCATGTTAGGTATGAAATTATGGGAGGGTTTATTAGACTATGTTTGTGATGAATTAGGTAATTTAATGGCCTCGGTAAAGAATAGTGTGTTAGATTCTGTTGGAGATGGATATATTGGAGGTGCTTTTGCCGCTTTAGGTATAAGATCCGATAGTGCCAGAAAAAGAGATGTTCAAGAAAAAGAGGGTAAAAGTGCGTCGATAAGTGATATATTAGATGATAATATTAGTGAAATACAGACTTTTTGGAATCATTATGAAAGATTACATCCGAAAACTGATACTGACAAAACCAGTTTATTAGAAGATTCATACAATATTAGAGCTGATTATAATGTTATACGAAATGATAGCAGATCCTCAAGCGATGCTCCAATATTTATAAAAGATTTACAAATTGATCGTTTAGTATCAATTCCTAAAAGTAGGGGTGTAGTTGGTCAGATGATCTTTGGTAATGGTGATGATCCTATTGAAATGTTAGAAAAGTCTAAATTAAGTTCACAGCCTGGTAATATAATTGGAGGAATGGCAGGTTTATTTAAACAAGATTTTGCGACACGATTCGCTAAGTTATTAGATGTGTCACAGTTTAAAACAATAGAAAATGAATTAAAAAATTATACGGTTAATGACATATATCCACATTTAGGGAAAATAATAAGCGTAGTAGAAAGTAAAGTTAAACCAGGATATAGTTTTAGTGGTGAAAATGCTGGCAGTATAATGGTTCGTGCTAAAGGTGCTTTCTGTTTTTTGATAAAAGAAATATTTAAGTATAACGACGGTACAAAAGAAGTAGGAATATTCAATAAAAAGTATCAGCAAGATATAGAGGATTATTTCGAATCAGAAAATGCTAATGTTGAATTTATTACAAAATTTACACTATATGATACAGCTATCAAGTTTATAAATAAAGTGGCAATGATTCCTCATACTGAAGTAACAGACGAAATATCTAAAGCACAAAATAAACAGCAAACTAAAATATTTGCCCCTTTATTTTTAGAAAAGATCGGAGACTATAATGGATTTTTAGAAGTATTTTGTGGAGGTGCTTCCTTTAATGAATTAGGTGAGCAAATTACAGGGAGAGTCGAGGAGGGTGGATGTAGTGGTTCGCCATTTATTACAGCTTTACAAGAACAAAAAGCACTTGCTGAAAAGAAAACTGGCGAAGATATTCTTAAAACGCGAAAAGAACAACATCTTGTAGATGGACAAGAAGGCGTAACTCGATTTAGTGAAGATCCATTCACTCAAACAAGTCTGTACGACGATGGAAAAGTTGATATAGAAGTATGGCGTGGTTCAAAAAAATCAGATAAATCTCAGAAATATATAAGTTTTTTAGTAGATGAAGCTGATATTAATGCCAAATCAACGGGAAAGCTAGTGGATTTAGATACACCATATGTAACATATAAGGTTGAAGTAATAAGTCCTAGTGGATATAAGAAAAATATAAATCCTCATTATGAATATGTATCTCTAAGTCAAATAGGATTAGTATTATTGACAAAATATGGTGCACCAGTTCCTACTATAAAGTTAGCAAGAGATAATAATCCTATAGATCTAAAGGTTGGATCACTTCCACAATTACAATTGGACAAGGATAATAAGATAGATGAGGAATATTTAAAAAAGCATTATTATTCTGATAAAGTTGGAAAGCGTCCTAAATTTAATAACTCCGCAAAATATAGTTCGGATGGTTCGAATTTTAATTTACAAATGATAATAGATGGAGGAGTATATAATGCGGATCAATTAACATCTAATAACCTTTTGGAAAATTCTGTTATAAAAGCAGGTATTATATCTGAATTAAAACAAAAATTAGAACTTGATAAAATAGATCCTTTAGAGGAAGTAATTGGAAGAGCTAGATCATGGAATGACCAAAATGGCAAGTCAGAAAGGATTGCAGAAAATGGATTGATTGCAAAAGCTGAAACAAAACTAATTGAATTGAGGAGGCTTCAAGGAGACGTAGCAATGGAAACAACGGGTATTTCTGATTTGATACCTAAAATGGGTGATATAGTATATGTAAATTACCCTAGTAAATATCTAAATAAGAGTAAAATGTATAAATCAGAAGGATTATTTTCTAGTAGTGATAAAACTTATAATACTAATCCGGGTCAGGCTACTTCTTTATATGACTTGTTAGATTCTACAAATAAAATGAAAAATACACTTCAAGATAATGAAACTAGTATGGCATCTGACAAATATTATACTAAACAAGCAGAAGAGAGACAAGCAAGGTTATCAGGAATATCGGCCCAAGATCAAGAATTTAATAGCACTATAGATGAAATGGTAGCGATTTTAAAAGATAATTTTAATATGGATTCTGGAACATTTAATATTGATTGTGTTGCTAATGACGTATGTCCAAGATTTGCGGCCAATCCGGGATACTTCAATATATTACTGATGTTGCGAAATGTAGTTAATATTGTAAAGGGAGGAGAAGGATTTCCAGAGGAATTATCTGAAAAACTAGCTTCAGGTCTTAATCCCAACGATGCTAAAAATGCGAAAGCCAGATTTTATTTATATTATAAAAAAGGATCAGACCAAATAAATTCAGAGGTATTTAAAATGTTTTCAGATTTTGATATTATAAGTAAAATACCTAAAGCATCATTGAATAAAGGGAGTTCATATAGAGATAGAAAAGTAATTGTTGCTGATTGGAAAAGATATGCGAAGACTATTAGTGGGAAGCAAAAAATGGATGACTATGAATTCTATAGAATAGATGGAAACTATTGCGATTCTCGTATTCCTACATTGTATGAATATTTATCAGTATGTAATGTTTGGAATAGACCTGGAAATAAAGGCGCTAAAGAACCTTATCCTATTCAAATGACAGGTTATAAATTAGACTGCACATATCATGATAAATTATCTCAAATGCTCATAGACGCACAGTTAATAGCATCTGGTTCTGCTAGGTGGTTAGCTCATAGAGCTGTTGATGCAGCTCTTTTATTTGCGGCTTCATCTGTTTTATTAGCGGGAGGTCCTGTTACTTTAGCACTTGGAGCAGCAGTAGCCATGCCTAAATATACATCGGGTGCTATAAGATATGTAGGTGAAGGTGCTAGTTCAGCAGGTAGAGCTACTAAAAAAGTAGCATCATCTATTCAAACTTCGGCTGATGTAAATTGGAAAGATAAAGAGGCAGCCGATAAGGATTACACCGAACGAGGTTCTTATGATGTAACTGGCATGATATATGATTCAACTTCTAGCGCAACTTCAGCAGCCACTGCTTTATCCAAAGAAGCTCTAGCTACTACAACAGACGCTATAGGTGATGTTTTAGTTTTTATGGGTGATAGTACTCAGCAAATGGCACAGTATATAGACGATGGATTAACTTATATTAATGATACTATTGGTGCGGTTTATACAGGAATACATTCAATGCTTGACAGTATGATGAACACTCTTGCTGATTTTTTTACAGGTGCCTTTGCTAAAGCAACAGGTGGATTTAGTGTGAATCAATTCATTATAAATAAAGTAATACCTATATTAGTTAAAATTTATAAATTTACAACTGGTAAACAAGAAAAAGAGTTAAATATATTCAAGAGTAAGATAAGTAATCCTGGAGGTATTACTGGAGGTGTTGGTAATTTTGTTATGAATAGAGTAGGTGTTGGAAGATTGGTAGAACATGCTGCAGGAGCTTTACTATCTGATTCCGTAGCCAAAGGTGCTGGTGTAGCTGCTAGAAGAAGTTTAGAATTACCTATCGCTGCTTTAAATGCGGTTCCTCTCGCTTCTACAGCAGGAGGTAAAGGTGCGGCTGACATAGTTAAATCTTTAGCTGACGATGCTCAAGTGGCAACTGAAAAGTTTGTTAAAAAAACTATAATGTGGAATGGTTTTATAGATGGTGTCCAAACAGCAATGAGAATATTTTCAAATCCATGTCATCTGATGCTTATTGGATTAGGTATAAAATTACCAGCAGCAGCATATAGTGCTATTGCGGACATGATGATGTGGTGGTTTAATAAAGATACCGCAATAAAAGAAAAGACTGGAAAGGCAGCTAAAAAATTAAAGGATAAAATTAAGACTAAAAAGGAAAAAGAAATAGAAAAAGCGCGCGCGTTTCTTGAAAAAGATAAATGTGAAAGTGCTAAAAAAGACAAATTAGTTCCTAATTTAAACATATTAAGAGATCTAAAAGCTGAAATGTTAGAATATGCTAATCAAAAATTACAATATGAATTAAATGATAAAGCTAATACAACAGATTATGTAGAAATTCGTGATAAATATAGAGTTGCTGAAGAAAAATATTACTTGTTAGCTAATTATATGCCTTATAATTGCTCGATGTTGGAAATAGAGACATTAAAGGAAAAAGCAATACAATATTTATCTGGTATGGAATTTGAAATTCCTAAAAATAACAGATTGATTTTAAATATATTATATATGGTCCAGCAAATTGGAGGCGTAATATATGAGTTTTCATCCAGTAAAGCGGGTAATAAATTAATAGTAACTATACCTGAAGAAGCTGACCAAGAAAAGAAGGTGATTTTAATAGAAATTCCACTTATAAAATCAAACGAATTAATTATCGAGATCCTGAATAATAATAAATTTGAATTTGATATTGGTTATAGTAATTATATTAATACCGAATTACCTAAAATGACAACTGAAGGTATTAATAATTTAAAAAATATAGCAAGAAGTTTCTTCTCTAC
>Ga0209092_10000482_pt1 | contig 39032 bp, 29 predicted proteins | sample FraStrMetagenome_FD_187446 | JGI IMG/M metagenome (GOLD analysis project Ga0209092, IMG submission 187446) | Marine eukaryotic phytoplankton communities from Arctic Ocean - Fram Strait ARC3M Metagenome (SPAdes) (version 2) | ecosystem: Environmental > Aquatic > Marine > Oceanic | place: Fram...
CAGCAGCGCCAGAGTGTGTTGCGGTGTTGCTTCGCAAACTGGTGACGAGTCGAGTGCAGTTGTTGGAGTGGGCGCTTGGCGACGTCGAACAAACGATCCGCCATGTAGGTCAACCAGACGGATAGGCTCAGCACGATTTGGGCCGCCGCGCTGACTTCATTTCCGAGTGCGGCAGCAAAGGCCGCCTGCCAGACCAGCGCGATCAGCGCCGCATCCAGTGCGAGGAGGTTCGGCCATTGCCAGAGTCGAATGCGTACCATGCCCGACCATGGACGCGAAGCCATCCACAGCGCAAACCTTGAAGCGATGCATCTCGGATCGTAGGAGCGGTCCGATGTTTTTTGCCGAATGACTATTTTCTATTGACGGACACCGAGGTATATCCATTTTCCCAATTTCCCTTTAAGGGGCATTAGCTCAGTTGGTAGAGCGCTTGCATGGCATGCAAGAGGTCAGGAGTTCGACTCTCCTATGCTCCACCAAGGATTTTTAGGCTGGAAGCCGCTTGTTTAAAGCCTTCCGGCCTTTTTTGTGTCTGAGCCTTGGGCCGAGGTTGGTTCGAATCAGTCTGGTGGAATCCGGCTGAATCTGTCCAAAATGGCCGTTGTTGGGCAACCGTTTGGGCAACCGCTCGGCTGCTGTGACTCCGGTGACTGTCGGTGGTCTTTTTCTGTGCTCGCAATCAGTGTTGGGATATTACCGCAAGAAAGATGCTATAGTTGTGAGCGCGATGCGCTTTGAGTGTGGCTTCCAGTTCTGGCCAGATTGGGCTGCGGCGTGCTACGTTTGGACGGTTGCCAGTCTATGTCGGATAAATCTAGTTTCATCCGACATTAGTGAATATTAGTTGAAATATCCGACATGGCAAAAACCTACCTTTGGCAAGCACCTGAATTTCCGCATTTTTACTACAATCCGCAAGGTGGTGGAACCGCGAAGTGGGACAGGGGATTCGGTGCGCTTTGCTTGGTGCGCTCCTACGCAATAAAGATTTGCCGCGTAGACTTCAGACTGCTCGGCTCGATGGTGAACAGGTCTTCCCCATTATTTGATGAACTGAGCGGCGCCGGGGTGTGACTTTCTCAGGAATAGTGAGGGAGGTGTGAATCTGTCGATTATTAGCGTGATAGTGATTAAATGTCTATGTTTGTGTCGGCGGCTTGAGCCTGTTTTGGTATTTATTGACTGTTGTGCGAGTGCGTGCAGGACTTACATTTAAGTGAAAAAATATCCATCTTTTGATGGCAGGTTCCCCTTTTTGAGATATAATATGTGTATGAACGAGCCCTCAACTACCCCCAAGGTTCCGGAATTCATCTCTAATAAGGTGATTGATGGGAAGTATTACATCCTCGATCCCGATGCGCCGGCAAAGCAGGATTTGTCGATTATTTGTGCGGGTAAAGAGACCTGCTCCGAAGCGTATCGTATTGACCGTCGAAAGTTTGAGTTTTTTGCGATCGAGTTTGTCGCCAGTGGTTCATGTGAGCTCATTTTAAATGGTAAAAAGAACGAACTGCCAGCGGGGAGCTTTTTTATCTATGGCCCGAATTCACCGCATAAGATTCGCCGCATCGGGGATGAACCATTGGTGAAGTATTTTGTCGATTTTGCAGGACAAGAGGCTCTTTCGCGTATGGAAGAGTTTGATTTGGGGGAGGGCTCGCAGTTTTATGCCGGCAACCGCCGCTGGATTCAGGATATCTTTGAGCAATTGCTGGAGTGCTCTGAGTTAGATCGCGCTGAAGCGCGCCGCCTAGGTGAGCAGTTGTTAAAGTTATTGTTCGTGCGCCTATCGACAGATCGCCAGCCATTCGGTTCGGTTCAGCCGCATTCGAATGAGACGTTTAGCCGTTGTTTTCACTATATCACCGAGAATTTTCTCAAGATCAATACCATCAATGAGGTCTCGGCCGCGTGTAGTGTGAATGGGGTGTATGTCTCTCGTCTGTTTAAGCGCTATACCAAGGAGACGCCCTATCAGATGCTCACGCGACTGAAGGTGACTTATGCTGCAAATTTAATCTTGAGGGGAAACTTATCCGTCAAGCAAGTGGGCGCTCAAGTGGGATTTGATGATCCGTATCATTTTTCGCGAGTCTTCAAGCGAGTGAATGGACTCTCGCCTAAGCGCTATGCTACATTTATCAAGCGTGGCTCACTGCCATCGCATCGGGCGATGTCAGTGTAAGTCTTGGAGCGCGCTGGTGATGTGGAAGTCAGGAACGCATGGCTTACCGATAGAAGTGTCTCTGTCGCAAATGGCGAGGAGGTTCGTATCTGCCGCCGTCTAAGGCGAAGGATACCAAGGAGACTCAGTCGTATCGTTGTTCGCTCGGCTTCTTATTAGATCGCGTGAGCACGTGGGCCGCGTGGGATTTGATTGCCCGTGTGGCCGAGCATATTTTGGCGAGGGTGGTAGGTGCCCGACAGCACTTGGCAGGTGAGGTCGGCGATTTGCTGTGTCCAGACTGCGGCTTTGTCGGCTTGTAATTGCAGGTCGAAGTCGCCGCGCACTGTGGACGGTGTGATATTCAACGTCGGCGTCAGTGTGTGGGCGGTAATCGGGCGCGTTTCAGTGAAGTTGAGAATCACATCCGTTGCCGCACCGAGGCCGGTAACCTGCTCGATCCGGTTGTCGGTAATGCTCTGCATCACATGCAGGCCGGGTTGATCGATCGACTGTGCAAAGCTGAGACTTGGCTCGACTGGGAATTTGGCAAAGAGCTCGGTGGTTTGCAATAGGGTGCTGCATTCCGGAATGACGACAGAGCCACCGCCCGCAACGATTTGACGCGCGAATTCAATCACGCTGGCTTGCGCTGCTTCAGAGATGTAGCCAGTCGCCATGAGGCCGACCTTCATGTCGCGAGCGTTGCCGATGGTGGGCGTGCTGGTGCCTGCGGTTTTGAGCTTTTTATTAAACCACTCTTCGGCGGCGGTGAGTGTGTGCTCGGTGCCACCGGCATCTTGAATCGTGAGCCAACCGAAACGTTCGGGGTCGAGCTTCGCGGTTTGAGCGGCTGCAGTAATTTCAGGGAAACCGATGTCTTCGCCGCGCATGGCGGATTTGATGAATCCAGGGGAGACCATTTCGCAGCCCAATGATAGAAACAGGCAGGCCTCGACTTGTGGGTGTGTCGCGTAGCTAAGGATGAAGTTAAGCACCTCGGAGCCAGTTGTGACGCCGCAGCCTTCGGTATTTGCTAGCACCGCAAAGCGCGATACGCGGCCGGACTTTACCCAGTCGCTTTCATTGAGGCGCTTGGCGGCTTGTTGCGAGGTCGCGAGCGAACAACCGACAGTGGGGATGATCAGGCCGACGCTCTCTTTGGGGAGAATGCGCAGCTCGGTTTGGCGGCCGTTGAACTGTAGACTGAGATCGCTTGTTTCGGGTTCTTTGCAGGGGAGTGGCTGACCCGCAAATCGAGTGGCGACACTTTCGGCCTTCGCCTCTGGTTTGGCTTCGAAGAACTTGCGTCGCCATAGTAAGTCGATGTTTTGGTTGCGCTTTTCACCCTTGGTGCGTTCACCACTGGCGATTTCGACCACATGGTCGAGTGAACTGTCAGTCAGCGCCTCCATCGAGGTGCCTTCGAGGTATTCGCCGGCATTGATGTCGATGTCACCCGCCATCAATTGATAGCGACGTGTGGTGTTGACGATCTTGATCGTAGGGACAATCGATGAATTAGTTGGAGATCCACGGCCGGTAACGAAGAGGACGATGTTGCATCCCGCGGCGGCTTGACCTGTGTAACTGGCTATGTCGCCGCCCATGCCATCCATGAAATAGAAGCCGGGCGCTGCCATGCGTTCGCCGTATTCGATTACGTGTGCGATGGGTATGTCGGGATCGCGCTTCACGGCAGCGCCGAGCGACTTCAAAGTGATGTTGTAGAGGCCGCCAAGTAAGTTGCCTTCGGAGGGATTTTTATCGACCTTGCCGCCGTGCCAGCCGAGATAGGTCTTGAAGCGGTTGAGCATGCCGAGGAAGCGTGTGGCAATGGCTGGCTCGACGATGGAGGAAAGCGTGTAGTCTTCTGCGCCTGAAAGTTCTGGGGTTTCTGTGAGATTGGCGATGCCGCCGAAACGGATGATTTCGCGGCCGATCGCACCAGAAAGCACGTTGCCGCAGATTCCTGAAAAGGCATCGGATGCGCCGCATTGTAGCCCAATTTTGAGTTCGCTGACGGGACGCTCGCTACGGGTGTCGTGACTGAGGTCAGTCAGCATCGCTTCAATGCTCTGTGAGCAGTGATCGATGTCGGTCTGGAACGAGTCGCTGGCACTGATTAAGTGTGTGCGCATCGAATCCACTGGTATGCCATTCGCGCGCATCCAATCGATCAATTCGGCATTGTTGAGATCGCCTTCGACGCCGCTGTCGATTGCGATGAAGCCGCCGACATTGGGATTACTGATCAAGCCTGCGAGTGTGCGTAAGGTGCGGTCATGCTCCTCCTGATCGCTTGAGGCACTTTCGGTGTGGCGCAGGCCGACGATGGCATCGACATTGGCAATGTCTTTGACGCGGTCTTTGAAGATTGTTTCCAGCCGTTCGACGAGCGGGGCGGTGGTGGCGCTGGTGTTAAGGATGACGAGGTGGTTACGTGTGCCAGTGCCCCGCTGACCGCGGTCGTAGCCGAGGAAGGTGCGCACGTCGGTATATTGTTCGATGGCGGCGGGCTTTTTCCACGTGGCTTCGTCGAACTCATAAGGTGCGATGTCGTCCGTGAAGTTCGGCTCAGCAGGGAGTGTTAAAGCTTTGTAGAGCGGGTCTTCTTGGATCGATAGACGAAACAATACATTAACGTTGCACAGGTATTCACCTGCTTCGATTACGCGGGCGGCTGTGCCAAACGGGTAGTTCCAAGAGGTGATGAAAGTTCCATTGTCGATGCGTTCAGTCGTGAACCGGTGCCCTGTCAGTATGTCGTGCTGTAGCGTGATGACGGCATCACCATATTGCAGCTGTATACCCTTAGATAGGTCGCGCAATGCGATGGCTGCGTTGTCGCCGTTGACGGGGAAACGTGCTGCGTCTGTTATCGGGACGATGGAGGTGTCTTTGGACATGATGAAAGGAGTTATCTTCTCGTGGCGTCGTTGCTTGCAACGGCCATCGGTGATTCTAGACGATGGATGACGAAGCCGTTGCAAGCAACGCCGCCACCAATCGATATGAAAATGGAATTTTTGCGGCGACTATGCGGAGAGCTGCTTCAACGTCTCAAGCATGCCGTCGTTGAGGATGCTGCTCAATGAAGCGGTCACTGCATCGGTGAGTCCAGGCACTTCATTGAGATCGCGCTTCCAGTTAACTTCGTAAGCGAGCACGGTGGTCACGAGTTGGCGTAGGCCTGCTTCGCTGCCGTCATAGTCGCCCCATACTTGTGCGTAGAGTTCGATGATGTCGGTATTGTCCTTGCAGGTGTAGTTTTCTTCGCCGCGTTGACCGCGATAGAACGCCATCAGCGCTGCCAGAGAGAAGACGATACGCTTCGGTAATTCGCCCGTATTCTTCTGGGCATCGAGTAGGCTAGGGAGGACACGTGTTTCCCATTTGCTCATCGCATTGAGGGCGATCGACATCCATTCGTGGCGAATGAATGGGTTGTGGTAGCGCTCTAAGATTTTCTTGGAAAATTTCTGCAGGTATCCCTGGTCACCAGGGATGTTGGGCACGATCTCTGCGGCGACCATCGCATTGATGAAGCCACCAACATCTTCGTCTTCCATGGCTTCACGCACAGTATCGAAACCACTGAGGTAAGCCGCTGCGACTGATCCTGTGTGTGAGCCGTTAAGGATGCGCACCTTTTGCTCGCGGATTTCTTGCTGTTTGGCTTCGTCGACAAACGTTACATTCAGGCCCGCCTTGTGTGCGGGGAATTCGGCTTCGACCCAAGCCGGAGCTTTGATCACCCAGTTGTGGTAGAGCTCACCGACCACGACGAGGTTATCTTCGAAGCCGATCTCTTCCTGAATCGCGCTGATCTTGTCGCGTGGGAAGCCTGGCACGATACGGTCGACCAGTGTGGCGCAGAAGGCACAGCTGTTTTCCAACCATGCGACGAACTCGGCACTGAGTCCCCAGTTGGATGCATGTTGCAATACCAGCTCATAAAGACGGTCTGCATTGTCCTCGATCAATTCACAGCAGATAATGATCAAGCCTTTGTCAGCAGCACCCTCGAACTTCGTGAAGCGCTGGTGGAGGAGGGCGGTCATCTTGCCTGGGAATGACGGTTGCGGTGTCATGTCTAAAGTCTCACCGTCGGCCCACTGAATGCCGGCTTCGGTGGTGTTGGACACGATGAAACGCACGTCGGGGCTTTCGACCAGAGTTTGGTAAGCTTCGTATTCGCTGTAGGGATTGAGGCAACGAGTGATACAGTCAATGAGTTCAACACTGCGCTTCGCTTCACCGTTTTCCATACCTTCGAGGATCAGGTGGTAAAGACCATCCTGCCCATTAATCATATCACCCAAGCCTTGCGCGATGGGCTGCACGACTGCAACAGATGCATCGAAATTCAACTCTTGATTCATGCGCTGGATGATCCAGTCCACGAATGCACGTAGGAAGTTGCCTTCACCGAATTGGATAATCCGTTCGGGGCGTGTTGCGAGTTCTGGGAGATTGCTGCGGTTGAGTGCTTTCATGAAATATGGTCTAGCTGCCGAAAATCTGAAGAATGTGACGCTCCCAGATATTGCCGGTTACGTTTTTTGCGATGATTGCTTCGTTGGCTTTGAGTGCGTCTGTGTAGCGATCGGTCATCTCTGCGGCGACCTTGAAGCCGACGTGAATGAGTTGACGGAAGTTTTGATTGTAATCCGGATGGCTCTGCACGTGGCGGAGTGTGTTGACGTATTTGTCCGAATCCCAGCCGTTGACTTCTTCGGGAGTCGGTAGCGCGGACTTGTCGATGTCGATCACGGTCGCATACGGGCCAGTCAATTCGTCGAAACGACCATACGCACCTGCGTAAACTTCTTTTGCAATGGTGAGTGCGTCGCCACCAGCTTCTGCGAGGCCGATCACTTCTTCGAGCCATGTCGTGCCGGCTGTTTTTACGTGTAGGCCTGCGTCGTGCTTAGTGATGAGCTTGTTGATGATCGGGTAGATGGAGAATTTATCTGAGCCAGAGTGGACGCTTAGCTTCAACGTTTCTGGTAGACCGAACTCCTTGATTGCAAATGCGATGACGTAGAGATCTTGATCAAACTCTTTTTCGAATTGCACGAGGTCGCCGACATAGTCCACGCCCTTGTTGAAACGACCAGTGAACTTCGGTGCGATGGTTTGCGCAGGGATGCCTTCGGCGCCGATCATCGAAAGAATGAGAAACAGATCGATCGGTGTTTGTGGAAGATCGGTTTCGTCAACAGAGACTTCGGTGATGAAGTTATCGGCGCCTTTGGCAGCGACGATATGATCGTAGATGTCCTTCGCTCCTTTGATTGCAACAAGGAACTTGCCCGCGACTTGGCGTAGGTCTGCTTCGGTGACTTCGACGGCGGCTTGGATGCCAGGGATTTGTAGCGATCCGGTGTATTTTTGATTGGCTGCAACAAAAGCATCCACATCTGTGGCATCGGGTGTTTCACCCACAAAGTCAGCGACGTCGAGTGTGTAAAAGTTACTGCCGGCAAGGAAACCATCGACTGTCTTGAGGCCAATGTGATCCGCATCCACATAAAAGTCATCCTTCCAACCAAGTGCGGCCACGGCTGCGTCGGCCTCGGTGCGTAGGTCTTGAGGTTGGCTTTTGACGATCGTGTGTTCGCGGAAGGACTTATTCCAAGTCGGGTAGATGTCGAGGCCAGCGTCCTGAGCGTTGATGGCTGCTTGGAGTTGAGCTTTGCCTTGATGAGCGAAACGATCGCCCATGCCCATGGTGAATTTTTTAATGATCATTTTGGTATGTGAGGTAATTGGTTGGTTCAGAAATTAATCGAGTGTGACGTGGATCTTGGTGATCTCGCCTGGGTTCTCACTCCATGCAGCCAGTGCGGCTGGGGCGTCTTCGAGGGATACTGTTTTGGTGATCACTTCATCGGTCGGGAATACACCGCTTTCGAGATGAGCGATCACGGCTTCAAAATCCTCTGGCATGGCGTTGCGCGAGCCACGGATGTCGAGCTCCTTCATTACGAAGAATTTGGTTTCGTAAGCGACGGGAGCTTTCGCGTAGCCGATATAGACGACGCGTCCCGCGAAGCAGATTTCTTCGACGCAGGCTTTGAAAGTTGCTGGTAGTCCAACGGCTTCGATCATGACAGTTGGGCCTTCGCCGCCGGTCATTTCTTGCAGGCGATCGTTTAGCGATTCTGCCATGGAGTTGATCGAGTCAGTCGCTCCACAACGTTTCGCAAGCGCGAGTTTTTCGTCGTCGATGTCCACTGCGATGACGCGTGCCTTGCGAGCGGATGCGCCAGCGATCACGCCGAGGCCGATTGCGCCGCAACCGAACACCACAACGGTGTCGTCGGCGGTGGTCTCGCCACGGGAGACGGCGTGGAAGCCGACCGTGAGTGGCTCAACTAATGCCATTTCGGCGAGGCTGAGTTTGTCGGAAGTGAAGAGCTTCTCGTGTGTTATGTTGACGTATTCAGTCAATGCGCCATCGCGTTGCACGCCCATGGTTTCGTTGTGACGGCAAGTGTTGAACCGACCAGCCTTACAAGCCGAGCATTGACCGCAGCTGGTGTAAGGGGAGACCAATACGTTTTGTCCGACTTTCCATTGCTCGGGCACACCAGAGCCAACAGATTCAATCGTCGCGCCGATTTCGTGGCCAGGGATGCGCGGGTAAGTGACCATTGGATTGAGTCCACGAAAAGAGGTGAGGTCAGAGCCGCAGTAGCCGACTTGGCGCACTTTGAGGCGCACTTCGCCTGCACCAGGAGCAGCTGGTTCCGGGATGTCGACGAGTTCACATCGATTGGCTTCAGTGATGCTGATGGCTTTCATAGTTGAGATGTTAGGTGTGTATTGAAGTTATTGTTCTTAATCATAATCTTGATCGTAATCCTACTCATCTGTGTCTCTAAGGGGACCTTGCTTGATAATTAGGATTAGGAGTAAGCTGTGTGCTTTGCATTTACAATACGGATTAAAGTTTGTAAGCGCGGATGGCAGTGCCGCCCATGATCGCTGCTTGTTCGTCGCTGGAAAGTGGGTGGATGTATTCGCGGATCAGATCGTGCCAGCGTTTATAGCCAGAAGCTACGAGGCAAACGGGCCAGTCCGAGCCGAACATGAGACGTTCGGGGCCGAAGGCTGCTAGCAATGTGTCGAGGTAGGGGCGAAGCTGACGTTCTGTCCAATTCTCAAAATCTGCTTCAGTCACCATGCCAGATAGTTTGCAGGTCACGTTGTCGCGCTTAGCGAGTTCGCGGATGTTTGCCTGCCATGGATCGAGTCGGTCGATCTTGATTTGTGGCTTGGCAATGTGGTCGAGCACGAAGGATTGATTCGGGTGGCGATCGACGAAGCGAATCGCTTCTACGAGCTGACGTTCGAAGATGAGCACATCGTAGACGAGGTCGTGCGCTTGGAGTGCTTGAATGCCGCGATTGAATGCTTCGCCGTCTAGAAAACCATCGGGCTCACCTTGCACGACGTGACGCACGGCTTTGAGCTTGTCTGCGTTTTTATAGCGATCGAGCACTTCAGTGATGCTCGCATCTGCGAGTGGCACCCAGCCGACTACACCTTTGATGAAGTCGTTCGCGTTGGCTTGTTCGAGTAAAAAGTCTGTCTCTTCCAGAATCTGGCGTGCTTGCACGCTTATCACAGCGTCGATGCCGACTTGGCCGATCTCGGCTTGCAAATCGTTGGGCAGAAAGCTGCGGCGAATCGTGCGCATACTGTTATCGATCCAGTCGAATTCGACGGGATCGTAGTTCCAGAAATGATGGTGTGAATCAATGACCATAGTCTTATTGGAAATTGTAGTTGGCGCTGAGGAGTTGGTTTGTCTTCAGTGCTTCCCAGAAGCTGGCAGGCACAAGATCATTCACAAGCGCCACATTGTCTGCCACGCGTTCGGGCTTGCTGGTATTGAGCGCGAGTGCTGCAACGCCTGGAGGCGAGAGTGCAAACTGGCAACAAGCCAGTGCTGGTGAAATATTGTGCAATGCGCACTGCTCGTTGAAGCGTTCGCGCCAATCGAATAGTTCGGGGTGGCTTTCGATCGTCACAACTTTATAGTCGAAATATTTACCGCCGATCAGGAACCCTGCGTTGAACACTGCGGAGTTGATGATCGTGATGCCCTCAGCGTGTAGCTTGGCCATGAAGTCCATGACTTCCGCTGGATGTGTGAGAATGGTAAAGCTGTTGGCGAGCATCACCCAGTCGAATTTGACGCCATCGTTATGAAGGCGTTGGATGATCTTCCAGTCTTTGGAGCCGACGCCGACGCCGAGCGCTTTGCCAGATTCGCGCAACTCGGCGAGTGCACGGTAGGCATCTAAAATGTCTTGATATCGTTTCGCCTTATCGGTTTCGGATGTGGCGACGTTAAGATATTCGTCTGGATCGTGGACGGAGAGGAGCTGGGCTTTATAGTCGCCGAGTAGCTCGTTGCCTTGATGGTAGCATTCGAGGATGCCTTCGTAGCTGATGCATTGCTCGGCGTCATACTCCATACCGAACCATGCACCTTTTTCAAAAGTCGGTTCTTCAGTGGTGAGAGGCACGCGCTTCCAGCCCAGTTTATTGCTGATCAATACGTCGGAGGGATCGACATTCAGTTGCTTTAGGCAGCGGCCGATATTCTCAAGTGCAAGTCCAGCTCCGTATTTTCCAGCCGAATCGATAACTGGATTCGGCTGATGTTGGATCCAATTTTCAACAATGCTGAGCTTCGTCTCATCAGGCACGATGCCGTAGAGGTTGCCCAGTGCGCTGGATCCGAAAATAATTTTTGGTAGTTCGAGTGACATGAGGTGAGTAATGACTGAAAAATCTGACTTATGATCGTATGAGCGGTGCGAGTGTTGGGAAAGTGAATTCTGCGTCGCAGATCAAAAGGTGAATAAGACTAGATATTACGCGATTTTGGGCACTTTTGGAATAGACGGGACTGACTAAATGATGGATATTATTGACATTATGAGTCCATCTACGCCCACCAGTCCTGATTTCGTGTCGGAGCAAGTCGTTTCGAGTCGCTATTTGTTCCTCGATTTAGCCCTGAGCCCAGCTGCGGAGCTGATGCTTAGCTGTGCTGGACGTGAGAAATGCGAGTCCGACTATTTTTTAACACGCAACGGGTTTCACTGCCATGCGGTGGAGTTAGTGCTTTCGGGGCAGTGGATTTTGGAGTACGAGGGGCAATCCTATGAACTGGGGCCGGGCAGTGTGTTCGCTTATCGCCCCGATACATGTTTCACTTTGAAGGCAAGTGGCAGTGGGGTATTCAGTAAGTATTTCGTGGATTTCTTTGGCGATGAGGCGGAACGTTTATTGGCAATGAGTGGCTTAACGATCGGTCAACCGCAAGTGGTGACACCGATTCGATGGGTGCGTGAATTGCTGGATCAAATCCTAGATTGCAGACGCTATCCGCAGTCGGTCGCGAAGGAGATGGGGGCGCAGTTGACGCGTCTTTTTCTGATGCGTGTGTTGCAGGATGGGCGTCCAGACTCTTTGCCAAAGAAGGATAGCTTTTTCACTTATCAACGCTGTCGTGACTATATCCGTGAGCATTTTAAGGAACTGATGGGAATGGATGAACTGAGTAAGGCCTGTCATATCGATCCGTCGTATCTGTCGCGATTGTTCAAAAAGCATTCAGGCGAAAGTCCGTATCAGTTACTTATTCGGTTTAAGATGGAGTATGCCGCAGAGCTCTTACGCTATCGGAATTATTCGGTCAAGGCGGCCGCCGCAGAGTTGGGGTATGAAGACCCATTTCATTTCTCGCGTGTGTTTAAAAAAGTGCTGGGCTCATCGCCACGTCATTTTGTGTAGTGCGTTGGAGTCAAAAAACGCGCACCGTCTTGGACAGTGCGCGTTGTAGATTCGGATGATCTGAGGTCGGATTACGTGGAGGGCGTAACGCCCTTTTTGAGGACGATGTTGCCGTATTTGGCGGTCTCTCCTGTCATGACGACAGCAGCAGATTTTTCGGCTCGATCATAGAACTCGAAACGTCCGATGCGGAGCACTTCGGGTGCATCGGGCGCGTGCTTTTCGATTTCAGCTCGATAGGCGGCTTCGACTGTCGGATCGAGTGCGTCGCCTTCGACGGCTTGCATCATGATTAGCGGGTCGGCGTAGCTATCCAATTCGAACAATGGCAAGATCGCATCCAATAAGGTCGTGATCTTGAGGCCATCGGCACGCAGCACTTGATCGTTAAACGAGTGTGCGGGGAAGTGAGCATCGGCGAGAATGATTTCATCGCCATGGCCCATCTCTGCCAGAATTTTGAGAAGATCCGGACTGATTGCGGGGTGTATTCCTTTTAACATAGTTGTGTGTGGTTAGCAGCTAGAGCAGCATTGGCCATCGGCGTGCAGGTTCTCTCCAGAGGATTTTCTTTCAAGCTCTTCGTCGAAACAGACAGCGACTTTTCCGCACTTGCCGGAAGCCATAAGTGAATAAGCGTCATCGACTTGATCGAGGCTGAAACGGTGTGTCACCAGGTCTTCCGGATGGATGCCCCAGCGAACGATGCGTTCGATGAGTTCTTCCATGCGCCAAATGTTGGTCACCCAACTGCCGTAGATAGTTTTCTGGTCGTGAATGATGTCACGGCTCGGTTCGAACTCGCAGGTGCCACCTTCGCCAATGAAGACGATCTTGCCCCATTTACGGGTCGCTTGAATGGCGGCGAGACGTGCGTGGTTGCTGCCTGAACAATCCACTGCACGCTCAACTCCTTTGCCGCCCGTGACGTCAAGCACTTGCTGGACGTTGTCTGGGCCAGCCTTGAAGACGTGGTCGCATAGTCCCTTGTCTATGGCGATTTGCATGCGCTCTTCGGAGACGTCGGTGCCGATGATATTATTCGCTCCCAGTGCTTTGCAAAGCATGGCAGCGGCTAGGCCGACAGGGCCGAGGCCAGTAATCAACACGGCGTCGTTACCGCTGATGCCGATCTTTTCGAGGCCTTCATAGACCGTGCCAAATCCGCAGGCAACTTGCGCACCATCAACATAGCTCAACTCGTCGGGGAGGGTGCAAAGATCCTTCTCGTCGGCTATGCAGTATTCCGCCATGCCGCCATTGCGCTGCCAGCCGTAGGCCTTGCGATACTTTTCACTGGAGCAGGAGATCATGTAGCCACGACGGCAGTCGTCGCACATGCCACAACCAGAAATGTGGTAGACCACGACGCGATCACCTTCCTTGAAGCGGCGCATGCCTGAGCCAACCTTGACAATCTGACCGCATGGCTCGTGGCCAGCGACCATCCCAGGCTGGTAACCTTCGGGCCCTTTGCCTTTGTGTTCGTGATAGATCGCGCGAATGTCACTTCCGCAGATCGTCGAAGCTTTCATCTTGATGAGGACTTCACCTGGACCCGGTTCTGGGATTTCAAATTGGTGAAGTTCGGTGGTGCTGTTGCCGGGGAGAATTGCTCCTGTCATTTTTTGTGTCATGATATATTAAATTGTTGGTGAAAATGTGATACGCCCTATAACGTGGTGATGGTTCCGTCTAGATCCCAGAGGTCTTTCCAATCTTTGGCACCTTCCCATAGGAATACGTGGCCCTTTATGAGTCGGCAGCCTTTGTCGATTTGAGCAAGCGCTGTCATTTCCTCGGATGTAAGTGGATCTTCCACCGCCGCTTTGAGGTTGGCGATATAGTTGCGTGGATTGGTGGACATCGGGATCGGTGTTTGACCGCGTTGCACGGCCCACTTGATGCAGATGATCGCTGGGTGGACGTTGTGTGCTTGTGCGATGGCTACGATGATGGGGTCTTCGATGTCGACCGTGTCTTCCGGGGTGCGATCGCGTTCAGGGCGACCGGGGGAACCGAGTGGGCAGTAGCCGAGTGGCTGAATGCCGTGCTCGATGCAGCAGTTGAGCATTTCCGGTTGCTGGAGGTGCGGGTGCAATTCCATTTCGTTGGCTGCAGGCTTCACGGATGCATCACGCAGAAGCAGTTTCATTTTCGGCAGAGTCATGTTGGACGTGCCGATGTTGCGAACGAGACCTTCGCTGAGGAGTTTTTCCATGGTCTCCCATGTTTCCATCATCTCGGAGTGATTGTAGGGATGTGAATCTGGGCTGCGTGTTTCGACGTTGCAGTGTGGCGGGTGGAAATTACGGAATGGCCAGTGGACAAAGTAGAGGTCGATGTAATCGACACGTAGATTGTCAATCGAGCGTTTGCAGGCATCGATCACGTCTTGTGGCTTGTGGTGGTCGTTCCAGACTTTGGAGTTGATCCAGAGGTCTTCGCGGGCGATGCCGCCTGCCATCATTTGTTCGAATGACTTGCCGATGAGGTCTTCGTTACCGTAAACTTCGGCGCAGTCAAAATGTCGATATCCGACTTCTGCGGCACCGAGCACCGACTCGGCGACAGCTTCGTGCGTGACACTGTCTGATCCATAGGTGCCCATGCCGACGGCGGGCATGTAGCCTTGGGGCATTTTTCGCAGCGGAACTCGCTTGCTGTCAATAGTTTCTGTTGGGGTGGTTGATGTGCTCATAGTTTATGAATCCTTTGTTTAGGACAATGTAATGTATCAAGTTTAGGGCGCTATTATAGGCGATTCCGTCGTTGATAACAATAGACACACATGACCTTTTAATAGACATTTCTGACATCTATGGGGTTCCCGCTGCGATGCCGAAGATCGGCCCTAATTATATGTTCTTTAGCGTGAGCCAAAGCGGTATTCAGTTACAGAGTTGTAGGTCGATCCGGCGCTTAGCATGGTTGATGGGAAATTCTCGTGATTGGGAGAATTCGGGTAATGTTGTGTTTCGAGGCACAAGCCTGAGCGATGATGATACTTCTGCCCGCTTTTCCCTTTCAATGTAGAGTCGAGGAAATTGCCCCCATAAAATTGTATGCCAGGTTCAGTTGTCCAGACCTCCATGACGCGTCCGCTGCTGGGGTCGTAAAGTTCGCCTGCCTTAGCGAAGCTTCCGTCCTGATTGTCTAGTGCCCAGTTGTGATCGTAACCGTTGGCATAGGTCAGTTGTGCATCCTCTGAGTTGACGCGTGAGCCGATCTCCTCGGGGGAGGTGAAGTCAAATGGTGTGCCTGATACTGGCCGAATTTCACCTGTTGCAATGAGTCCGCCGTCAACTGGTGTGATGTGCTCGGCGTGTAACTGGAGTTGATGCTGGTTAATGGTAGATGAGCCTTCGCCTGTCAGGTTGTAGTAGTTGTGCTGTGTCAGGTTGACGATGGTGTCTTGGTCTGAGCTCGCGCTGTATTGGATACGTAGCGCGTTTTCATTAGTGAGCCAGTAGTGAACCGTGACTATCATATTACCTGGGTATCCGCCTTCACCGTCGGGACTATTGTAGGTCAGTCGCAAGCCTTGACGCGTCGTCTCTGAGAGCGGGGTGGCTTGCCAGAGACATTTGTCGAAGCCTACGTGCCCTCCATGGAGACTACATGGAATCTTTCCGGGGGCGTCGTTGTTTTGCAGTTGATAGGTTTTGTTGTTGAGGGTGAATTTCCCATTCGCAATGCGATTACCAAAGCGCCCAACCAGACAGCAGAAGTAAGGAGACTTGGTTCGATAATCATCCAGATTGTCAAAGCCGAGCACGACATCAGCCATTTTGTTGTCTGAGTCGGGAGCTAGTAATCGTGTAATCGTGCCGCCGTATGTGAGTATCTCGACTTCCATCCCATTGGAATTTCGCAGTGTGTAGGCACTGACGTCTTTTCCGTCAGGCATCGTTCCGAAACTGCGTTTCGAAATTGGAGTGATTGAGTCTGTCTCTGAGTTTGGCATAGCTAGCAATGGACTATGGGCGATTCGTTTAAGAGCTTACGCGGCTGCGTCGCTGTAATTCTTATCGTGTGCGAGGTAGCAACGTAGACCGTAAAGCGCAATCATGATGAAGCAGCACGCTGGTAACCAGAAGGAGGTGCGCACGCCGTAGTCGGTGATCATGCCGCCTTGCAGTTTAGTGAGCACTGCGCCCCCGACAATTGACATGATTAGAAATGCTGAGCCGAGCTTGGCTTCTTCAAGCTTCAAGCCATTCAGCGCGATACCGTAGATGGTAGGAAACATGAGTGACATACATGCGGATACCATCACTAGTGAGATCAAGCCAGATTGACCTGGTAAGTAAATCGCTCCAACGGTGAAGCCGAAGCCACCGATTGCGAACACTACTAGCATGATACTCGGGCGTAGGTAACGCATGAGGAATGTGCAAATGAAGCGACTGGTTAGGAAAATTACCATCGCGATGATGTTGTAACCCTGGGCTTCGGAGAGGCTCAGTCCGACTTGCTCCATCCCGTAGTGGATGATGAACGTCCAGCACATGATTTGAGCGCCGACATAAAAGAGCTGTGCGAACACACCTTCAATGAATCGTGCGCGGCTTAGCAGGCGCTTGGTGATTTCGAAGAACGGCGCATCCTTTTCCTTCTGTTTGAAGGTCGGCATCTTCGTGAATGCGAAGATGACGAAGAAAGTGGATACCACGGCAGCAATCACCATGTAGGGGCCACGCACGTTTGCGAGGTCAGTCTTCTGGAGCGTATTAAACGTGTCAGGCTCGTTGGCGCGCATTGCTTTCATTACGTTGGGGACTGCTCCGCCGAGAGCGCCGGAGACTGTCTTAAAGTCAGGGATTCCATCGCTGTAAACAGTGACGGATTCGCCATCTTTAAGGGTGGCAGTTTCGCCGCTGTCGTCGATCGCTGCCCCTTCTGGTAGTGTCTCTGCGCCAGTTACGAGGTATTGAATCTGTGCGGGTGTTTGCTCTTCGATTTGTGTGCGAAGCTTGGTTACTTCGAGACTGGGAGCCAAGATGAGTGAGGCCACAGCCATCCCTGTTAGTGAGCCGATCGGGTTGAAGGATTGTGCGAGGTTGAGGCGTTGAGTCGCAGTTTCTGTTGGACCCATCGCGAGGATGTAGGGATTACAAGCAGTCTCAAGAAATGCGAGTCCGTAGGTGATGACGTAGGATGCCAAGCAGAAGAGCGCAAACTGTGCGGTCAAACTCGCAGGGATCGTGATCAATGCGCCGGCGGCATAGAGCGCGAGGCCAAGCATAATCGCGGACTTGTAGGAAAACTTGCGGATGAACATGACCGCTGGAATCGCCATACAGAAGTAGCCCGTGTAGAAGGCGAACTGCAGCCAAGAGGCTTGCGAGGTGGTGATGATGAAGACTTGCTCAAACACCTTCACCAATGGATTAGTAAAGTCATTGGCGAATCCCCATAGCGAGAAACAGCATGTAGTGAGGATGAACGGAAGCAGATACTGCTTAGGTATGATTGCGGGTTTTTCAGTGTGGCTCATAGTTGTTGAGGTTTGGGATAAATATAACGCGGGGAGTGCCTTTAGGCACTCCCCGCGTGGTGAAGCTAAGTGATTATGTTATTTTTTAAAGGTGATCTTTAAAGCGTATGCATAGTCGCAAGGCTTTTTCTTCGGGAAGGTGACATGCAGACCGTCGTCGTGGTTTTCCCATTTGAGTTCACCGTCATGGCCGAGGAGTTCGACTGAGGCGACTTCGGTGATGCGGGTGTTCATTTTGACTAGGTTTGGAAATTCGACTGGCTTCTTTTTTGCAGTCGGCCAATCGAGCACGAATGCGTAGAGCACCTCGCCCTTGGTGGTGTAGCGGAAGTCTCTGGCTGTCATGCTGGACTCAAGGTCGTGATGGCCGATCTCGTTTTTTCCTTCGCCATACATATACCATGGACGTGTGCCGTAGATCGCTTCGCCGTTCACCTCAAACCACTTGCCGACGTCTTGCAGCAGTGCTGTCGCTTCCGCATCCAGCGTGCCATCTGCTTTGATTGGAATGTTGAGCAACATGTTTCCGTTTTTAGAAACGATATCGATGAGCTTATCGACTACGAGGCCTGGAGTCATGTAAGGCTTGCTCGGATTGTAGCCCCATGAGCCGATGGAGTCATCGGTTTGCCATGGTTTGTCAAGAATGCTCGCTGCTTTGCCGCGTTCGAAGTCGAGTGTTGCGATGCCGTCTGCATAAAGACCCTGCCATGGGCGCTCTTTGATGCACATTACGCCTTCGGGGCGGTTGTTGTAAAAGTGGGAGATCACATCCATGCCGGCTTGACCCTCGTCGCTGCCGCGAAATGGCACTGCGCAGTCGAAGTAAAGGTGGTCAGGTTCGTAGTCTTCAACGAGTTGCTGCACACGCTTAACCCAGTTGTCGCGCCACACTTTGGGTGGATCAAACGGAGCACGCGGATGCGTGCTTTGCCCGTCGTTGGTTGGGTAGAGGCCTTTGCCTTCGCCAGCTGCGCCATCATAAGGTACGCCAGCCTTGGGGCCTTTGGTGTCGGATTGGTTGGCGGTGTTTAGCCAGCTGTAAGAGCGGGACAGGTGAGTGGTGACGCCAAATCGTAGGCCAGCTCTATGTGTGGCTTCTTTCCACATGCCGATGAGATCCTTCTTTGGTCCCATGTTCACTGAGTTCCATTCTTGATATTTTGAGTCCCACAGATCGAAATTGTCGTGGTGCACCGCGCAAGGCGTAAAGTATTTGGCGCCAGCTTCTTTAAATAGTGCGAGCAGGGCATCGGGATCAAAGTTCTCCGCGGTCCACATCGGGATGAAGTCCTTATAGCCAAACTCAGATGGGTGTCCGTAAGTTTCTACATGGTGCTTATACTCTGGTCTATTCTCGTCGTAGAGCCTGCGTGCATACCATTCGCCTTGTTCGGCGACCGAGTAGGCACCCCAATGGAGGTAGATGCCAAATTTAGCATCTCGAAACCAATCGGCGCATTCATACTGCTGGAGCGACTCTATGGTGGCTTCGTATTTCACATCATTGGCATCTGTAGCTGCATTGCAGCCAAGCGTGGAGAGGGCCATCAGTGAGGCGAGGGGAAGTGCTTTTTGAGAATACATAATCTCTATATTAACTTATTTACAGAGATTTGAAAATACTGATTCTAGTCCATTTGATGGACATTTTAAACCAATTAGGGTGTTGGGCGTATCTGCTGGGAGTGCGACGGGAGCAAGGAGGGCAGCTAGAATTGAATAGGAGAAGACTTTCATAGTTAAGTAATAGCGAAACCTGAGGTTTCTGCCGGTTGTAATCAACTCACTTCAGTTTTAGCCGACCAGTGCAAAATATTGAGATGGCTAGATTGACGCTTCAACCGCTTGAAGGCCCGCATCTTGGCATTGTTTGAAGCACCCATGAAACGCAATATTTACACTTTTATACGCAGATCATCCGGTTTTGCGTATTCACTCTGTGACGAATCCACGTAAACTCTGCCCATTATGAATCGATTTAAAGTCATCCTCCTCTCCTTGTTCGCTGTGATTAATTCGGTGAACGCGGCACCGCAACGACCCAATGTTATCGTTGTGATGACGGACGATCAGGGCTACGGCGATCTCGGCTGTAATGGCAACACCGTCATTCAAACTCCGAATATCGACAAGCTCCGTGGTCAGGGTGTGCAACTCGACAACTTCCACGTGGATCCCACTTGCGCGCCGACCCGTTCGGCTTGGATGACGGGGCGCTACTCGAATCGCGTCGGGGTGTGGCACACGGTGCAGGGACGTAACTTGCTACGCAGTCGCGAAGTGACGATGGCAGATGTTTTTGGCGATAACGGTTACGCCACTGGAATCTTTGGCAAATGGCACCTCGGTGACACTTATCCATTTCGCCCCGAGGATCGCGGTTTTCAACACACCGTCTATCATGGCGCGGGCGGTGTTGGCCAAACACCAGACTATTGGGGCAATGACTATTTCGACGATACCTATTGGGTGAATGGCAAGCTGAAGCGCTTCGAGGGATTTTGCACGGACAACTGGTTTGATGAGGGTATCAAATTTATCAAAGCCAATAAGGATAAGCCGTTCTTCGCCTACATCGTGCCGAATGCGCCGCACGGCCCGTTTTATTGCCCCGAGGAATACACCAAGCCCTATGAGGGCAATCCGGATGTCTCTCGCGTCGAGTTCTACGGCATGGTGACCAATATCGACGATAATATGGCCAAGCTCATGCAAGTGCTCGAAGACGAAGGCCTCGCCGAAAACACAATTCTAATCTATACCACCGACAACGGCACGGCAGGCGGCCTTTTTAAAGGCCGTGGGTTTACAGCAGGTATGCGTGGACATAAGGGGAGCCAATACGATGGCGGCCACCGTGTGCCAATGATTATGCGCTGGCCCGCGGGCAATGTTGAGGCTGGCAAGAGCGTGCCGACTTTAGCGGCGCACGTCGATATGCTCCCGACTTTTATTGACCTATGTGACCTTAAGGCGCCTGAGATTGCATTCGATGGCACCAGTATCCGTGACCTGATTTACGGCGACGGCGATGCGTGGCCAGACCGCAGCCTCGTGGTTGAATCACAGCGTATTGTGACTCCCGAGAAGTGGCGAAAGTGTGCGGTGATGACGAATCAATGGCGTCTCATCGATGGTAAAGAACTCTACGATATGTCTGCCGATTCCGGACAGGCAAAGGACGTGGCTGAGCAATATCCTGAAGTCGTCCAGCGCTTGCGTAGTGATTACGAAGCCTTCTGGAGCGATGTCTCCAGCGAGCATGACCTGACAAGCCACAGTATCATCGGATCTAACGAAGCACCCGTGGTCACATTGACTTCGCACGATTGGTTGGTCGAAAATATCCCATGGTATCAGCCGCATGTCATGCAAGGTGCGTTTGCTAAACCTGGGCATTGGGCGGTGGAAGTCGCTGAGGCAGGGAACTACGAAATATCGCTGCGTCGCTGGCCAGTGGAAGCCGATGCCGCGATTAACTCCGGGAAATATGGCAAAGCTTTTAACTTTACTGAAGCCCGCCTACGCGTCGCTGACATTGATACACGGATGCCGATTCCCACAGGCGCGAAAGAAGTGACGTTCAAGGTCAGGCTCGCTGCGGGCATCACCACCTTGGCGCCACTGTTTGTCGGTGATGAGATCGAGACCGCTCCGTTTTATACCTATGTCGCCCGTTCGCCGAAGCTGGGTTGGAACACCGCCCAGGTAATGGGTATCCCGCTTTACGATCCTGCCTATGGTGCTGTGCCGCCGCAGGTGAAAGACCAAGATAGGGTCAACTACAACCGGCAGAAGAATAAGAAGTAGTCGGCGTCGCAGTTCGTTTTGCCTATTACTGCTTCTTTTCCTTGGACTTGGATTCTACTTTTGAGAATGCATCGGATTTATCTGCCCATGCTATGTTGCGGTCAAAGGCCGTGCTGTAGCTTTCATATTTATTATAGCTCACCGCCTCGTTACTCCAATTCGTCAGTTGTCCATCATAGCGTTGACGCATCTGTTTTATGGCGGCGGCGAATTCGGGGTTATCCGCCTGGTTGACGAGTTCGTGAGGATCTTTGCTGAGATGGTAAAGTTCATCGGTGGCTTCGAAGCCTTCGGCGGCATAGGGCCAATGGATGTACTTCATGTCCTTCGTGACGACGGCGAGCGCATGGGTGGCAGGGTTCCCCCAGACGTTGATCAAGGCAATCGTTTCGTGGATATTGGACGTCGGGTCTTGGTAGAGTGGCATCAGGTCGGTGCCGTCCATATTCTCTGGCACGGGCAATCCAGCTAGGCGTAGTATGGTGGGTGCGAAGTCGATGTTGGCGGTGAGCGCGTCGGAGCGTAGTTGCTTGCCCGAGTTTGTATGGCGAGGATCATAAATAATGAGCGGCACCTTGGTGGATTCTTGGTAAGGTAACACTTTGGAGCCGTAACCGTGAGAACCGCAGAAGAAGCCATTATCGGAGGTGTAGATGATCACGGTGTTGTCGGCGATACCTTGTGTATCGAGTGCCTCGCGAATCATTCCTACCGCGATATCGATAGCGTAAATTTGTTGATGGTAAATCGCCATGACCTCGTCGTATCTGTCGGCGTAGCCCCAGCTTTCGAAGCGTTCATATTGGCGGTCTTGCTGGCTTTGCTTTGAAAAGTGCTTACCGTTTTCGCGGCCGTAGTTGGCAGGCTTGATGAAGGTCTTTCCAGCGTAGATAGCGTCAAATTGCGGATCGGGCGTGGCTGGTTTGTGTGGTGCTTTGAAACTTATGGATAGGCAGAAGGGCTGATCTGTTTGTGAGGCTTGAGCGATAAAGTCTCTGCCAAAGGCTCCGTAGGAGAGGGTGGAGTGCGGGTATTCGTCCGCATAGGCCTTCATCGAGTCATTGGCCTTGGTCTTATACTTGGTTTGGCCTTCGCCGCCACCCCAAAGATCAAAGTCGTGCTCGGGCATAGGTAAGCGTTTGCCGTCAGGACCGTCGATAATGTCGAAGCCAAACTTTCCAGCAAAGGCAGTCAGGTAACCCGCTTCCCGTAGTAACACGGGGTACGACTTTAGCCATTTGTCCTGAGTTAGGTCGCCATGTTCGAAGTTACAGCCAGTTTTATACTCATACATGCCCGTCATTGCAGTCGCGCGTGAAGCCATGCAGATCGCGGTGGTTACGTAGTGATTGTCAAAGGTGATGCCGTCGGCCGAGAGGCGATCGAGGTTCGGCGTCTGCACATCGGCATTGCCGTAACAGCCCATAGTGTAGCTACTCTGGTCGTCGGACATCAGGTAGATGATGTTCGGCTGTTTTGCTTGGGCGGTGAGGGCTGTGACTACAGCGAGCAGGGGGGCAACGATGAGTGAGAGGAAGGACTGCATATAAGGATCTATTGTGACGGGCAAGGTGTGGAGCTTCGAGGTGGAGTAATCAACTACACCTGCACATTACTGGCAAAGCGGAACTCCCTACGATAGACTGACGGAGTCTTGCCCATTTCACTGCGGAAGGCGGCGTTGAAGCGTTCACGATTACTGTAGCCGCAGACTTCGGCCAGCACTTCGATCAGCATGTCGGTTTCGCGCAGTAGCTTGCAGGCGCGTTGTATGCGTGTGCGCCGGATCTCTTTGTGCAGGGTGCGGCCGACTTCGGTCTTAAAGCGAATTTCGAGCACGCGCCGATTGCAGTGTAGCGCGGCTATTAGATCATCGACTGTGATTGGATGCTGCGCATTTTCTTTGATAAAGTGCAAGGCCTTGCCCACGAGCTTATCTTGCATTGCCAGAATTTCGGTCGATTGGCGCTCGATGATACGCTCTGGCGGAATCAGTGACAGCATGTCTTGAGGATTTTCTCCTTGGATCAATTGATCAAGCAGAGACGCTGCTTGGTAGCCGATACGTTCTGCGCCGAGCTCAATGCTGGACATTGTCGGAGTGAGCATGTCGCAGATAAATGGGCCATTGTCCGTGCTCAACACCGCAACATCTTCGGGCACGCGCAGCCCACTGTTGAGGCTGGCATCAATGATCATGCGACCGAGGAAATCCTGCGCCGCATACACGCCGACAGTATGACCTTTTTCCAGAGGTAGTAGTTTGCGCAGATTCGTGATGTCGCTCTGCGATTGGAGAATCGTGGTTTCAAAGCCACGCGACTTTAAAGTTTCGGCGAAGGCATCCATCTTATCGATGCCGCTGACTCCTTTAATCGACCATGCGGTGCTGGCAAAATGTCGGACTCCTTTTTCGATGAAATACTCGGCCGCCATTTTGCCTATTTTTGGATTATCCATTAAGACCGAGTGGCCGCCCAGTTGTACATGGTCGGACTTGATGTTGACGCCTGGGATGCCGCGGTAATCGAGCATTTCGATGAGCTCGGGGGAGAGGCGTCCGATGACACCAGCACCATTCCACTTCTTCAGTTGGGCTTCGGTGATCTGGGGGATTCCGCGATAGGTGTAGAAGCGCCATCCACTCAACTTGTTGTAGCGAGAGACGCCAGTGACGATGGTGCGGTAGTAGTTGCTGTTGTAGTCAATCAACAGAGCAATCTCTTTGGGGCGGGGCTTCATGGCAGGACTATGCATAATATCTTGAGTTATGACAATAAGCGAATCGCGCGTTGTGGGGGTTCTTTGCCGATTCGAGTTCGTCTCGAGGATTGTCTATTGCGAGTCGGAATAGTTATTGGGTGTTGATCACTTAATGTACTCCGATTTTACGTATTCGATAATACGCATATTGCGCTTAAGTTCGGACGTATTGCGAATTGTGGGTAGCTCGTTATTTGCTCATTGTGTGGTTTTGTTGTTCTGCAAGGTGTTGATGCATAGATTTTTGAGGTGGATGCCCGTGCCGATCTGAGCTAGGCTGTCCGCATCTGGCGTATATTGCAGCGGATGCGTCGAACGCACATAGACGTGACAATTTCCGATCTGTGCGTATGTCTTAAATGTGTGAATGCGGAGGCTCTAAATGCATTCACATTCAACCGAATTCGTGGCGTCACCGTTATAACTCATTTTTGACTGAGCTGTGATGTTTTGCGAATAATCTGCTAATTTTAGAAACTGAATTATTGTGAAAACTTTCAAACTATCCATCGCACTCCTGCTTGCTGCGACCTCGACCTATGCCGCCGACTATCATGTCTCGCTGACTGGTTCGGATCAAAATACTGGTGCCGCGGGCCAGCCATTTCGATCCTTTAAACATGCAGTCGCAAAACTGAAACAGGGCGACAGTTTGATCATCGCTGGTGGGAGATATACGGAGCCATTGATACTGAATAAGATATACGGGAAAGTAGATCGTCCGATTACGATTCGTGCGGCCGCAGGTGAAAAGGTTATCCTTGACGGCACAGATGCTTTAGACGGAGCCATCTGGGAGTCGGTCGGTAATGGCATCTATAAGGCGAAGTTGGACGAGGCGGTATGGCAGTTGTTTGCAGATGACCAGATGATGACGCCTGCTCGTTGGCCAAATACACACATGACGAATGATAATTTCTTTCGAGTGAAAGAGACCAATCGAATGGTGATGCGGGGGAATAGTCCATTGGGGACGATTACAGATGCGCGTCCCCGTAATAACATGACCTCGTCGATGCAGGAGCATCACTTCTCGGAAAGTGCGCCGATTCGGGATGATCGAAACCTGACGTCACTGGCTGGCTTTGACAAGAGCATGAAAGGCGCAGTGGCCGTGATGAATATTGGTTCGTGGATGAATTTCGTCAGCCGGGTGACGGAACACGATGTGGGCAGCGACAGTTTTAAATACGATGCGGAATTTAGTGAATCAGGAAAGGCCGTGCAGCGTATTACTGATGATCTACATGAAGGGGAGCGCTTTGGGCATTTCCTTAATGAACGTTACTGGCACCCGCATTATTACTTTCTCGAGGGCTTGCAGTTGCTGGATGTGGCGAAGGAATATTGGTATGAGAAAGACGAGCAGGCACTGTACTACAAACCCGAAGATGGCGTGCATCCTGAGACTCAGAACCTCCGTGGTAAACGGCGTAGCTATATGTTGGAGATGCGTGCCTGCACGTATGTGAATTTGGTCGATGTCGATTTCTTTGGCGCGACTTTTAACCTGTTTGGTTGCTTAAACTCCAGTGTGGAAAATAGCGAATTGTATAGCCCGACATGGAATCAGTTTCAAATCGGCAACCTCGGTTTGTTCCCCGAAACGCGCGTGCAGAATAAAAATTCTGCTCAAGCAGCGGGCGAGGTTCCCAACAATCGTATCGTGAACTGTCGCTTCTCGTATTTGGATGGTGTTGGAATTAGGATGCTGGGTAAGGGGAATACTTTGGAAAATTGCCTCTTTCACGATCTTCAATATAGTAATCTGAATTTTTCAGTGGGTTTGTTTTTGAATCGATCCATTGTGCGCAACTGCTCGCTCTATCGCAGTGGCGGCCCCGAGGGATTTCGCGACGGTATGATTCTCGAATCCAATCGTGTCTGGGAAATTGGTGGGCTCACTCATGATGGTTCCTGTTTTCAGTTGGGAGGCGTGCAAACAGGCATAAGTCCGACCGTGATTCGTAATAATTGGGTGCATGATACGTCAAAAGTCGCCTACCGCTATGATGCGGGACGAGGGGTGACGTTCGCTAATGGCCTCGGCATGTTCTGCAACAATGTCAGCTGGAACAGTCGTGGCATGCAGATCAAGGGCGACGATCATATGCTGTTTAATAATACGACATTGGGTAAAAAGGGGCTGAACTTGAGCACCGCGAAGCATTGGATGAGCACGAACGACCGGACGATCACCGCGAACAACTTGTTGGCCCATGTCGATGGTGCACCGTTGCGAAAAGGAAATCCTCCGGGTGTGCTGCTGAACAATGTCGTGAGGCCTGATCCCGGATCGTTGTTACGTGACCCCGCCAATCTCGACTTCCGACCAAAGGCCAATTCCGAATTAAGTGGCACTGGATCGCCAATAGATTTCGACCAAGCACCGGAAGGGTATTTCGAGGACTTCTTTGCGATGTATACGCAGCAGGATCCGATGTATGTAGGCGCATATACACCGAGTTCTGAGAACTATTCGATTCCTGGATTTCGCACGATTGAAGCATCTACACCTGTTCCGCCACATTGTTCGACCACGGTGAAAATCGATGCGGATTTGATGTGGCTTACTGGCTACCAATCAACCGCGAGCAAGATCTACTTTGGCACATCACGCGAAGCTGTGTCGCAGGCTGATGAGTCGTCGCCGGAATATAAGGGCACGCAGACGAACAACATTTACACACCCTCTGAAAATGGCATGGCTGTGGGAAAGCATGGCTACTGGCGCATCGATAGTGTGCAGGCAGACGGTTCGATTGTGCGGGGGCCGGTCTGGTCCTTTCAGGTCGAGGGCACGCCGATTGTTGAAGTGCCCCGTGAACCGATGCAACTTGAAGTGCCACGCGGCGGTAAGGTGGTGCTGGACGGTGTGCTGACGGCTGAAGAGTGGCCACAGTTGAACGATCCGAATGCCTTGCAGCCGATGCATTTATTTGGTGATGCTTCGCGTGCGAAGGGTGGTGAATTTGCGGTGCATCATGATGAGCGTTTCCTTTATCTAATGGCGCGCATCCCCGATCTGGGAGCCATTACCACCTCGCTTATTGGTCCCAACCAAGAAGGCTTTCATACTGCATGGGAAGTTAGCATGAAATGGGATAATGACAACGGCCCGCTGGCCAATAGGACTTACAGGATCGCAGTGTTTCCCGATGGATCAATCGACCCTGCCATTTCCGCGACATCCTATGAAGGCGCCCAAAAGCATTTCAATGGGAAGTGGAAGCCTATGGAATATGCGGTGCAGCGCGACGGCAATGGTATGACTGTGGAGATGCAGTTCAAGTTGAAGAACGTGAAGAGCTATTTTAAGAGCGAGTCCAATCGTGTCTTTTTCAATACAGGCATCGTGATTGATGCGCTGCCCTATGTGTGGGCTCCGCCTGTCGGCTCATCGAGCAAGACAACGCAAGACGGCGTGTTGATCTTAAAGCACTAAGTTCGAAACACTTTGTCATTATGAGAGCCATGTATTGGAACTGTCTTTTCGCATATCTATTCTGCCTGCTCACGGGATCGGCATTCGCGAAGCAGCCCAATGTGATCGTATTCTAACGGACGATTAGGGCTACGCCGATATGAGCTGCCACGGTAATTCTTTTTTGGATACGCCGAACATGGACAAGCTGCATGCGCAAAGCACTCGTTTGACCGACTTTCATGTCGATCCGATGTGTGCGCCCACGTGTGCGGCTTTGATGGCGGGGCGCTCTTCCGATCGCACTGGAGTGTGGAGCACCTTGACTGCTTGCTGTATCCCGATGGCGGATAAAGTGACGATGGGGCATGTCTTTGCCGCAGCGGGTTACCGCACTGCGATGTTTGGCAAGTGGCATTTGGGCGATACCTATCCATATGGCGCGGCGCATCGCGGCTTCCAATATGTGGTGCGTCATGGTGCGGGTGTCGTGGGCGAGGGGATCTTGATTGATCATGCTTATTGGCCGGTGAAGATCGCACAGGATGGTCGCTACCGTTTCGAACTAAGTCGCTAACCGCGTGAAGTAAAGGCAGGCCTGAGCGAGTCCGTGCCTGCGCATGCCGTACCATTTATTAGGGCTTTACCGGAAGGCCGGGAGTTTGAAATTACACAGGCGGATCTAAGCCTGCAAGGAATCGAGCTTTCGGACGCGTTGAGACTGACGGATCAAGCCGCAGCTTTTACCTGTGTTTAAAGGAGGGCAGCGCCCAGTTACGCACGCAGTTCCATTGTGAAGACGGTCAAGCGATCAACGCGTATTATGTGTATGTCGAACGGCTTGATTAGTGGGACTTGTTGGGTCTGAATGGGAGGGTTGACCTCCGTGTCGACCGCTTCATTGGAGGGAAATGCGTCGTTTTCTCCGATTTCATGAGCAGTCGAAGCCGACACATGCCAATGACGGAGCATTGCCCTCCAATAATGGCAGTCGCCGTTTCTATTCGAAAGTGTCTATTGCATATCGACTTCCCGTATCACCAATGACCGCCGTTCGCAAAAAAACGCCTCTCATCACAGGAGGCGTTCCGGATATAAAGTGATCTAGGTTCGAACACTGTCCGTGACTATTCGGTTTGTACTGTGTAGCGCTTGTTCGGGGTTTCGTAAGCAAACGCCGCTTCGGCCTGCGTGAGATAAACGATGCTGCCATCAAAGCGGATGAACATGCCTGTGCTGTCGTGGCGGGTCGTATCCAACCTTCCCGCATTGCCAATTGTAAATTGCTCAACGACGTCACCAAACAGAAGACGACGTGCCGGAAAGGTAACCGCGCTCAGCAGTGTTTCAGCTGAATAATCGTTCTTCTTTGAATCTGACCAAAATGAATTGAGTGTGTTTTGCTCAGGAACACGGAGCCTAAGGTTCAAGCCTACGCCTGTCTCCCAGTTTTTCGCGGCGGGGTTAAGATCTTTGTAGAATGGGCAAGAGTAAATTTCGGCTTGATTGATATCTTGCGCACTCATCCCTTCGTCGCTCAAGTAAGGAGCCAATAATTCACGCCAGAGTTTTTTAATTCCGCTACGGCTGTCCTCTACGACGACGCAATACCCCTTGTGGTCGCTGGCATACATCGTGTTTGCGATGTGCAATTGTCGATACGCAGATGCCTTCTTGGTCGTCATTGCATTCTTACGAACCTTGCCGACTGCGGGGATCAAGATTGCGGCCAACACTGCGATGATAGCGATGACGGTGAGCAATTCGATTAAGGTGAATCCTTTCGGAGGACGGGGTAGGGATATGATTTTTTTGTGTTTCACGATGTGACTACTATACTAGCGAATTCTCGTTCTGTAAACGTGCAGATTGCGGTTATTTGCGGATGATTTACGTTGATCGATTACTCAGAGGATTTGATTTCGAGACGAATAAAGAGCTGATCGATGCCTTCTGCTAAGATGCGACTGGTGGCAGATTCGAAGTCGCTGTCGATGGGCGCAATGCTGGTTTCGGTAAAGCCCGTGCTGGACCACGACTCGGGCGCGAGGGTGCCACTGTGTTGTGTTTCATAGCTGAGTCCACGTGTGGCGGCATCGGTGCGGCGGCGGTAGACATAGTCCACCCAGTACGTGCCGGCATTACCGGCGTCGAAGGCGGTATTACTGATACACTGGTGATCGTCCCCCTTAAACATTAAGGTGGTCTTAATGTTGTAGCCGACGTTGTGGTGCATAAGGCCATTGCTGCCAGTCGGGCTATCTGGCAGATTGACCGCATCAAATCGAGATCCGTATTTGAACGAGTCATGAAACCAGTTGTAGCCGACATCACTGCCTGATTGCACTGTAACAGTTATTTGAATCATGGCGCCGTCGTTTTGCACATAGCCGATTTCGGAAATGTCATTGAGCTCGACGAAAGGAGTTTTGTTTAAATCGAGGAATTCGGATGCCCCTGACCAGTATGAATAATTACGTCGAAAGGTTGGATTGGTGCCACGCATATAAACGGTGCTCATTAGGTTGGGAAGATCGGTGCAACTCCAGTCGATGTATTCGAAGCGACAGTTGTCGATGAGGTTGCTGCTGCCATTCATATAAATGGCATGCGTCTCGGCGTAGGACATGGTGTTGTTGTAAAACACATTGCTGCTGCCGCCGTTGAAGTTGGTGGTGAGTGGAGCGGCATTGGTGACGCCGAGCATGCGCTTGGTGCAACTGGGGTAGTTGAAGTCGCCGTTTTCGACACGAATATTGGAGCTGTTGGTGAAGTTTACCGTAGTGGCGAAGAAATCGATGCCGCTGATGGTGATGTTACTGCAAGAAGAGCCTGTGAAGGCATGATCCTGCACCTTGGCGCGGATGTCGCCAGTGGGCGATCCACCGGTCGGCACCCAAAGGTAGGCCGTGTTGGAGGACATGTCATAATACCACTCTTCGGCGCTATCCAGAAACTGATCGACGACAACTGGAAGGTTTGAGCTGCGATACGTTCTGCTGAATGCACATTCGCAGTCATGACTTGACTTTCAAAAGGCACCACGTGCGCGTGGTGCCTTTTTTTTGCATTAATCTCATCATGGGGCTTCGCTAAACATCCGCCTTTAGACGCAAAATGCCGTAGCGCAGGTGACTGTAATTTGTTATACTAGCCGCTCATTGATTGAAAACTCATTATCACCCAACCCACATTAGAGAAATACACTATGAAGAACTTAATACACACAGTCATCATTGCTGGCTTAACGCTCGGCGCTGCGACAATTTCACAGGCTTCAGTGTTCACGACGAGTGAAACTGCGCCAATTGCTGGGTCAGTGCTTATCTCCAACGACACCGCCTCGACCAAAAACATGACAGCGCGCATTAATGGAGTTAATGGTGGATCCAGTCTCTCGGATCGCACGCTTGGTCAGAGTTTTACATCATCAGTTGCTGGATCTATTAACGCTATCTCAGTCAAATTAGGTGGTGGTTATAATAATAATCCCGCCAATACTAACAATTTTTCTGCTCTTGTCGCTGGAAAAGGGAATTTGTTACTCAACGTATTTGATATGACCAATGCAGGGACGTCCCTCACTGCGATTCCAGTGGTCTATGACATGGCTGGCCAAGATTTATCTGGCCTCAATTATAGCTACGTGACATTCGAGTTAGGCGAGACGCTTACCATAGATGCGAATATTGAGTATGGTTTTGAATTCGGATGGGATCCAGCTTATATTGCTGATTCAGATGATACGATTTATCGTAACTTTGGTATGGTACGTACTGTGGGCGACAATGCATACGGTGCTGGCGCACAGATCGGGAAAAATAATTACACCTCATTTCCAAATGTCGATTTGAATTCTGGAGACAACACCAACGACCTCGATTTCTATGTGCACACTGTCTCCTCTGTCCCAGAGCCAAGCACCTATGCATTGCTCGCTGGTTTTCTAGCACTGTCGAGTGTAATGGTTCGCCGCCGTCGCTAGGGGACTAGTCTCTCAGCTCTGCCTAAGGGCAAATAAGCGGCTGCTCTTCTTGTAATCAGATTATATTACTTTTCAAAGGGTGTCACCTTGGTGACGCCCTTTTGTGTGTATGGTTTACCGTTTTACTTGAAATACATCAAGCATGGCAATTACAGCGTGTTCCGTCGATTCTATGATTGGGACAGGAGTGTCCCAACTCCTGACTGAAAAAGGAGAATGGACACTCTTGTCCATTTTAGGTTAAGGGCGTGAATTGTTCGTAAAACGTCCTAACCTTACCGCAAACTGCGGTTTTATTGCTGCCTGTGATCGGGTATACTGGGGCTTAGTTACAGTTGGTGTTTAACTCCATTCGTCGTAGGAGATTTATATGAAATACAATTTATTAATCGCAGTCGGTGCATCGCTTGTTGGTGCTGTTTCAGTTCAAGGTGCAGAGGTCTGGAGTGAAGATTTCACCGGTGATGTCATCGTGAAGAAGGCTGAAGCCACAGTCATGGTGGACATTGTAGCTGGTAGTGATTACAATATTAGGGCGGATCGACCACGTCGTCAGGAGCGGCTTGCGCTCGACGTAGGCGAGCCTTTTGGTGGGCGCTTGGGGTTGCGAGTGACAACACCCTTTAGGGCGTCCAATCAAATCGCGCTTTGCTATAAAATTGAAACCAACACTCCGACAGCGAACTAGCCGAACCCTCGCCTCATGGAACTCCCCATCTCCCTTATCTTTTCGGTATCGCTGACTGCCGCCTCTCTGCTGCAGGCCGCGATCCCGTCGAAGCCGAACATCATATTCATCATGTCAGATGATCACACCTCGCAGGCCATTGGTGCCTATGGGGGGCGTCTGGCTGAGCTGAACCCGACGCCGACGATTGATACGTTCGCCGCCGAAGGCGTGGTGCTGGATAATGCCTTTGCACACAATGCGATTTGCACGCCCAGTCGCGCCAATATCATGACCGGCCAATACAGCGCCATCAACGGTTGCCCGACGCTGAATGATAAGCTGCCTGCCGAACGTCAGTATCTCTCGATTGAAATGAAGAAGGCTGGTTACCAGACCGCGATCGTCGGCAAGTGGCACCTGAAAGAGCGCCCGAGCACCTTCGATTATTACAAGGTCTTGCCCGGCCAGGGTTTCTATTTCGATCCGGTCTTTTTTGAGTCTGGGGCGAAGGGAACGATCGAGCGGCCCAATAAGTATAACCCGACGCGGACTCTGAAGTTCGGTCCAGATGCCGTCGAGATGACAGGTCACTCGACTGATTGCATTGCAGACTCTGCGCTCGAATGGCTTCAGACCAAGCGCGAGCCGAACAAGCCCTTCTTCTTGAAGCTGCATTTCAAAGCGCCGCACGATTACTTCGAATATGCGCCGCGCTATGAGTCTTATCTTGCCGATGTGGACATCCCTGAACCTGCCAACATGTGGGATATTCAGAATAACGGCTCAATCGCCACACGCGGACACAATGACGAGTTGATGCCCTATGTGGGCACCTCGGTTGGACGCCGCAATCTGCGCCGCAACTATGCCGAGGATTCTCATACACCATGGGCCGCAAAGGTGGATCATTCGCTCAACGATGTGGATATCAAGCGCCAGACTTACCAACTCTACCTGAAGGCATACCTGCGCTGCGTGGAGGGTGTGGATGACAATGTCGCGCGTGTGATCGCTTACCTGAAAGCAGAAGGACTCTACAATAATACCGTGATCATCTATACCGGCGACCAAGGCTTCTATCTCGGCGAGCACGACTACATTGACAAGCGCTGGGCCTACGAGCAATCGATGCGTATGCCGTTGATCGTTCGCTATCCGCCGAGCATCGAAGCCAAGACTCGCACCGATGCTATCGTCGAAAATGTCGACTTTGCACCGACCATGCTCGACTTCGCCGGCGTTGCGACGCCCGACTACATGCAGGGCCGTAGTTTCAAGTCCATCATCGAGAGTGGCGTGGAGCCAGCGAGTTGGAAGAAGGCTGCCTACTATCACTATGCCATGCACATGGCGCACCACGATAATCCAGCGCACATCGCCATCCGCACCAAGCGCCATAAGTTGATCATGTTTTACGGCACTGGTTGGCAGGGGGAGGATACCCCTGATACACCGCCGGCATGGGAACTCTATGATTTGAAAAACGATCCCGGCGAGGATAACAATGTGTATGATAATCCTGAATACGCATCGGTTGTTGCGGAGTTGAAAGATCAACTCAAGAATCTGCGCAGCGAATATAAAGTCGATGGTCCCGAGTTCGCATACAACAAAGCGATTGAAGACTTTTGGGAATACGACGACGATGATCGCGCCCGTGCGATTGAACTCTCTCATGAAGTCTTACAAAAACACAAGAACGGAACCTGGACTCACAACGTGAAGAAGTCCGCCAAGAAAAAATAAAAATAGAAATAACCACTTTAAGGAATCGAACCATTATGAAAAAACTCACACTAGCCCTAATCAGTGCTGCGGTCGCCACGACTTGCATTGCTAAAGATGTTACTTACGAACCAACCTGGGAGTCGCTGGATTCCCGTGAAAGCCCGGCGTGGTATCCAGATGCGAAGTTCGGCATCTTCATCCACTGGGGCCTCTATTCGGTGCCAGCGTTTGCGCCGCGCGGCACATACTCGGAGTGGTATTGGCACGCTAAGGACGGTGATCAAACTGGCAAGCATCAGGCAGCAGTGGGGCGCTCCGCCGCCACACAGGAATTTCACAATCGTACCTATGGTGAGGATGTCGAATATTCGGATTTTCGTCCACAGTTCACTGCCAACATGTTTGAGCCGACTGAGTGGGCGAAGGTCTTTAAGCGCAGTGGTGCCAAGTATGTGGTGCTGACTGCTAAGCACCATGACGGCTATTGCCTGTGGCCGAGCAAAGAAGCTTCCGAGAGCTTCGGCATGCCATGGAACTCGGTGGACTCTGGCCCATCGCGTGACTTGGTTGGCGATTTGACCGATGCGGTTCGCGAAGAAGGTATTAAGATGGGGCTCTACTATTCGATCTGGGACTGGTTCAATCCGTATTGGCCTGAAGAAGACCAGCCGACTAGGCGCAAGAAGCCCTGCAACGATGTGACTCGCGCAAAGTATATTCATGAGGTGATGTATCCGCAGTTTAAGGAAATCGTGGAAGAGTATGAGCCAGCTCTGATTTTCTCAGATGGTGACTGGTGGATGGATGACGAGGGTTGGGAGACCAAGCCCTTGCTCGCATGGCTGTTTAACAATGCGCCGAATAAGGACGAAGTCGTGATCAACGACCGCTGGGGCAAGGTGCGCAAGAAGCATGGCGGTTATTTCACCACCGAGTATGGTTCTGGTTTTGCAGATCCCAGCATCTTATGGGAAGAGAATCGCGGCATCGGTAAGTCCTTTGGCTATAGCCGTGTCGAAACTTACGATGACTACAATACTGGTGAGCTGTTGATCTTCATGCTGTGCGACATCGTATCACGCGGTGGCAACTTCCTTCTCGATATTGGCCCGACAGCCGATGGTCGTATCCCAGTAGTGATGGAAGACCGCTTGGTTCAGATCGGCGAGTGGCTCGAAGTGAATGGCGAAGCGATTTACGGCAGTCGTCGTTGGACGAAGGATTGCCAGTGGAGCGCAGGCGAGATTCGCGAATACACCAAGGAAGAATTCCACAAAGGTATTCCTGATCCAATTGTCGAAATGGCGAAATACCCTCGAGACGGCCAAGCTCGTAAGGAGTGCTATTTTACCGCTAAGGACGATACGGTCTATGCGATGATCACTAGGCTTCCAGATTCTGGTGTGTTCACGATCAAGGACATCGCTCTGAGCGCTGATTCCGCTGTGACGATGCTTGGTTTTGACGGCGAACTTAAGACCACGGTGGTCGATGGCGGACTCGCCGTTGAGCTGCCACGCTTCAACCCGAGCACTTTACCGTGTCAGCATATTTTCACTTTGAAGCTTACTTCAGTCCAGTAGATTGAGGCTGTTTTCGACCTGAATGTTATTTATTAGATGAAGATTCTATCCCTTTTGAAAGTCGCTCTGGTAGGTTCAGTTTGTGGCCTATCCGCATTGTCTGCCGCGAAAAATGAGCAGCCCAATATCCTCTTCATCTTTGCGGATGATTTGAGCTACGAAACCATCCGCGCACACGGCCACCTCGATATCGATACGCCGAATCTAGACCGTCTGGTCGCGGAGGGCACTACCTTCAGCCATGCCTATAACATGGGCTCGTGGACTGGGGCGGTTTGCATGGCGAGTCGTTCGATGATCAATACAGGGCAATTCGTGTGGCGCACGCCGCGCAAGGGTGAAGATTTTAAGCCTGCCGTTGCTGCAGGGGAGACTTGGTCGCAGTTGCTTAAGTCGGCGGGCTATCGCACCTACATGACTGGTAAATGGCACGTTTCAATGGATGCGGCCAAGATCTTTGATGTCGCTGTCGACATTCGTCCCGGCATGCCGTTGGATGTAAAGGAGGGCTATAATCGACCGGTCGATGAGGCTGCTTATGAAGCGGGCTGGAAGCCATGGGAAACCAAATACGGTGGTTTCTGGCAAGGCGGCACGCACTGGAGTGAGGTGATCGCCAACCACGCGGAGAGTTTCCTCGCTGAAGCGTCCGAAGATGACGCACCGTTCTTCATGTATCTCGCGTTTAATGCGGCGCATGATCCGCGTCAGGCTCCTAAGGAATACGTCGACATGTATCCGCTGGATCGGATTGAACTGCCTGAGAACTTCCTAGCGAAGTATCCTCATCAAGATGACATCGGTTGTGGCGAGAGTTTGCGCGACGCACGCTTGGCTCCATTCCCGCGCACCGAGTATTCAGTGAAGGTGAACCGTCAGGAATACTATGCGATCATTACGCACATGGATACGCAGATCGGTCGCATTATCGATGCCCTCGACAAGAGTGGTAAGCGCGACAATACCTACATCTTCTTTACCGCCGACCATGGTCTGGCGGTCGGTCACCACGGTTTGATCGGCAAGCAAAACATGTATGAGCACAGCTTGCGTCCGCCGTTCATGATGGTTGGCCCTGGAGTCAAAGCCGGTGCGCAAATCGACACGCCGATTTACTTGCAAGATGTGATGCCGACGTCGCTGGAGTTGGCAGGTGTTGAACTTCCCGAGCAGGTCGAGTTCAAGAGCCTACTACCTTTATTAGAGGACGAGACCATCGAACACTACGATGCGATCTACGGTGCCTATAAAGAGAACCTTCAACGTGCGATTCTCAAGGATGGCTACAAGCTGGTGATCTATCCGACTATCGATGTGCTGCGCCTCTACAATCTGAACGAGGACCCGCAGGAAATGCAGGATCTCGCCAAGAACCCCGAGTATGCGCCGAAGGTGCAAGCCCTGATGGCGGACTTCAAGACGCTGCAAGCCGAGCTCGACGATCCACTCGATATTGGAAATCCCGGTTCACCTGACATTACGGTGAAGCCGCACCGACACTAAGCATTGTTTTGTAGGCGGCTTACATAAGCTGGTCGCTCGGCATGTCACGTATTACTCCCATGAAGTCTCAATCACTTTTTACTCTCTGCCGGCTGGCAGCCTGCTCCCTGTCTGCCGCTGATCACACTACATCTCAGTGGATGGCCGCGATGGCGCTTCTGGTCAGCGCAGCGATCCGTTGAAAACCTTGAAGCGTGCGGCCTCTAAAGCTCAGCCCGGTGACAGCATCTATTTCCAGGCTGGTCGCTACGAGCGTCCCTTTGAAGCGCAGGGCTTAAAGGCTCTGCGGGTCAACCGATCAGGATTGGCGCAGCGCCAGGCGAAACGGTTGTCTTCGATGGCACGGATGCCTTACCAGATGCTTGGCAATTGGTCACTCCCGATTCCGCGGCAGGTGCACTGATCCAGTCTGCGCAGCGGCAGCCTGCAAAAAGAGGCCGATCAATATATGAACCAGCGTGTCGGCTGGTACCAGCCGCGCCGATTCCTATTCTGTCTTAAAGTTCTTATGCTGCTCTTCGTGGGATAGGATTTACTAATCTTAGGATTATATTCTCAGGAATTATACTGATCGTATACTGATTGGTCGGCCGCTAGGCCTCATGAATGTAAGGAGTCGGCCACCTTGCCAAGGTGAATGTCGAGAGTTCGAACCTCTTCGCTCGCTCCATTTCAATAATAAGCAACGCCGTAAGTTAGCTAAGCAATTGGTTGGCCTCAATTGCAATTACACCCCGGACTTCGCCCGCTGGAATTCACGCTGCCCGTGGCCGTTCTTCGGCAGCTCTATGCTGTGCTGCTTGCAGCGCTTATGGATGGCATCTTTTGTAGCCTGTAACTAGAAAAGTCGTGCTGCTTGCAGCGCACGGGCTTGATCTGAAACCGTTCGTTCTCCTTTTTCTGTCTCGCCATTATGGTGCATTTTGGGCGCACTTTTGGTCACACTCCAATTTTTATTTTTCTACGAATTACATCAGTGGCTGGTGTTGAATGGTTTAATGGAATTTCATTATGTTTACCGCCTCATCAGCGAAAATCATCTTGATCGCTATTACACTGGTTTAACCAGTCATCTGAAAGCTCGACTGGCCAAACACAACCGGAATTGCAACCAAACGACAACCAAGAGTAGAACTGAAATTTGATTTTCGGGTCCTTGACTCATTCTTGCTTTTCGTCTCACTTCGTGTCAGATTGTTTACATGGATTATTCAGAACGAATCACTTTTAACCCGAATCAATGCGGTGGACGTCCCTGTATTCGGGGATTGCGCATCCGGGTGAAAGACATTCTGGAAATGCTCGGTGGTGGCATGAGCGAAAAAGAAATACTCGCGGATTACGACTATCTGGAATCTGAAGATATTCGTGCTGCGCTTCAATTTGCATCTAAGCAATCAGATCATCCTATTCTCAGAGCAGTTTCGTGAAGTTCCTACTTGACGCACAACTGCCTCCGGTTCTTCAGCGCGTAATGACTCGCGAAGGTTACGATGTCGTTCACGCTAAAGATATCGATTTCGTGAATGCTGAAGATTCGGCCATTCGAGACTACGCACTAGAGAATGATTACGTGGTAATCAGTAAAGATGATGATTTTATTGCGTATGCTACAGAGCCATACTGCTTGAGCGTGATTTGGGTGCGGACAGGAAATTGTAAGAACAAGTTGCTAATCGATGTTCTACTGGCAAACCTGCCCACTTGTCTTGAGCTAATTTCAGCAGGCAATCCTCTCGTTGAAATTTCGTTTGGAGGGGCTTCGTAGATCAATTTACCTTGCAACCAAATCGCAACCAGAGTTCGCAAGGCATTGATAGTCAATGAAAGTATCGACTCTCCTATGCTCCACCAAGGATTTTAGGCTGGAAGCCGCTTGTTTAAAGCCTTCCGGCCTTTTTTGTGTTTGGGCCTCTGGTCGAAGTCGGTTCGAATCAGTCTGGTGGAATCCGGCTGAATCTGCCCAAAATGGCCGATTTTGGGCAACCGTTTCTGGGCAACCGCTCGGCTGCTGGTGACTGTGACTCCGGTGACTGTCGGTGGCAAAGTCTTCACCTTCTTTGTGCTGATT
>Ga0209092_10000483_pt1 | contig 39027 bp, 76 predicted proteins | sample FraStrMetagenome_FD_187446 | JGI IMG/M metagenome (GOLD analysis project Ga0209092, IMG submission 187446) | Marine eukaryotic phytoplankton communities from Arctic Ocean - Fram Strait ARC3M Metagenome (SPAdes) (version 2) | ecosystem: Environmental > Aquatic > Marine > Oceanic | place: Fram...
TAACTTCAGATGGTAAGTTTGAGATTCGTTTGTCTGGTATGGATTCTATGAAGTTTAATAAAGACGGGAGTCAGAAAGTACTGCCTACAGTTTTTGACAAAAGCGGACAGACCCCAAGGTATCCAGTGACTGGATATAAGAATGTAGCTACTGCTAAGAAAGAAGTTCAACGATGGATGGACGACCATGGGATCTAAAAATATGCATAGCTTTTTAGAACATATCCAAGACAGGTTTGGGTTATATGAGGGTTCATATGTTCCATTAGAGCAACCTATGATCGAAATTGATGAAGAAAAACAACCAGAGTTAAATAAACCAAAACGCTCTAGTGGTAAAAAGAAATATGTTGTATATGTTAAAAATCCCAAAACAGGGAATGTTAAAAAGATAGAATTTGGCGATGTAAAAGGTGGGTTAACATCTAAAATTAACGACAAGGGGGCAGCTGCTAGTTTTGCTGCTAGACATAATTGTGATACTAAGACAGATAAACTATCGCCAGGCTATTGGGCCTGCAGACTGCCTAAGTATGCTAAAAATTTGGGGTTAAAAGGTGGTGGAAATTATTTTTGGTAAGCCGTATTGGGAAGATGCCGAAATTAGGACATTTGACCCAACCATGGAAGATGCAGAATTTGTATGGCATCGTGATATGGAAGACCGAGAGGTCGAAATATTAGAAGGCGAAGGATGGCAATTTCAATTACAGAATTGTCTACCTTGGTTATTAAAATCCGGTATGATATTTGATATTAGTAAACTCGAATATCATAGATTAATTAAAGGTGTTACACCATTAAAATGCAGGGTATATAAGCATGTCAACAGTCAGTGAACAAAGAGCTGAACAGGCCGCGAGGTTAGATAGAATAGAGCAGAAGATTGACCAAATGTCTACTGCTATTATTTCATTGGCGAGAGCCGAAGAAAAGATTGCCACTATGGCAGAATTTGGTAAACAACAAGGTGAACAAATATTAACTGTTATAAATAGAGTTGATAGGTTAGAAATTTTGGTGCGTGAGAATGCACAAACTGTAAATGTAATTAATAAACTATTCTGGATAGTCATTGCAGGTGCTGCAACAGCTATTACAGGAATGCTTTTCATTCAATAGGAGACAAAAATGAAAATTAATGATAAAGATACCTTAAGCATTGCTGCAGCTGTTAGCGATGTAGTTGAAGGTAAAGTAAAAAAAGAGAGTGAGGTAGAATATCCTCATAAAATGTATGATCCAAAAACTGGTGATGAAGTATCAGTCAAGGATGAAGCAGAACACGAGAAATACAACAAGATGGGTTGGGTTCATGATAAACCTAAACTTGAAGTTGCTGAGCCAGAACCTGAGAAAGAAAAAGAGTTTAAGGCCAAGCATGTTGTAAAGAAATCTGGTATGAAAGATGATGGTACTAATGTTAAAGAATCTAAAGAAGAGCCAGAAGAAGAAGAGCAAGAAGATGAAGTTGATGAAGCTTCAGAGAAGCAAAAGAAATATCAAGCTTTCTTCCAAAAAGCTCTTAAAAAGTTTGGTGCTAAATCACCTGCAGAACTTGATAAAGAAAAAAGAAAAGAGTTCTTTAACTATGTAGATAAAAACTACGAAGGCGAAAACGAGGCAGACTAATTATGAAAGATTTTTTCCAATTAAGAAAAGCTTTAAAAGAAGATGTCAGAGACATGAAGAACTATGATGATAGAAATCGTAAGGGCTTCGAAGCTAGAGCATTCATTGAAATTAAAAAGGGTAATACCTCTAACAAATTTGATGATGATTTCGGATTCACTAAAGCTGAAATGGTTCAAATGGATAAACTGATTAGTAAAATCAAGGGTATGCATGTATCTAGTTTTGATGGTGGTTCTTCTGCTCCAGCTTCTTTAGAGTTTTATGGTGATAAATCATCTTTAGATAAGTTTGCTCAAGATAGAAATGTGCAAAAGATTGCTAAGAAATACAAAACTAAAGTGGAAGTGTTTTTAAACAAATAGTTATTACCTTAGAAGGGTTATATATAATATATGATGAAAATATTTGAAGAGTTGACGCATAGAAACTTTAAACTTTATGCAGCACAAAATTATAATAATCCTGAAGCCATTGATGTAGATGAGTTTAAGGAAGACGTAAGTAGATTTAAATATATTAAACGCTTACTAAGTCGCTATGAAGCACATGGAGACTTACAAGAGAGATTAATATTAAATCATTTAATTGTATTATATAATGTCTTTGGTATAGATTGTGCAAATAAAATGTTGTGGTTTAAAATAGAAGAACAACACTGGACTTATATTAAACCATTTCTAGTGTTTTTAAACTATTTGCCGATAGATGAAAAGGTAGAGGTTCCACTGGATCCGGAAATAATAGAGAGGTTAAGAAAACTATAATGGGCTTAATATCAAGAACTGGTGATTTATTCTATGCCTTTAGGTTTCTTAGAACTCTAACCAAGCAGTGGGATCAAATGGAAGCCTTTGAGTTAGGTATCATTGATGAAAATGGCAAGGTATTAAAGAAGGCAAAGCAATTAACCACGCCTGAAGAGAAATCTGCATATACAGTATTTCATAGACTTGTTTTTAATATTAAAAGATTGCTGAATAAATTACCATTTGGCAAATCTAAACTAGCCTCTTATGCAGCTGCACTGTTTCTAATTAAAGAAAACACAGGGTTAACTGAAGAGGAAATTAAAAAGGTAATGTCGGAAGTGTTAGACAATATGGAAGAGCTTGAAGAAGCTACTTGGTTCCAAGAAGATAGTAGATTAAAGCCAGGTAAGTATAAACTAACAGAAGAAGTGGTATCACCAACAACAGGAGAAATTGTTGCATACCCTAAAGATATTATCGAAGTAACAGATTTTATAGAACCTGTGGACAGGTTGTTTAGCCAAAATATATATGAAGTAACACATATTAAAACTGGTTTAAAATTATATATTACAAATGGAGAAATTAAAAGATGAAAAAATTTAAAGATGTATGGGAAACAGCTGCCAATGCTACTGGTGCAAGTGTTTCTATGCCTTCAGATGTATCTCATTCTAAAAAGAAAAAGAAAGATATGTATGATGGTAGAACAAAAGCAGGTAGAAAGTTCGTAGAAAGAATTTTGGCCAGAAGAAAAGCAGCAGAAGCTAAAAAGGTAAGTGAATTTAAAAAAGGTTAAATTATGTCTAAAATATTGATTGGAATAATTGTTGTTATGGGTTTAGGAGGATATTTCCTCTATAATAAAAATTTAGAATTAGTTCAACTAAACAAGGCATATGAAGTAAGAGATGCCGAACAAAGGGCAACAATCGTTGCCATACAAGAAAACATGGAAACTACTCAAAAAGCATTGACTGGACTCCAAGTTAAAAATCAACAATACGAAGAAGAAATGGCTGAATATTTAGATATATTCAGGCGCCATAATCTAGCAAAACTAGCAAGTGCAAAGCCAGGATTAATTGAACCAAGTGTTAATAAGAGAACTAAGGAGGTATTTGATGAAATTGAAGACATTAGCAATCGCATTTCTAGCCTTAATAATTAGTGGTTGTTCTCTATTAGGTCCTAAAGAAGTTGAAATCATAACAAAGCCCGTTAAGATAGATATTGTCCAACCTGTTCTTCCTAGAAGTATTAATTTAAAAGAACCTAAATGGTATGTGGTTTCAGATGCTAAAGTAATTGAAAATTGTCTAAAGAATGAAGAAGGCAAATCAGATTGTAAATTAGGTAGGGAAGATAGGTATCCAGAAGGATATACACACATGGATAAATTTATAGATGCCATGCGTAAACAGCACGGAGGCGATGTTGTCTTTGTTGCAATGACGGTTGAGGATTATGAGCTTATGGCTTATAACACTCAGGAAATTAAAAGATATATAAGTCAACTAGGCGAAGTAATTGTATACTATCGTAATGTAACTATAGGTGATGATAATGCTGGAGCAGTTGAAATTAAGGTGGAGGAAAATGAGTAAAATAAAAGAATTAGGTAAGTGGGATAGAGCATTAATTGCTGCAAAATTATCTGCCCTTGCATATAAAAATGAAAAACAAGCTGTCGATGGGGCTAAAAAATTAGGATTCCCATGGGCAAAATTAATTAGCAGAGATGGTGCAGAGGTATTAGTCGCAAAAGACAGAAATGATATGTGGTTTGCATTTAGGGGTACAGAACCTTCTAAACTAAATGATGTCATGGCTGACTTAAATGTTATTAAAAATTCGGCCACAGCAGGTGGTAAAGTTCATAGTGGATTTCAAAAAGAAGTTAATGACTTATGGCTTGATATTGTAGCAGAATTAGAGCACAATGATCAATTAAAAGTAAGAAAAGACGTATATTTTACTGGACATAGTTTAGGAGCAGCGATGGCTACTATTGCTTCTACTAGGTACCCACAGGCTCAAGAATTATTTACATTCGGTTCACCGAGAGTAGGTGGCAAACACTTTATTAAAAATATCACAGTACCACATACAAGATTTATGAATAACAATGATATTGTGTGTAGAATACCGCCCGCATGGTTAGGATTTAGGCATCATGGAGAAATGGTGTATTTTAATCGAAATGGTGAGGCACAGGCTAAACCTACCTGGACTGATTTATTTTATGGTATTTTAAACTCATGGAAAAGATTTAAGTTTTTCGATGGGATTGTTGACCACGGCATTCCCAATTATGTAAGAGCTATTAATAGACTAAAGAAAAAGGATAAGTGATGCACTGGTTAATCGTACTATCACTAAAATCTATTCTCTCTAGTATTATTGGTTCCTCTTTTTATCAGTGGTTTCAAGGCACAACAATAGGTATTTGGTTCCAAAAACAAGTGGATAAGTTTATGGCTTACTTTGCAGAAAGATGGTCACTAGAACTAATGAAGAAAGATGCTAAATTCAGAAAGCAATATCCTCTACAAGCAGACAGATTAGATGCTTTAGATGAAGATATGGAAACTCTAGTTGAAATATTTGCAAAAGATATAGCAAAACATAAAAAATAATTAAAAAATGTGTTTACAATCCATGTGGGTTGTGATATAATATACATATTATACAATGAATGGAATTAATACAATGTCAATAAAGGTTACTAAGCGTGACGGCACGCTGCAAGAGTTTGATTTAGAGAAAGTACATCAGGTACTAGAATGGGCCGTTGCAGATATTGCCGGTGTCTCTATGTCAGAGATAGAATTAAAAGCAAATATACAATTATATGATAAGATTCCTGCATATGATATTCATGAGTTGTTAATCAAATCAGCTGCAGAACTTATATCAGATCATACCCCAAATTACCAATTTGTTGCTGCTAGGTTAATTTCTTATAAACTGAGAAAAGAAGTTTATGGGGATTATACACCTTGGCATCTAAAAGATCTTATTATTCAGAATGTAGACCGAGGAGTTTATGATGGCGGCATCATGAAAGCTTATGTACCTGAAGAAATTAATGATTTAAATGATTATATTAAACACGAACGTGATGATACCTTTACATTTGCAGGAATGGAACAATTTAGAGGCAAATATTTAGTTCAAGAAAGAGCAACTAAAACACATTATGAAACACCACAGATGTTATACATGATGGTTTCTGCTACACTGTTTCAGAATTACCCAAAAGAAACTCGATTAAAATATGTTAAGGATTATTATGATGCAATTTCTCAATTTTATATATCACTCCCTACACCGATTATGGCAGGAGTGCGTACTCCAACCCGTCAGTTTTCAAGTTGTGTGCTTATCGAATCTGGCGATAGTCTTGATTCTATCAATTCTACTGCAACCTCTATAGTAAAATATATCAGTAAAAAGGCTGGTATCGGTATTGGTGCTGGTTCTATTCGAGCCGATGGGGCAAGAGTAGGTGATGGGTCTATCGTACATACTGGTTTAATTCCATTCTTAAAGTATTTTCAAGCCGCGGTTAAATCGTGTTCACAAGGTGGTGTTCGCGGTGGTGCTGCTACTGTATATCTACCAATCTGGCATTATGAGTTTGAAGACTTAGTTGTATTAAAAAATAATAAAGGTACTGAAGAGAATCGTGTAAGACATATGGATTATGCATTCCAATTAAATAAAACAATGTATGAAAGGCTATTATCTGGCGGAGATATTACATTCTTTGATCCAAGTGATGTGCCAGGTCTATATGAATCATTCTTTGATGACCAAGAAAAATTCAAAGAGCTATATGAAAAATATGAAAAAGCACGTAATATTAGAAAGAAAACATTACCCGCTTTAGATGTATTTCAAATGCTATTAACAGAAAGAAAAGATACTGGCAGGATTTATGTAATGAATGTTGACCATGCAAATGAACATGGCTCATTTAATCCAAAAGAAGCACCTATTCGTATGAGTAACCTATGTTGTGAAATAGACTTACCTACTAAACCACTTAATTCAGCCGATGATACAGAAGGGGAAATATCACTATGTACACTATCCGCAATCAACTGGGGATTAATTAATGAACCCAGAGAATTTAAAAAGTATTGCAATCTATCTGTCCGTGCTCTCGATGAGCTGCTTGATTATCAGTCTTATCCTGTACCTGCGGCAGAACATGGGACTATGAATCGTAGACCACTTGGTGTAGGAATTATTAATTTAGCATATTTCCTAGCTAAAAGAGGTCTAAAATATGATGAATCTGCATTTGAAGTTGTTGATGAATATGCAGAAGCATGGTCATATTATTTAATTAAAGCCTCTGCTGAACTGGCCAAAGAAAAGGGTAAAATACCTTTAAATAATGAAACAAAATACGCCAGTGGAGTACTGCCAATTGATACATATAAGAGTGCGATAGATAATTTAATAGAGCATAAAGAAAGGAAAAAGTGGGACGAGCTGAGAACTCAACTCAAAGACACTGGAATCCGTAATTCTACTCTAATGGCATTAATGCCTGCAGAAACATCCGCACAAATTTCTAATAGCACGAATGGTATTGAACCACCTCGTGCCTTGGTATCCTACAAGCAAAGTAAGGACGGGGTTCTTGCACAAGTTGTTCCAGGCTACCACCATTTGAAGAACAAGTATGACTTGTTATGGGACCAAGAAAGCCCTGATGGTTATTTAAAAATTTGTGCAATCTTACAGAAATATATTGATCAAGGCATTTCTGTAAACACATCATATAACCCAGAGAAGTTTGAGGATAATAAAATACCCATGTCCTCTATGCTTTCTGACTTGGTTACGGCTTATAAATATGGATTGAAGCAATTATACTACTTTAATACATATGACGGCTCTGGAGAAATTAAAGAAGAATTACCAGAACTTGATCAAACAGAGTACGATGAAGAGGACTGCGAAAGCTGCAAGATATGAAGAAAAGGCCCAAAATAAAAATGAAAGGTGGGGGTGAATGGGACGCTCTTACAGACGCTAAAGGATTCTACTGCTATTTAGCTAGACCAGGAGTATCAGCTAGTATTAAAAAGGGTTATAATAAACGATTTAGAAAACAAGGAAAATTAAATGGCTGTATTGAAGAAGAATAAAAAATCTCATTTAACTAAAAATCTATTCTTAGATGAATCAGTAGATATTCAGAGATTTGATGAAGTAAAATATCCACAAATTGAAAAAATTACAGAAAAGCAATTAGGATTCTTTTGGAGGCCCGAAGAGGTAGATATTTCAAAAGATAAAAAGGACTTTAACGGACTAACAGATCATGAAAAGCATATTTTCACTTCTAATCTCAAGAGGCAAATACTACTGGACTCGGTTCAGGGTAGAGCTCCCAATTTGGCATTCTTACCTATTGCAAGTTTACCAGAGCTTGAAAACTGGATCGAAACTTGGAGTTTCTTTGAAACTATTCATAGTAGATCTTATACTCATATTATTAGGAATGTTTACGCTGACCCTTCTACTGTATTTGATGGTATGTTAGATGTAAAAGAAATTCTAGATTGTGGCAACGACATCGCAAAATACTATGATGATCTAATTGATTGTAATAATAGTGCCACTAATAAAATGGACCATAAACGATCTCTTTATATGTGCATGATGAGCGCAAATGCACTTGAAGGTATTAGATTCTATGTATCATTTGCCTGTAGTTGGGCCTTTGCTGAATTAAAGAAAATGGAAGGTAATGCAAAGATTATTAAATTTATTGCACGTGATGAAAATACCCATCTTGCCGGTACTACTACCATTATTAAAAAGATGCTTCAGGAAGATAAAGACTTTGTAAAGATTGCAAAGGAAATGGAAGACGAGGTAGTTGCATTATTTACTAAAGTTATAGAACAAGAAAAACAATGGGCTCATTATTTATTTAAAGATGGCTCTATGATTGGGCTTAATCAAGCAATACTAGAAGAATATATAGAGTGGATTGGTTGTAAGAGAATGAGAGCACTAGGTTTGCCTTGCCCATATACAGTCCCTCAAGCAAACCCATTACCTTGGACACAAAAGTGGATAGGTGGTGGTGATGTACAGGTTGCTCCGCAAGAAACAGAGATTACATCTTATGTTACAGGTGGAGTAAAGAAAGATGTTGACGAGAACACATTATCAGGATTGAGCTTATGATGCATGTACCATGGTTTACTAAACCTGAAGCCCAAAAAAAGGTTTTACAAGTAGTTAATTTATCACCAAATGAATCAATGGTGGAAAAATTAACAGATATACACCCAATGCGACAAATTGTTTGGGCAACAGTCATTCAAGGCTCAGTCTTTGCAGCAATGTTGTTTTCGTTTTGGATAATTAATGGAGTAGTAAATTGATAGCAGAAATATATGGAAAAGAACAATGTCCTTTTTGTGATATGGCCAAAGTGTTATGTACACAGAAAGAGGTAAAATTTGAATATAAACAACTTGGGACAGATTTTACAAGAGAAGAAATGATAGAAAAATTCCCAACTGCAAGAACATTCCCACAGATTATTTTAGATGGGCAAAAAATTGGCGGATACGAACAGTTAAAACAAAAAATAGGTTAGGAGACTAAATGTTCACTTATCAATTAGAATGTGAAGGCTGTTTTTCTTCCTGTGAAATTATTTTTGAAGGTGATGTGCCTGAAAGAATACATTGCCCTCATTGTGGAGAACAACAAGAATCTGATGACAGATTCGGCGAACTAGATTTTGATGAATAAATAAGAGTATGACATGGCATTATCAAGGCAGAGAGTACGACTTGCCAGAAGGGCAAGATCCCAAAGAACTATATGGTTTTGTTTATCTGATAACGAACCGGGCCACGGGTCAGAAGTACGTGGGGAAGAAGTTCTTTTGGTTCAAAAAGACACTACCAATAACCAAGACTCGAAAGAGAAGAAAGAGGCTTTTAGTTGAAAGTGACTGGAAAACTTACTATGGGTCAAACAAACACTTGGTAGAAGATGTAGAGAAAATGGGCGTAGACACGTTCCACAGAGACATACTGCACTTGTGTAAAACACGCGGAGAATGTGCTTATATGGAAGCTAAAGAACAGTTTGATCGAGAGGTGTTATTAACCGATGATTATTATAACGGTATCATACAGATTAAGCTTGGTGGAAACGCAATAAAAAATTTAAAATAGGGGTTTACAAATGCCTAAAAGTGTGTTATAATATACCTATTATGGGAAAATTAATAGACTTTGCAACTGGGAAAGAGATCGAAAGGCCTCTTGACCAAGATGAACTACTAAATGACTTACTAGATGGTTGTATACAAACCGCTCAACATCTTGTAGCTTGTATTGAAGAAGAAATAACTGCTTTATCCTCTGAGGAAGATATTGGTTGGTTACAGGGATTTAATATGAGAGAGGAACAATATGGTGAAGCTAGAGATATGCACGTAATAGTAAATTTAATGCATGCAACATTTGTGAGGTTTCTTGGTTTAGAACATGAATTACAGAAAGATATGGATAATCTCTATGTCAAATTGAAAACACTTGAGGCCAGAAAAAAGATGGATACAGATAATGATATTACTTGATTACAGTCAAATTGCACTTAGCAATATTTTTATTCAGAAACTGAATGAAGAAAACATGATTAGGCATATGATACTTAACAGCATTCGTATGTACAATAAAAGATATAGAGACGAATATGGCCAGATGGTTATATGTGTCGATAGTGGAAACAGCTGGCGTAAAGCATTATATCCACATTATAAAGCCAATCGTAAGAAAAATAGAGACAATAATAGTGATCAAGATTGGCCAGAGATTTTCCGAATCTTAACTATGGTTCGAGAAGAAATTCAGCAAAACCTACCTTATAAAGTTATTCAAATTGATACATGTGAAGCAGATGATATTATTGCTACACTTGCATTACAAACACAAGAGTTTGGACAACACGAACCAGTAATGATTGTATCTTCTGATAAAGACTTTATTCAACTGCAGAGATATAAAAATGTTAAACAATTTTCTCCAATTCAAAAGAAAATGGTTACGGACAAGAACCCACTTACATATATGTGGAATCATATTATGCGTGGCGATGCTGGAGACGGCGTCCCGAATATATTATCCGCAGATGATACCTTTGTTACAGACGCCAAACAGACACCGCTCAGGCAGACCAGAATTGATGAATGGATTACCAACTCTGATAATTTGAGAGAAGTAATGCCACAAGAGATTTTTAGAAATTACCAAAGGAATAAAAAGTTAATTGATTTGACTGAAGTTCCTGAGGAACTAAAAAGCCAAATCCTAACAACTTACGAAGAACAGAAAGTTCCAATGAAGATGAAGGTTTTGAATTATTTAATTAAAAAAAGATGCAATCATTTGATTGATGTAACAGAGGAATTTTACAATGGATAAACCAGTAATAAAAGTATTAAGAGAGACATCTAGGCTCAAAACTAGAGAAGAAAGAATTGCCAACTTGCAGAAGCATGAAAGTGGCTTATTAAAAGACATTATCAGAATGAATTTTGATGATGCAGTAGTGTGTATTTTACCAGAAGGTCTACCAGATGTAGAGCTAGATAAGAAAGGTAAAACCACACTTGAAGAACACTATGATGATTTTAGATATTTCTTTAAAACCAAGTGGTCAGAACAAATCAAAAATTTTGAAAGACAAAACAAATTTCTTCAGCTATTGCAGAGTGTATCTGCAGGTGAAGCTGAAATGCTATGTAAAGCGAAAGATAAGAAAATGAAATACGTAGGCATCACCAAACCACTATGCCAGGATGCATTTCCCGGTTTAATAGTGAAGTAGGATATATTATGATAGTAATAAAGCTCATAACTAACATAAGGAACGCATTTATGAATTGTCAAGAAATTGAACGCTTAAAAAGAGATCGTAATGAGACTGTGAACTATCGTAGAAAACTATTGAAGAAGGGCAAAGAAGTCCTTGCCTATAAAATGCAAAAAAAGGTAGATTATATTACCGAAACAATTAAATTTATGCAGGCCGCTGGAGGTTAATTAAATTAGTAAACCCCTAGTTTTTTAAATTAGGGGTTTACAACTCTTGCTTTATGTGATATAATACATATTATGAATATATTTGTACTAGACAATGATCCAATAATCGCAGCACAGTTGCAGTGTGACAAGCATGTAGTAAAAATGATTGTCGAATCTGCACAGATGTTATCTACTGTACACCGAATGCTAGACGGTACAGAACTAAGAAAGCCCTCCAAATCTGGCAAGACACAGGTTAAATATTACCAATTGTCTGACAATAGAGAGGATATATTATATAAGGCAGTGCACTTTAATCACCCATGCACAGTATGGTCAAGAGAAAGTTGCTGTAATTATTCTTGGCACTATGATCATTTTATTGCACTCTGCAACGAGTATAAATATAGATATGGTAAGACACATTCAACTGATACTAAATTGAGAAAGATACTAAAAACCCTTCCAGCTAATATCAATCGAAATGGTGGTATGACTCCATTTAAACTAGCAATGAAATCTAATCCCGAATGTGTTGTTCATGGATTAGGTGGAACAGATGCAGTAAAATCATACCAAAAGTTTTACAAAACTAAAGAAGCCAGGTTTAAAATGGCCTGGACTAATAGAAATATACCGGAGTGGTTTATTAATGCTATATGATTTTGAAAATATAGAAACAGGTGAGGTTAAGGAATATTCCATGCGCCTTGCCGATTATGATGAATTTATTAAAAATAATCCCCATCTAAAACGAGTAATGTTAAAAGCACCCCAGACCATTGCTGGAACGGGTAGTGTTGTTTCCAAGACTGATGACGGATGGAAAGAAGTTCAACAAAAAATGAAAAGGGGTTTACCCCCTAGCCTCAGAGACAATATCAGAGAAAAATAAATGAGTCAAAACAAACCAAGTAAACTAAGACTTGAACACTTAGTAAAACTAGAACCACTTACTGCCAATCAAGCAACAGCATTTGCTAAATATAAAGAGGGATCAAATCTTGTATTAACAGGCTGTGCAGGCACCGGTAAAACTTTCATAGGTTCTTATTTGGCCCTAGAAGAGGTCATGGATAAGGACACACCATACGAAAAGCTAATTGTTGTTCGTAGTGCAGTTCCCACAAGAGATATGGGATTCTTGCCAGGTACTATGGAAGAAAAAGAAGATGCATATACAGCACCTTATAAAGCAATTATCAATGATTTATTTGAAGATAAAGGTGCATGGGATAAGTTGACTCAAAGTAAAAACATAGAGTTCTTAACAACTTCGTTTATACGAGGTTTAACTATTAAGAATGCTATTGTAATAATTGATGAAGCTCAAAACTGTAACTATCATGAATTATGCTCAGTCATTACAAGGCTCGGTGATAATACAAAGATGATAGTATCAGGTGATTATTACCAATCTGATTTTAGACATAATAATGATAAAAACGGAATTGGTGAATTTTTAAAAATATTAGATGCAATGAAATACTTTGACCGAATTGATTTCGGTTGGGAAGATATTGTTCGTAGTGGGCTAGTTAGAGACTTCTTGATGACCAAGGAGTTAGTAGAAACAGGAAAACTATGATAAAAAAACTATGGAAAAGATTTCATAAATTTATGAAATCAGGAAGACTAAATAAAGTATGCAAGATGGCAGGAGTACAAAAATAAGATGTTTATACATGAACCAGTTGATTTAGGATACGAAGACCTAAAGTGTGAAACTAAACCTACAGGTAGGAAATATATTTCGCCTAATGGTAAAGAATATCCGAGTATTACTACGGTTCTGTCTTTACTCTCTCGTGATTCTATTGCAGAATGGAGAAAAAGAGTCGGTGCGGAAGAGGCCAATCGAATAAGTAGAACGGCCTCTACCCGCGGCACAGCAGTGCACAATCTGCTGGAAAAGTATGTGGATAACGATCCAGATTATGCCAAAGGTGTAATGCCACATATCCTACAATCATTTCTTGATGTTAAGGATGTTCTGGACACTAGACTAAATAAAGTCTATGCACAAGAAGCTCCACTATTTTCAGAACATTTAGGTCTGGCAGGTAGAGTGGATTGTGTTGGTGTATGGGATGGTAAAGATGCCATTGTGGATTATAAAACATCCCGTAAATTAAAAAAGAAGGAGTGGATTGACAGTTACTTTATGCAATGTTGTGCATATTCCATTATGTGGGAAGAAAGGACTGGTAAACCCATTACTCAATTGGTAGTGTTAATTGCTGTAGATAATGAAGAACCCCAAGTTTTTATTGAACATAGAGACAACTGGACTGAAAAATTATGGAATGTGATTAATGATTATAGACGCGAAAAACTATTTGGGAGATAAAATATGTTATCAGTAGGAGAATTGTTTCCTGTATGCTCACTGCAGGGAATTGATCAAAACAATGAATTTGTGAGTTTTAAAGTGGAAGAAAATTATCAGCCATTAAAGCATGATTGGACAGTAGTATATTACTATCCTAAGGACTTTACCTTTATTTGTCCGACAGAAATTGCCGCTATGGATATGTTGGTAGATGAAGCAAATGTTGTCGGTGTTAGCGGCGACAATGAGTTTTGTAAACTAGCTTGGAAAAAAGAGAATGAGTTAATCGGAAATATTAAACATACTCTTGCAGCTGATTGTGGATTAAAATTAGCATGGCAGTTAGGTGCTGTTAATCCGCAGGAAGGCGTTGCTTATAGAGCGACATTTATCTTTGATAAAAACAGAGTAATTCAACACGCATCAATGAATGCATTGGATACTGGCAGAAACGCAAAAGAAGTATTAAGGACTTTACAGGCACTTAAGGCAGGTGGTTTAACTGGCTGTGAGTGGAATCCAGGAGAGGATTTTGTAGCATGAACTATCTATTAAGGGCACTCTGCTTGAAACTTGAAGGTGAAATTGAAGTAGCCAAAGCTAATGTCATGGTATATCAAAGAAGTTCAGTTGGTATAGGTGAACACCCGGATATTGTTGAAGCAATTGAAACACAGATTAGTAAAATTGCTGAAGCAGAAGATAAGCTAGAAACAATTAAAAGACATTTTAAAAATTAATTTACAGAAACGTGTTGACAGCCCTTGTATTAAGTGTTATAATATACACATAAATAAGGGAAATTATGAATAAAGTAAAAGTAAAAATAGTCGGAAGACCAATTGTTAATGGTAAAGTCAGTGATTCAGCCATTTTAACTATACCTGTGCCATCAAGTTTAACAGAACTTGCATTGTCACATGATACAGATGATTGGGATTCCATGTGTAAACAGTTACCAGATTTTGGATTTATGAATCCAATCGGAAAGGTATCAATTAGCCATTTATTAGTAGATGGTAAGGAAAGAGTGTTCCATTGATGAAAGACAATATAATTTTAGTAGACTGTGATGGTGTATTATGTGATTGGGAATATTCATTTACACAATGGATGCATCACAAGGGCATACCTACGGTTGATGAATCACAATATAATGTGGCAAAGAGATTCGGACTTAATAGAGACCATAACTATGTAAAAGAGTTTAATGACTCTGCAGCAATTGCTTTCTTGCCTCCTTTAAGGGATGCAGTTTATTATATGAAAAGATTAAACATGTTGCATGGATTTAGGTTCCATTGCATTACTTCACTTTCTACTAATAAATATGCACAAAGGCTGAGAACACAAAACTTAGAGTTATTGTTTGGTAAAGAAATCTTTGATGAATATGTTTATTTACCATGTGGTGCTGATAAAGATGAAGCTCTTGCAGAATATAAAGACACTGGATGCTTCTGGGTTGAAGATAAACCAGAAAACGCTAAGGTTGGTGCAGCATTAGGATTAAATTCAATCCTAGTAGCTCATGATCACAATGCAGACGAAGTTAATGGCCCAATTCCAAGGTTTTGGAAGTGGAAACAAATATATAAACATATTATTGGAGAGGAGTAATTATGCCAGTAAAATTTAAACCAGACCATGTAACCGTAGAAAGAGGTACAGGTAGAAAATCTATTCAAAGGTTCTATATTAGAAATACGTCTAAAGAAGAACTTTTTGAAACAATTAACAAAAGTAATACTACTGCTAAATTAAAACAAAAATGTATTAATGAATTAGTACGTAGAAACATTTCAATTGATTGGGTAGATAAAGAACTATGAGCCAATGGCATGGTGGTAAAGGTAGTAAACCCAGAAAGAATGCAAACCAGAAAAAGTTTGAAGATAATTGGGATGCAATCTTTAATAGTAAAAATCAAAAGCATAAGCAGCAAGATATGACCGAATTAAACGGCGATGGTAATCGTGATAGAGGTAGATATGGCGAAGACGAAAGTGCCGAAAACAAGATTCCATAAAATTTTATTTGATCAAGACAGCCCATTTAAGCGACACCATGTCGTAGAAGATAAAAAAAAGAAAAATGATAGGAAAGAGGCTAAAAATATTATAAATAAGACTATACAAGAGGAATAGTTTTATGGCAGATAATCTTTTAGACTTTGATTTTGGTTTCACTGCAGTAGATGAAAATGAATTAGAAGCAGTCCAGTCCGTTAAATCACAAGCATCAAGTGCATCGGAAACTGCACAAGAGCTCGAAAATAAGCTCAATAAATTATATAATTCTATATTACCTCTTCTTAGCAATTTAAAGAAAAATCCAGAAAAAGAATATATACTTTGGCCTAATAGGGTTGAAAAGATAGAACAATTCGAGGATTTAATTACGGAGATAATAAAGTAATGCCTATTGTACCAACTGGATACCAGATCGGCCTTCAAGACGGCGGTACTAACCCTACTGTTACTGGAGCACCAACTCTTACAGAAATTACTATGACTAAGGGAAGTACTTCCTTTAATACTTTGCAGGCCTGGACTGATATATCTTACGGAATATTTGGGTCCTCAACAACCTATACTAGATATATTAAAAATTTAACAGGTGGTTGGCTCATCGGATATTCTCAGTCAATGTCTTATAGTGGCATGAACTCGCAAACTAATACAGCTGGCGGCTCATATGGCCCTACGGCTAGAGCAGCATTATTAGATTCAGGCTCTCCAGGATCTGCTGCCAACGCAGAGCACGGGCCAAGTACTAGTAATCTTGGTACTCCCTTTTCATCTAACAGATCAAAAATTTTTGATTCATACTCATCATCTACTTATGGCTCAATGCCTAATGATGGCACATCTGGTATCAACGGCCAATTTGCTGAAAGCTTGCTTCAGACATATACACTTCAAGGTAGGGTAAAGTACGGCCAAGATTTTACTTGCAATACCAGTGGCTCTCTAGGATCAGTAAGTGATGTAAATCATCTTACATTTACATCACCTGATGGTAATAGTCAATGGAAAGTTATGCAAATTATAATTGGACAAAATGTATACACAACTGGCAACTTTCCTAATGCTAACGGCCCCTACTCTGGCAGTAATCAAACAGCAGATAATGTAGGTAATTTTGTATATATGGCTTTCTATAGAGACACCGGCTATTTAAGCGATGCAGCAACGGCCACTATAGATGCAACAGACTTGTTTTCTCATATAACGCTTAATGGCTCAACAGTTGCTTTATCTAGTGGCTTGTCGTTATCAGCTGTTCAATCACCATTTACATCTATATCAGCTACTTCTTCAAATAGAGTATGGGGAGCTTATACTACTGGTATAAACCAGGCAATAGGTATACTTTGGCCTAATCTTTCTGATTCTCAAGTACAAACTTATGCAAATTATTCTGGCAATAGTACAATAGCTGTTAAAATATTCGGGCCTAATGATTCGGCAGTTTTAAACAATGGAATTGCTGAAGAACATGGCGGTAACGATAGTTTAAATGTAGCACTAAGTGATTATGTTAAAGGTGCGGAATTTGTAGGTGCAAGTAATAATTCAAGTACAATTAAATCCAGCGAACTGGATGTTAAATTCTCAGACTATCAAGACAGTGCTGAGGATAGCTCAGGTGGGGCAACTGGTTCTGGTGGTGTTGCAGTAACCACTGCAGGGGAAGTAAATGGTTATTATAAAAGACGTGGCTTTCAGTTAGCCCTTGTAGATTATTACTATCAATATGGAGTTGGCTTTACATATCAACCTACATGGGGAAGTCATAGTCCTAATCCTGCAACTGTTTCAATTGCTGGAAAAACTCAACAAATAGTTGGTGCATGGTATCAGATCCAACCCGCGGGTATGGTAATATCGGTGATAGTATCACCTACTTCTCGGGCAACGGCTGATATGTTGGGCACCAGTGATTGGTCTTCTATTGAACTTTATAAAAGTAACAATACAAGTCATTCGAAATATCTTACATTAACTTCGTCTAGCTCAGGTTACTCATATGGAATGATAAATGAATATTCATCTAATACTGGATCCAATCAGATTCTTCCACAAATTAAGCTTACTTTTACATCCAACTCGCCTTCAACAACTAATAATTACTTATATAACTGGGTATATGATAACAGCAATATTGCCTCCGGCAGTTACCCTAATCAGGATTTTACTATAACACTAAGTTAAATATAGGAGAAAATAATGTTTTGGAACAAAGATACAGATATTGATGTAGATCAATTAAGAGAACAACTAATTATTGATGAGGGTCAAGTAAATGAAATTTATAAAGACCATTTGGGCTACCCAACTTTCGGAATTGGTCATTTGGTCCTCGAATCAGATCCAGAGTATGGACAAGATGTGGGAACACCAATATCAGAAGAACGAACAATCGAATGCTTTGAGCAGGACGTACAATCTGTCCTCTCTGACTGTAAAAAATTACACGATGGATGGGATGGTTATCCCCAAGAAGTAAAACAAGTTATTGCGAACATGATGTTCAATATGGGACTTACGCGCTTAAGTAAATTTAGAAAACACAACGCAGCGCTGCAATGTGGTGATTGGCCCGAGGCGGCTGTAGAGGGTAGAGATTCAAGATGGTACAAGCAAGTAACGAACAGAGCAGAAAGACTTATGGTAAGACTAGAGGACCTTTAAAGGTCGAATCTAGTATTCCACAAGAAGAACAAGAAAGCAAAGGTTGGTATTGGTGTCACGAAAAGCAAGGACTTTTCCGATATTCAGACTGGCATAAAAGTTTAGAAGAACTCAATTTAACTAGCTCAGTTTAAACTGAAGACCCTTACCTTATAAATATAAGTATGGGTGAGATATTTAAATTAATAGGCGAAGTCGGAGCCCCTATAGCAGGAAGTCTTGTTATGGGGTTTTTTATATTTCTAGTAATAAAACAAATACTAGAAGGCATCGTAGATCAAATTAAAACTCTTACTCTCTTTTGTAAATCTCTTGAAAATAGAGCAAGAACAATGAGTAATGAGATTATAAAAATAGATTTATTAGTATCAAGTGCATTAGATTTAAAGCCAGATATTGATAGAATAGCTAGAGCCGAAAACTTTGTTGAAGACGGCAAACTTGATGTGAGGAGAGACTAATGTCAGAATTAGGAATATCCGACATGATTTCACAATATGGATTTCCTATTGTAATGGCAGTCGGTTTAGGATACTTTATATATTATGTTTGGTGGTTTATAGGAGAACATATTGAACCACAGCTTGAAACTATGCATCTGGCCTTAATTAGAGTAATAGATCAAACTAGGATGTTGGATCAAGATATGATTAGGTTGCAACAAAAAGTTAATGTTGTATTAGAGTATAGAGAAAGGCAGAAGCAAAAAGAGGAAAAATGAATGAAAAATAAAATAAGAATAAGTGGATTTATATTATTTGTATTTGCTTTTAATAGTGCATTATCAGCAGACATAGTACATACATTTAAAAATCCGTCATTTAGCGGAATAGGTACTGGTGCACATTATTTAACAATTGAAAATCAGGAATCTAGCAGAAAGAAAGCTATTAAAGATGCTTTAGATGCAGCACGAAAGGCAGCAGAAAGAGAGGCTGAGAATACAACAATGGCCAAATTCATTAGAAATTTAGAAAGCAGAATATATGCTCAAATGTCTAAACAACTAGTGGAGTCCATGTTTTCGAATGACTCAGCTTCTTCATTCGGCTCATTTACCTTAGAGGGTAATATAGTCACATGGGAAGTAATCACAGCAGAGGATGGCAGTGAGTGGATTAAAATGACAATAGTGGATTCAGATGGGACTGAAACTGTTATAGAGATTCCAGTAGGAACAGGTAATTATGCACAAGATATTGACGGCTAGTATATTAACATTATTAATAAGTGGTTGTGCTTCTGTTCCACAATGGAGTAATAATCCACAAGACTGCAACGATAAGGCAGGAAAGTATAGTGAAGGATATCAAAGACATTTACAAATGGGCCTTCAAAAAACTATGGCCAGGAAATACATATGTGTTGATGTGGCAGAGGCAGTAAGGTTACCTTCTTTTATAGACCTATTAAATCTGCCAGCAGCTAAAGAAAAGCCAATTGTTGCTGTATATGGCTTTGCTGATAAAACAGGCCAAAGAAAATCAAGAGAAGGTATAGCAGACTTCTCAACAGCTGTTACCCAAGGGGGAACAGAAATGATCATTGATGCTCTGAAAACTGCAGGTGGTGGAACCTGGTTCAGAGTAGTAGAAAGACAAGGCATTGATAATCTAGTAAGAGAAAGACAAATTATTAGAAGTGCTAGAAATGAGTTTGCAGGACCGAAAGGTGCGCAACAATTGAATCCACTCTTATTCGCCGGTATGATTATTGAGGGTGGAATTATAGGATATGATACCAATATATTAACTGGTGGACGAGGCGCACGGACATTAGGAATTGGTTTCGCTAAACAATACCGAAAAGATGTTGTAACTGTGTCTATTAGAGCAGTTTCAGTCTTAACGGGTGAAGTATTATTAAACGTTCAATCAAGAAAGACAGTTTTAAGCTATGGAAGCTCAGGAGATCTCTTCCGGTTTATAGAGCAAGGAACTCAATTAATTGAATATGAGGACGGAGTGGGAAATAATGAGAGTGTGACATATGCGGTACGAACAGCTATTGAGGCTGGAGTACTGGAACTAATATACCAGGGCCACGATAGAGGATTCTGGGTAATAAAGAATGGACATCGCCACCCCCATCAGCATGATGGAAAAAACGATAAACATTCTATAAAAGAGGAAAATAACGAAAATGAATAAACTATATGGAATAGTCCTAACTGGACTTTTAGTGTCGACACACTTTGTTTTCGCACAAGCCACTGATGATAATGAAATCAAAATTACACAATCTGGTGATACACTAGAGTTGTATATTGATCAAGTAGGATTTGGTAATAAAATTGGAGGCGACGACTTTTCAAGTGGTTCGTCTGCAATGAGTATTATCGGTTCAAGTTTAGAGCTTGATTTGGATTTCGTAGGTAACCAAAACATTTTATTTGGCCCTGTAAAAGCTGATAGTTCAATCTATAAGCTTGACTTTACAGGCGATTCAAATGAAATAGATTGGAATATCGGATATAGCGGTAGCTCAGATGACTCTGATATAAATTTTGGTGTTACTGGTGACAGTAATACATTTGATTTAGATCAAGGTTATAATGTAAGTGCAGAAAGACTGGATGCTGACTTAGTTTTAATTGGTAGTTCAAATGTATTTGATGTCGATTGGGAAAGTGACGATAATGTTTGGAACCTGGATATTACAGGTAGTTCAAATGATATTAATACTTTACAAAATGATGGAGCACAAAATTTGGAGTTTACATTAGTAGGAGATGGCGGAGACGTCGATATTAATCAAATCTCGGGTACATGTGCTGCACAGGTAACGGGATGCTCTACTCCTAATGCAAACATCGTTTTGGATGTAACATCAGACAATGCAACTATTACAATTACACAAAAAGATAGCGGCAACGACTCTTAGTCTCTGTCTATTACTCATCAGTGGGGTTAGCTTAGCGGCTGACCCCATAGGTGGCGTAAGGGAAGTGACAGGCAATACTTCAATACTTCGTGATAAAGAAGAAATTGAAGCTAAAGAAAAGCAAGATATAGAACTCTATGACCAAGCCCAAACAGGCAAAGGTAGAATGTTAATAGAGTTTTTAGATAAAGCAGAACTTCAACTCAAAGAACACTCACTTGTTTTAATAGACGAGATCTACTACGACCCCAATCCTAACCTATCTAAGATGTCTATGAAAATGGTTATGGGGACAGCACGTTTTGCATCAGGTAGATTAGGGCTTGTAAATAAAGCCAATATAGACATACAAACACCTACAGCCACTATAGCTGTGAGAGGAACAGATTTTACTACAACAATAGATGAATTAGGTAGAAGCTTAATTATTCTTTTGCCAGATGATAATGGTGATCCATCTGGAGAAATTGTTGTAACAAATGATGCTGGAACAGTAACACTTAATGAAGCATATGCAGCGACCATGGTAGCTACCTTGGATTCGGCACCAACATCTAGTGCTGTAATTCAAGGTATCACACCAGCCCTTATTGATAATATGTTTATTGTAAATCCACCAGCAGAGATAAAACAAAGAATTGAAGATGAACTCCAAAACGAGAACAATGATGATCAGGGGTTACTTGATATAGACTTTTTGGAATTTACTGAATTAGAAGAAGAAGCACTAGATGAAGAGTTTTTAGATGAAACAACAGAATTGGACATTGATGAATTAAATGTTGAGTTTTTAATTGATGTTTTAGACATAGTTGATTCTTCAGATTTATTCGATACACTAGGTGAATTTGATATTAAAGGTGCAATGAGAGGATTGAATGATGAATCTCAATATAATGTATTTCTTAGAGATGGAGATTTAGTATTATATCGTAGTGTAAACGGCAGTATAGATATACAAATAGGGGCAGGGAACAGCTTCACACTAAATACTATAACTCCAACTTGGGAAGGCGTAATAACAGGAAATGATGCTGAAGATGTGATAATAGTGATTAATCAACAATGAGTAAAATATGAAAAAGATAACAGGAACACATTTAGGGATTATATTAATCATAACATTTTTTATGTTACAGATAAACATATTACATGCAGATGATAATGTTATATCATTAGAACAATCTGGAGATAACCTTGCTTTAGGTGTAGATCAGATAGGATATAATAACCAAATAGTAATGAAAGATAATAATTCATACATCAATTCCTCGAATTTAAATATGTATTTAGTACAGGTCAATGATTCAGCAGGTCAGAATAAAATTATATTTGACGAAGTAAGTGGTTCAGGTAATCAAATGAAACTGGCTCAAGGAGTTGCATGGAATACTCTTGATTCTGATACTGATTTAACTTGGTGGTCCGATGCTTATGAGGGCGGCGGCCATGAAATAGATATTACACTATACGGTGATAATAATGATATGGCAGTACAACAAACAAATCAAGGGTCTACTACAGGTCATAGTTTTGATTTACATCTCGCTGGAGATGGTAATAAGGTTCAGGTTAAACAACAAAGCGATGGCGATAAGAATTTAAACTTAACGATCTATAATGATTATAATGATGTTTTTGTTCGTCAAAAGGGTAACAACGCAACCCATAATGCAACCATAACTCTAGATGGTTTGTATGGTACTGATTTAATTTTAAAACAAATGAGTACTACAAACCAAACATATACATTATCAGTTGATTGTATGACAGTTGGCGGCTGTAGTACAATAGTAACTCAAGAATGAAATATATTACTTCTATATGGTCTACTCTGGCTATTGTATTGCTAGGTGTTATATTAAGAGTATATGATCCTTCTTTTCTGCAACAATTAAGACTCACAGTCTTTGATCAATATATAACATCTATAGAAGAAACAAAGTCCAATGATATTGTATTATTAAATATATCAGAAGAAACATTAGGAGTTCACGGCCAATACCCATTTCCACGACAGATATATGCACAGATGATTTCTGACTTGCGTAACGCTGGTGCTGGAATGATTGGATTTACTATCATGTATCCAGAGGCTGATAGATTTGGAGGCGATGAAGTATTTGCATCTTGGATTAAAGATAATGGTATTATATTAGCCCAGGATGCTGACCCAAGTGGTAGAAGTGATTCAGCTCCTTATGTTGGTTCGGCTATATTTGGTACAGGTGATCCACTTGATTGGTTAATACAATATGAAGGACTTGTTACCAATATACCTACACTAGAAGCTGGTGCATGGGGTCATGGATTGGTCAATGCCATGCCTGAAATAGATGGTGTTGCAAGAAGAATACCACTGCTATCTCAAATAAATGAGCAAGTATATCCTTCATTTAGTTTGGAAACTATTCGAGTTATGCAGAATAAGCCGTCATATACCATTAAGGTAAATGATACAGGAATCGAAGAAATCATACTTAGACCATTTCAGATACCAACTGATGTTAATGGTTCGGTGTGGTTAAATCCTAATATTAAGTTTACGGAAATAAACTACGGGTCCAGTGAGTTACCAAATCTAATGGGGAAATCTGTACTGATTGGTTTAACTGCTTCTGGCCTGGCATCACAGATTCCAACTCCAAGTGGTATGAAGTCTGCACATTCATTACAGGCTTCTGCCATTCAGACCATCGTTGATGGTACTCAGATAACTCGTCCTTTGTGGGCCGATATACTAGAGATAGTGAGTATGCTAGTGGGCTCGATACTGATTGTGGTGGCAGTATATTATCTTCCGATATGGATTTCAGGTACCACATTCTTGATCCTTTCAAGTGTTGTTGTAGGTGGATTTATTTATATATGGCAGAGCTACAGTATACTGTTGTCCCCTTTAAGTACCTTAATATTATATATAATAACCTTTACCTCAGCCGCGTTCAATAATTTCTATAAACAGTTTGTTTTAAGACAACAGATAAAGAAACAATTTGAAACATATCTTGATCCAAGGCAGGTTTATTTACTTCAAAAGAATCCAGAGTTATTAAAGCTTGGGGGTGAGCGCAGAGAGATGACCTTCTTGTTTATGGATATATGTGGATTCACCCCGGTATCAGAACATTATAAAAACAAGAATGATCCAGAAGGGTTGGTGTTACTTATTAATGACTTCTTGGATAATATGACTAAAATAATTATGAATAATGGTGGTACAATAGATAAATATATGGGCGACTGTATCATGGCATTCTGGAATGCTCCATTGGACTGTCCAAATCACGCAGATATGGCTGTTAAATCAGCTCTTGAAATAGAGGCAAAAACAGATGAACTTAGACGAAAATATAGTGAACAGGGTTTACCCCCCATCAAAGTTGGAACTGGTATCAATACAGGCACTTGCATTGTTGGTAATATGGGTAGTGAGTCACGGTTTGACTATTCAGTCATCGGAGACGCAGTCAACCTTGCCGCAAGACTCGAAGCAACAGCAGCTAGAGGAGAGTACATTAACTGTCCGACCATCATCTCTAGTTTCACAATGGAACAACTTACCGACTTTAAACCGAGACCGATAGGTGATATAAAGGTTAAAGGTAAGGAAGAACTGATTAAAATATACGCTCCATAGTCATATAACAAAAAGTTATATGCATATTCCAAAATAATATAAAAAAGCGTATAAAAAATGCAATTATTTTCACTTAGCGTGTTTACATTTGCTCTATATGTGATATAATGGTACCATAAATTAATGAATCAAGTGAGAGAAAATATGACTATGAATAACCTAATCAAAGAAATTAACAGCCTAGACCTAGAGTCCATGAATGCATTAATCCCAGTGTTTAATGCCCGAATGAAGGCTTTGAGAAATGTAAAACAAACTCAAGCCAAAGCACAATTTAGTGTTGGTGACTCTGTTTTCTTTACTTCAAGGGGTCAGAAAGTGACCGGTAAGGTAATCAAGATAATGCCTAAAAACATCAAGGTTGAGACAATGTCTGGTCTATGGAAGGTTTCACCATCATTATTGAGTGCAGCATAATGCAGTACTTGAAGGAAATCACTGATTGGGGGGATTCAACTCCCAATCATACCTACATCGTTAATGATGCAGGTCACTTGGCAGGATATGTCAAGACTGGAACTCGTGAGGAAATTTGGTTTAAATCTCCCATGAAGCAGTTCAGTAAATCTCGTAGACGTTTCGTAAAACTTAAGAGGTAGTATACATGCCAGTGCTCGTTATGAAGGGACAGATGAAAAACAAAGCCAAGATTGTAACATATATTGGTAACCTATGTAAAGAACTCGGTATTAACCGTATGTATTCCAAGGTAATTTTTCTTAACTTTAAAACAAATATTGAAGATGATGCACAAGGGTTGTGCTGGGGAGACATGAAGAAGGGATATTGTGAAATTTCAATCTCTCGTACTGAAGAGGGTGAACGACTACCCTTTGAACAAATGATGCAGACAATAGCCCACGAAATGGTGCATGCAAAACAATACTTCCGAGGGGAGTTAAATTCATACGGATCTCGTGTATGGAAGGGCCGTAATGCAGAAGGTTGGAAGTATGAAAACCAACCATGGGAGCGTGAAGCCTTCAGGCTCGAAGAGAAATTATACAAGAAATGTTGGCCAAAAATAAATGAAAAATAATTGCAGAAACGTGTTGACAGCCCTTAAAAATAGTGTTATAATGGTTACATAAAGTGAATTAAGGAGTATATTATGAGTATGAATGATGATAAAATTTTAAGTGTTTCAGAGCCAAAGGTCATGCAGTCAGCTGCTGGTTATTATATTGGCCAGTCATGTGAGGTAGAATACTACTGGAGTGATGGAACAACTTCGGTTGGTACCGAGCCCTATGACAGGTTGTCTGGGTATTTTGCAACGCCTCAACAGGCAGAACTTTATTTGATGGAGGTAGCGTAATGGAAAACTGGACAATCGAAATAGACGGGGAAGATTGGACCTTTCTCACGCAGGAAGAGTACGATAAGGAGGTAGCGCAATGACTACTCGTGTACTATATTATCCCTCAGCCAATGATGGCTGTGGTTCAAGCCGACAAGGCGAAATGACTGCATCTTACAACGATCTCGTAGAAATGTTTGGCAATCCTGAGGAATATATTTCAGGTGATGGCAAATGCACATTTGAGTTTGTGATTGAATACGAAATAGAAGATGAGTTTGGTGTTGAATCATCATACTTTACTCTATATGATTGGAAAGGCAATCGACCACATAATGATTCAGAAGAGTTTCTAGTTCACATTGGTGGAAAGAAATTTGAGGATCAATGGGCCGCTAAAAGAGCCCTTGAATTGTTTAAAAAGACAGATGTGCGTTATGGGCATGACCATAATGTATTGTGTCATGGCTATAGCCACGCTTACTAAAAGGATATTATGTCAGTGCCAGAATTTAATAAAAATGAGTTAGAGAACTCAAAAAGAATTTTTAAGAGTGCAACGCCCAAATATACCCTAGATTGGTATTTAAAGTGGGTTGCAAGTGCGTTTGTACTAATTGCTATGTCTATTAGAGGCGTAGATGGTATGCAAATATATGATCTATATCTATCCATTACGGGTATTGCTCTATGGTTATGGGTATCTATTATATGGCAAGATAGGGCTCTAATACTACTTAACGGCGTAGGGCTGATGTTTTTAATTAACAATTTAGTTAAATTAATTGCATCTTTTTAACAGAAACGTGTTGACAGCCCTTAAAAATAGTGTTATAATATCACTATAAATTGAAATTGAAAAGGAATATATATTATGTCAAATGAATCGTATAACCAAATCATGAAAATCCTCAAAGAGGAAAAGAAACTTTATGATAAAGAACAGAAGGCCAAGAAGGCAGAAGCCCGAAAAGAGACCAAGAAGTTCAAGAAGGATCAATCTGCATTAACTAAATACGTTAAGAAAGCAGGTCATCAATCCCCCAATTCCCTAGAATGTAACAGTCCCAAAAATATGTATTATAGTGAGCAACAGACCAAAGACTATTTGGCTGGCACATCCTATATGGATACATATCGAGCAACTTGTAATGACTGGGACTAGTCGTACCATGCGTAGAGTATTTGCTCTACAAAAGGCTAGGGATAAGGCAACTAACCCTGACTTTAAAAAGCTATGGGAAGATAAGTTGCAAGAATTAATTAAACTTGCCGAACAAGGCAGGAGCTCTTATGACACAATACACTAAATCTGTAGAAAGGCAGAAGATTATGATGGAAGCCGAAGATTGGGCTAAATCTGTAAAAAGTATTCATGCACATTCATTAAATAGCATGCATTATGACGACAGGCCTGAGGATACCATTGACGGACAGTGTGTAACCGATACTGAGTACAATAGTGGCGTAGTAGAGCGTAGTCAGAACGGCAGATTAATACATACCTTCGGTAAAAAACTTACCGGCCAAGCACTATTAGATGAATATGAGAGGAAGAACTAATGACAATGCCGAATGAACGAAGATGGGCTGTAAACAACACTCGTCAGTTCTTAGTTGATTTGATGGATCCTAAGAAAACACCAAGAGTGCCAAGTGCTGTAAGGAAAGAAGCATATCGTTGCTTAAAGCATTATCCTGGTGATTATTATATGGAAAAAGCGGCTGAACAGGCACCTACTGTATTTGGAGATTGGGATAGTGGATTATAGACCAGACAACTGGGTAGTACTAAAGATCAAAGAAGGCAAAGGTACATTCCCTTTTTACAAAGTTCTAGCAGGATGGAGTGGTGGGTATCTTAATGGCGACTCTTGGCGTATGAACAGCGGTATCACATTGGTTTTTGAGAGAGAGAATACTGTAGACTTTTATGGTGAAAGTGGTTCGATGTATCACTGTCATAAGGTTGGATATGGGTTGGGAATGGCCACTGTTGGTATCTACAACCAACTGAAAGAGAACGAGAAATTCAAAGGTCAGATTCAGCTGATGCCTGAAGATACTGATTGGTCGGAGTTATTAAGTGATAAACTATAGTACAAACTGGATGGGCCCAGTATCTACTCGTTGGTATGAAGATAATAATATACCTTTCGAGTGGAGAGAAACTTCTGGTAAGATACTACCAAAGGTAAATTACAAACACTTTCTCGAATCATACTCTGCTGGACGCATAGACATCTATGGATTGGACGAGGGTGAGCATTGGGGCGGTAAATCTGAGTTTGGTGTTGCTCCAATGCTTACCGAAGATTGGAATGCGTTTAGTTATTGGCTAGACGAAATGCAGACTGAAGAGCTGTGGAGTTACGATAAACTAATAGAACATTTTCAATATTATTATGGGAAAGAAATAAGGTGGTGGGTTGAATGAACTTAATTAGAAACGCAATACAAACGCCAGATGGAACGATCTTAGAATCGACCCATCGTCACGATTATAAGACACATACTGATGTCAATGGTAAGACTTATATGGTCGATGGAGGATTAGCATATCTTCGGAGATCAGTTCATAAAGATCAAAAAGATCTTTCTTTATATGACAACGAACCTCATGAAGTTCAAGCTTCAGTTTTAAGGTGGGGGACTTATGGTATTAATGGAGATCAGCCATTAAGCCATATACGTATTAGTGATATGGATACTGATCATATTGGAAATGTATTAGGAATGGGTCATATAAGTTCTGTTCATAGAAAGTGTATGGAAAACGAATTAAAAATTAGGAGATAACAATGAGAAATTCTATTGGAAGTTTAAGGTATGATATGTATGGCAGAAAGCGTAAGACCAAAGCATTGAATACACCTAGTAGACCTAAAATTGATTTTAAACCTATGGTACAAGAAAAGTCTTTGGCTCAAATTCGTGCAGATGAACACAGGGCCAAATACCCCTCAGCAGAAATGTCAAGTACATATACACCAAACAATGATCAATCATGGAAGCAAGAAGCTTCTAAAAACTTTACAGTCGCACCAGCATATAATAAAGGTGCATATCAAGTGATACCTCGTAAAGATGTAGAGCACATTGGGAGATAAATATATATGGAAACTTTTATTGGAATAGTATTATGTGGAATCGGATTTTTATTTTGTTATATGTCCTGCCACATAATCGAAGAAGAAAAACAAGGCAAAAGAATGCCTATGTTTTGGGAGAAAAAAGATGGCGAATAGTAGTCACGATGAACATATGAGGCTTCAGGGCCTACCAAATGATGTAACACTTATGTCTGAATTTATGCAAGATCCTAAACAGGCTCAAGTAATCAGAAAAAAATCTGATGGTACGTTTGGAGTTAGGTTTGTGCACAAAGGCAAGACCTTAGGCATTGAATGGTATACAGGTAAAGCAGAAGTATGGGCCGAAGAGGCAGCAGAAAATTGGATTTTAGGTATTAAGGATATTGATCCTACAGAAGAATAGTTTTATGGCAGGGATACACAGTCACACTCCTTTATTTATAATTGTGTATCCCTGCCCCTTTACTTTTGCGTAAAAGTGTGATATAATATACATATATTATTAAGGAGATATTATGGCGACAGCAACAGAAATAGCGGCTAAGAAAAGAGCCAAGAGGTCAGAGAAAAGGTCCAAAAGGCTTTCACTTGACCAAATTCATATGGGACCTGAACCATTCTGGGAAGAAGGTGTAACAAAGAAATATACTAAGTCAGAAGTAAATGTTGAGTGGACTAAAGCAGCACACTGGTATAACTATTACTACAAACTTAAAGATTACATACCTTATGTAATTAGATATGCTGAAGACATTGGGTTCGATAAAGAACAAATCAAAGCTCTCAAGGCATGCCAAGATTATAAATTGGTTGGTGGTTGTAAAGCGGTAATACGTCTACACTATCGTGGTTGGGAACATACTGAAGAACAGTATGCTAGAGTTAAAGAACATCTATTGGAACAGGTAGAAGAAGGCAAAGTTGCTTTATTGGAAAAGAAAGAAGAAACTAAAAATGCCCCACCTGTTATATCTATTGCTGAAAGAACTAGACGCAAGATGATGGATACTATCTATGCCGCTTGGGATGAAACAATTGTTGATGGCTGGATGGATAACAAATACAAAGAAAAGCTTGATGTTTATAGTTTATTTAAAGAGCATCAATTAAAGGGTAATGCAATTGCACCGTTTCAAAGAATCATACAAGGAAACTATGATGAAATTAGTGATGCCCTTAACAAGAAATGTGATCAGTGTGTAGAAGCTTATTCTCATATTACTACTGCCAATAAGAAAAAGATGTTAAAGCAAATGGATGCTATCTTTTCTGACTTGGACTCACTGAAACTATCATTTAAGGCTAGTAAAACCCCTCGTATTGCTAAGAGAAAATCTACAGACGATCAAGTTAAAAATCTTAAATATAAATCCGATGATACAGACTACAAGATTGCTTCAATCAATCCCGTCACTATCCCCGGTAAAGAAACTCTATTCATCTTTAATACAAAGAATAGAACACTTTATCAGTATGTTACTACTGCGACTGCTGGTTTTGAAATAGGTGGAACGTCTATTAAAAACTTTGAAGAAAAACTTTCTAAGTGTACAAGGTTGCGTAAGCCTGAGGACATTCTGCCACTTATATTAACCAAGACACCAAAACAGATTGAGTCGCAGGTGTGGAAAACAGTCACAACCAAAGTAAACCCTTGTAACGGAAGGGTAAATGCTGATTGTGTATTATTAAGGACAATATGAATGAGATCATAGAACATAAAATAATGACGAAGAAGAGATTCTCGTTAGCAGTGGAGACACTTGTATCAAAGACACCTAACACATCTTATATAGATGCAGCGGTAATGGTTATCGAGCAGAGAGGGATGGATTATTCAAACCTGAAAAGGTTATTAACTGATTCACTCAAAGCAAAGATAGAAAATGAGGCACATGGTCTCAATTTAATTAAATCAAAAGGTGGCAACAAGCTACCAATATAGGAGAATATTATGAGTAATGTTATTATCCCATCATCTGATGAAGATAAAAAGCGAATCAAGGGTTGTATTGAAGAAATCTCTAATTCAATGACGCGTATGGCAGCAGAACGAGAGTTCATTAAAGAAGCCATTCTATTGTGTTGTGATGATGTTGAAATCGACAAAAAGTACTTGAAGAAAATGGCAACTATCTACCACAAGCAGAACTTAAATGATGTTGTAGGTGAGGTAGAAGATGTCGAAGCCCTATACGAAAGTGTGATGGTTTAATATGATTGATCCGTTTGAGTCATACAAGTTATATAATGCTTTGAAATTACACTTCGAGCAAGCAGGCTATGATGCCTTTAAATATAACTTTAAAACAAATGTGAAGCCGACTTCATTTTTAAAACGGAAAGATAAGTACTTCTTTGCAAAGGTTGCAAGGCAGTATGAAAAGGATATGATGGGTTACTATGTTGCTAACTTTAAACATGGTGTATCATATGTCGGAGAAATGATCAACGAATGTGGCGAAGAAAACTATAAGAATCATAAAAGAATCTTAGAGAGTATTCATCGTCACTTTTCAGTTGATATAAATATATTGAGTGAACAGAAAGGTGGCTTTGAAGAACTCTTTGAGAGTTATGATAACCAACTTCCCTTGGTCATTCAGTTGTGGATGCAAGAAGAGATTAGTTTAGAGACTGTTGTTATTCTTAATTCCTTATTGGGATTTGTGCCTCGTGAATCTTCTAAAATAACAGATACCATTATATGGCCTGATATTAAGAAAAGAATCGAAAAGTACACTCCCTTTGTAAGCTTTAATTCTGATAAATGTAAAATTTTATTAAGAAAAGGGTTTACAAATTAACACAAATGTGTTATAATATACATTATATTATGCGTAAGTGGATAATTCAGTAAATACAATGCAATATACGGAGAAATAAAATATGTCATTTGCAAACTTAAAGAGCTCACGAGGCTCGTCAATCGACAAACTCGTAAAAGCTGCAGAAGCAGTGTCTACTAATACAGAAACCAAATCATATGGTGATGACCGTTTCTGGAAACCTACCAGAGATAAAGCAGGAAATGGTTTCGCGGTAATCCGATTTTTACCATGCATGGAAGGCGAAGACCTACCATGGGTAAGATATTGGGACCACGGATTCCAAGGACCTGGTGGACTATGGTACATTGAGAACTCCTTAACTTCTATCGGCCAACCTGATCCTGTATCAGAAGCCAATACCGTTCTATGGAACACAGGTAGAGATGAAGATAAGGTAACAGTTAGGGATCGTAAAAGACGCCTACATTATGTGTCAAACATTCTTGTGGTATCTGATCCTTCTAATCCACAAAACGAAGGAAAAGTTTTCTTGTACAAATTCGGCAAGAAAATCTTTGATAAAGTGATGGAATCTATGCAACCTGCATTTGAAGATGAAACACCTATCAATCCTTACGATTTCTGGGAAGGTGCTGACTTTAAAATTAAAGTTAGAAAAGTAGAGGGATGGGTAAACTATGATAAGTCAGAGTTTGCTGCCCAAGGTGCTTTATTTAACGGCGAAGAGGATCGTCTGGAAGAAGTGTATGGTAAACTATACTCACTACAAGACTTCCTTGATCCTAAAAACTATAAGTCTTATGATGAACTCAAGGCGAAGATGAATAAAGTCTTAGGTATTGACGCAGGTCATGCTCCTATGGCGGCACCTGTAGTTGAAAATGTAATGGAAGCCCCTGCGGTAACTAGTGCATATGCAACACAGGATTCACCTGAGCCAGCGAGCAGTGATAGTGATGAAGATGATACGTTGTCTTACTTTGCTAAACTTGCAAAAGACTCATAATAGGTAAGAGTTAAACACCGTAGTAAAACCTACGGACCAATAAGAAGTATGGACTTTGCGTCTAACATTGGAACCATGCCATTATAATGTAGTAACTTTAAGGGACCCTTCGGGGTCCCTTTTTTTATCTTGCGAATGAACCAAAGCCAAAGTGTAAGAAATCAGAAGTCCTACTAGGTCTATGGCCTTGAATAACTGTATTGGAAGTGTTACCACTATTAGATGTATTAGAAGATGATACCTGGGTTACCACATTATTCTCTGAGCCAGTCTGTACCCCTGCTAGAGCGTTCTCGGCAGACATATCAGATAATTGTGCACCTGTGTCTATCTCTGGTAACTCCATAGAAGCCATATCAGGCATTGCAAACCCTTCAATTTCACCAACTCCTTCGGGTTGAGCATCTGCTTCATTTGCGGCATCTATCTTGGCTTGTTCTGCTTTAGCCTGTAATTCAATCTTCTTCTTCTCGGCATTATTAGTGTCCATCTTAGGAATTTCAGGTATATCAAACTCAAACCCTAAGAATTTACCAAACTTCTCTACCATACCTGTAATAAAGTTGACTATGGAACCGATGAAGTTAACCACTGTAGCAAATGCATCTTGTAAGTGAGCAAGACCAAGCATCATTACATCAAAGATAGATGTAAATCCTAATGCGTCTCTTATTTTTACTAGGGCAACACCGATAATTGCAAAGAGAGCAGCGATGGCAAGAATAGGTAATAAGATAGGTGCCATAGCTATAAGAATAGGTACCATTGCGCTCATCATACCCACTAGTGCGGATATCATTGCTGGAACAAATGATGTTAACATAAACACTCTAAAGACCATAAAGGCTTTTCTTAAACCATTAAATACCTTCATAAATGCACCACCTACAGAAGACATCATGCTAGATAGACTGCCCATAATAGTTGGTACAAAAGAGGTTAACATAAACACTCTGAATGTTTTAAAGCCTGCAACTAGAGCACGTATAGGTTTCATCATAGTAGAACCTACTGCCTTCATTTTTTCACTCAAGCTGAATAACATATCTTTAACAAAGGTTCCTTTCATAAAGGTACCGAAGACCTTAAATGCAGTAGCAACTTTTCTTACAGCTCTGAGTGCTTTACCTAGGTTTAATAATAACATACCACCTAGGATTCCACCAATTACACCAAGGTTTTCTTTTAATACATCAGAAGCACCACTAAAGTCTCCAGCAAATACTTTCTCTACCACATCTACCATATCTTGGACAAACCCTATGACAGCTTTAATACCCTTTGCAAAGGCTTCAGGATTTAATATGAGTGTGGCTAGACCAGCTATACCTGCAAGGAATCCACCTGTTTCTTTAACCTTGCCGATACCTTTATCGAATGAATTAGACATCTTTAATAAAAGTGAATTGGCTTCTTCTTGTTTCTTTATGGCCTCTCTTTTATCTTCTTCTGACTTAATACCTTCTTGTAATACACCTAATTGATCTTGTGTGGCGTCTAATAAGGCTTGGTTAAATGGTAACCCCTGCTCTTGCAGTGATACCTGTTCTTGCATTACAGCGTTTAGATTATCAAACTTTTCTCTTAATTCTGCAGTCTGTTCGGTAGAGTTGATACCCATAAACCCTTCCAGACCTTTCAGTGACTTTTCGACATCAACAGTAGCTTCTACCTGTGAGGTAACATTAGATGATTGTTGCTTCATAGCATCAACTAATTCGGATAAACTCTTACTTTGTTTAGCCGTTTCTTTATTCAGTTTACCACCAAACCCTGCTTCAACTTGTTTCATTGAAAGTGGTTTACTACCCTTGCCCTTGTCTTCAGCCATTTTTATTAATCCTTAAATTTGTTGTCTATCCAACATTTACCGTAATATAATATACCTAACCAAATTGAAAATAAAACACCATCAACATATGATAGTGAATCCCATGCACTAACCGGATCCATTATTTCTTACCCGAATATGCTTGAGCACCAAAGAAGGCAGCTACAATACCTGCAACAGCCACAAAATATGTTGGTGCCATACTGCCCAATGTTTTTTGAGCTTCATCCAAACCCGCAAGTGAGGCGACTACTACAGCGAATGGATATAACAATAGTCCACCTAAGGCAAACCATGTCATCTTGCGCTGCGCATCTCTCATTGCGTCTTGGTCTTCTAGTTCTTTCTCTTTAAACTTTAAATAAAGTTCTTCTTCTTTTGTTGACACTTTACCGTCTCCATTAGTATCTGCCGGATGGTAATCTTTTTTAATTTCTTCACTCATTATCTTTTCATTTTCCTATTTTGTTCTGCAACACGTTCATTTTCTTCTTTAATCCATTGCTGGAGTAGGGCCACATATATCTCCCTTTCCCATGGTACCATATTCTCTAATTCACTTAAACTATACTTATGGTGTTGCATCATTGCAAAGTTAGTTTTATAGTAGTTTACTAGAGTATCATGTGAAAGGCCTAGGTAAAAAAACTAGAGAGACCTCTTAGCTCTATGTTTTGTTCTGCCCCACATGATATACAAGTAAAATCTATTTTATGTTCTAATGAAGGTAGTTTACCAAAGAACTCTGTAATCTTTGCAAACTGTTGCGAATTTAAACCATCAATAAACTCTTTGAGTTCCTTTTCGGTTTGATTATCCGCATTCCATACTTCATCATCACTAAAAATATTTTCAATACAACTAATAATCATCTTATATGTCATATCCATTTGTTTATCTGGTTTAGTTGTCTCTGGATCAAACTCCAAAGATGCTACCAAATCAACAGAAGGATAATTAAATTCCATACCGATAGAATCGGTTAACATAATATGATTCTCTTTGGGTAATTCTCCCATTTGAATCTCTTCAAGGTTAATTTGTACAGGTGTATTTGCACTACACTCTCCACATTTTAAGTTAATATCGACATTCTCGCCGACTGATTTTGATCTTAGTCTTAGGAATAATTCCTCTAAATCAAAACTGGTTAACTTGTCTACCTCTACATCATCAAAGATACAAGCATTTAAAATATCTTTTAAAGCCTTCATCATCATCTTATTATTCTTTGATTCCATCGCAACCATAAGAATCTTTTCTTCCTTTACTAAGAAAGGTCGAAATTCAATTGTTTGCCCTGTACTTGGAATTGTTGCCTCGTACCTTGAGCTATTTAAAATTGGCAAAGCCATAATTTACTCTCCTAACATTTCATGTCATTAATTATATTATATCAGACCATTTGGTATTGCCGCTTTAAATGCAGAGGCAGTTGAACTTAATGGTCCTTCTACTACATATTTATCATATGCAAAAGTAATGGTACAACGGAGGTATTCTCCGTCTGTATTATTCAATGCAATAACTGAACTATCAATAGGGAATGCTTTCTCTAATTTGACTCCGTATGTTGGTATGTTATTACTATTTAAAGTCTGTATGATTATATCTGTACTATAATCGTCTTTATATCCTAAATTAAAATTATCTACATCTATGATAGAGGATATCCATGTATCAAACATTGTTTTCATATACATATCATTTGTTAATATGAAATGCATAGTCACATCGCCGTCAATATGTGCGTATGGGAATTTATTACTTTGTTTATCTCCCATAAAATCAAGCGTTGATATAGAACGCGCGGGTAATGTTGCTTGTTCACATAACAAAGATATATCCCTTGGGTCTGAAATTAAATTCTTCACACTAGGTGTATCACCACCAGCTAAGGATCCAACTAATACCTCTGGATTAATATTAAGAAGTGCTTGTGTTGGGGGTGTGAATATAACATTAAACCTATTGGCCTTTGCAAGTCCACCCTTCTTAGCTATTGTTGATTTTAAAGCGTCTATATTACTCATGATTGTCTCGCAATTTTAAGTGAATCTTTCCAAACATTCTGTTTACCAGATTTCTTAAACTGTTCTGTTGGTAAGAATACTGCAATTTCCCATTCGGTCATTGGTACCCTAACCATTCTTGAGGCTACCTGACTTGTTAGATATGTTTTAAAGCATGGTCTGAATTCTTTATATTTACGGGTAGACTGTAACAAGTCATATCTTAACTTGGTTAACCTACTATTATTCCCTACCTTCTTTGGCGCTAGCTTCATTAATTCATCAAGGAATTTAGCACGTATGTCAGGCTGTAGATAGTGTAAATTTAACCCCTGGAACCCACCTTTAACTGGCTGTAACATGATGGTTAAAGGGAATCTATCATAGTAAGGTAATGTTTTCTTATGCTTTGGATCATAGAAATACATATACATATTACCCGCAATCTGTTTACTAACAGGATCCAATGCAGAGTCTTTTAATAATGCATTACGCGAAGGCATCTTTAACTTCTCTACATTCTTTTCAAACCATTTCCTAGATGCTTTTGTTCGTGCCTGGACTCCAGACCTGAATGCATTTGCTTGTAGTGTATCGAATAAACTAGCCATATAGTTATTTATATCAACTCTTCAGTAGTTTTATACCAAGATTCTTTAAAGTATCTTCTGTCCACACTTGGAACTTCCAACCCTTATGCTTGGCGTATTGATCGGCAGCTGTCCACTTAGATGTATTTTTAATATAAGTGGTAACCTCATTAATGTATCGTTTTGTCTTACGACTGGGCTTCTTAGGCGCCATAGTCTCTTTCTTTGGTTTGATTTCAACAAGAATAATATCTCTGTTATCAAACTCAACTAATAGGTCAACATAATACCTATGTAGTTTATTATCTGTCTTGCACTTATAAGGAACAACGATCTCTTCACTGTTCCAACGCTTGACGCGTGGGTTAGATTCACACCATTTAAAGGCCTGACGCTCCCATAAAGACCTATATGTAACCTTTGTTGGGTCACCTAAGTACTTTTTTGTGTCCTTTATTTGGTATTTTCCTTTGTAAGCCATTATAAATAACCTTATATAATATTAAATGTATTACTATTTATAAGGGTAAATTATGTCATCAATTATAGCATTTCCACATACACTCGGAGAAGAAGTCACTAAGGGTGGGCAGCATGTTTCTTTCGAGATCATAGGTAAAGAATTTGACTCTGATGTGTTTAAAATTCATTTATATGTACCATCTGGTTTCTCCCTGGGCGATGGTGCAAACTTTGGTAATATTGACCTCGGTACAATTAAAGCGGCTGAGAAGATGTTTAAAAATAAGTCAAAACAAGAAGTTACCGATTTAGAAGCTACAGCTATTGGAACGGCACTATTAAACAAATTAGGCGTAGGTGATGATTTATCACTTGCAGCTGCAAATCAGGTTAAAGCAGGAGTTGCCCTTAATAACCAATCAACACTTACATATGAAGGTTCCAGTATACGTACATTTGATATGGCGTTTACACTAGTATCATCTAATTCAAAAGAAGCAGAAACAATGCGTATTATCGAGCATACATTCAGAAAGTATATGTATGCAAAAACAGAGGGTGCCTTTGCATTAAAATATCCACCTCTCTTTCGTATTAAATTTATGAAAGGTAAAGAGGTAAACAGATTCATGCCATTTATGTTTGATTCATATTTAACAGGTTTAACCGCATCATATAATAATAATGCGAATATGTATCATAAAGATGGTTCACCTACAGATGTACAGATACAGTTATCATTTCAAGAACAAAGACAACTTACTCGTGATGATCTATATCACGTACCAGGAAAAGATGGTGGTGCAGAAAGACCACCAAGTAATGTACAACAGAAATTTGATTATCCAAAGAGTAAATCAGAGGCGTAAATATGAGCTTTTTTAGACAATTCCCTACCATTAACTATGACCTAAAGAAAGATGG
>Ga0209092_10000484_pt1 | contig 38950 bp, 25 predicted proteins | sample FraStrMetagenome_FD_187446 | JGI IMG/M metagenome (GOLD analysis project Ga0209092, IMG submission 187446) | Marine eukaryotic phytoplankton communities from Arctic Ocean - Fram Strait ARC3M Metagenome (SPAdes) (version 2) | ecosystem: Environmental > Aquatic > Marine > Oceanic | place: Fram...
TTCCTGGGTAAACCGGCAACCTCATCGTCTTGCTCTTCAATTTCTTTTCGTACGTACACTCTCGTATGTTGTAGTATTAGGTCTCGTAGGCTCTACGTGTTGTTGTTTTCAGCTTTCATAAAAAAGTATTATTCCTAGTATTAACATTAGAATTATTTTGTACTTGAGGACCAAAACCCCTTCTAGCACCAACATTAACTTCAAACAAGTGGTGATTCCTATTTGAATTAGAACCATCCCGTGTACGAAAACCAGTTGACCTAGAAACAATTGCATCATCTCTGCATAGTGGTGGTCCAGTTGATCTAGAAGACCTATTGAACCGAGAAACCTCTACACCATAAGTATCTGAAACAAAATTGCTCCTTCTTGATGAATTAGCACGGGGATTGTTATAACTTCTGTCAGATCTAGTTTCTCCTCGATGGGAGCGATTTGACTGAGATGAAATACGCAAGTTTTGTTGCATTCTTCTTTCGTAACTAGAAGGGTCTCCGCGTACACTGTTGTCGTAGTTACTTTCATTAAACCTTTCACGATACATTGCACGAAAACCATAATCTCGGTTAACCGAGTTCCTTCTACGCTCCTCGATGATTTCTTCTAGTTCATCATCGTCTTCTTCTTCCTCCTCGTGATCATCATAAGCATTTAATTCGTCACCATGATAATGACGTAGACCATCGGACAGCCTAGGCTCTTGATAGGGCATATGTTCACTAACAATAACTCGATCTTCGGGTTGTAACAGGCGAAACCAATCATTACGTGCACCAGGACGATATAATCGACGAAGGGGAACTCCGTTTTGAAGACAATAAATACAGAGATGAATCTTATCCACTAAATCAATAAAATTGACTTCTGAAACTGAATGAATTTCATGTGCAACATGTAAGTATTGCATGATTTCTGCCTTAGACACAGCAGCACTAGAATGACCTCTCCTCATAATCCACGCTTTTATGTACCTCAATGATCTTTCTTGAAACCTCAACGACAAACTTAATTTTATAAAACTTCGGATATCACGAGGAGTTACACCAACATTTACTTCAACCCCCCTCCTCCTACTTTCATCTCGCATAACAACACCATGCACACCAATGGCAGCTCGGTTAACTTGATGTTCATTATTACTCATAATACCTAAAACGTCTCAGTCTACTGAGCACAAAAAAAAGACACAACAATTGTTAGACGAAGCAGAAACAAGAACCAACAACAACAAACCAAAAACACCATAAGTTTACCTTCTTTTATCTTTACCTTCTTTATGTTATTGTTTCCTCGAATTTATGTTGTTTTGGGATGATGCCAAATCAAACTTGGTGGGAAATCTTGTCTGGTATAGTTGATACACGTCGAATTAACATACCTAATAACAATCTTTTAACTACAAACAAATCTTTTGATCATAGACAAAATTATATGTGTATCATTGACTCACAAAACAGAATTTCAAAATATAAGATTCCAAAAATTTCATAAAACCAATCAAAACTAAGCAAAATTTGAATGCTCCGCGTGGCAAAAAAAAACACTGCAACGTCATCATATAAAAAAAAAACGGGTGTATAATCGGAACTTTCATAAGTGCTATGCTCATAAAAAACAGGGAAGCTTCAATCGTAAAAGACTCTTTTGGTTGCACAATCAATTTTTTTCTCGATATTCATCAACTTTATGATGCATCCCTGTTGTCTACTAAATGCCTGATCAAGATTCTTCCCAACCGGAAACCAAAAATGGATCCAATGCCGATGAATCTTTTAGTCGCTACAACTCACTCATTTCATCCTTTGGAATTCCTTTGCATTTCCTTCCAAAACAAAAGGATCCTTTTTTCACATTACGACTTGATACGTGTCAAGTCAAAAAAGTAACATTCTCGCGTGTGAAGAATGGACAAGATCCTCTCCAAGAATATATTTCTGAAACAAATAGACAGGATATTGATATAGAAATCCAAAAAGATCCTCTCTACACTTTGCGCACAACAACCAAGTCAAAAAACATGAAGATTATTTCAAAATCTGCGTTTATTTCCAATACCACCACCTCCAATCAATCCAAATCAATTCCAACTTTATCCCAGCAATGGCAAATATCCAGGGAGATATTATGGAGATCTCTCGAGACTTTAGGCACATCATCATCAACATCGTCTACAATTCACATTTCTAAAATTATCAAGACGTCCTCTGATCTTTCACAGGCATGGAAAAATTCAGAACGAGGACGAGCCTTACGACTAGTAAAAAATTCCATTATGTATCTTTGTGAATCTTGGAACGATAAAGAGATGGTCAGATCTTCTTCTCTAACATTTATACATATAGCTGATTTAATCATCCAATTTGGAGATTTGGTATGGGGTCGTATTCAGACAAAGCTAGATCAGGAACGAAATCATTCACACGACTTTTTATGCAACGAACCAAATCATATCTATAATGACACTCACTGGAAAATCCATCCTGAAGGATCTGAGTTTGATGTTGCTGCCATGATGAATGACGCAGATTCAATAGAATGTTGTCATGATTGGCTTTATAGGATAGCTTCTATCAAACGTTTGATACCTCGATTGTTTTTGCAAATGGTACTTTTAAAATGTCATATAATAGTCAAACACGATATTGAGATTGAGATTCAAAGGATTCGTACCTTTATGAATGGGATTGCGGATCCCTGTACGGCAATTTGGGCACGATATTTTTTTATTTTATGTGCCAAAAATGTGGTGGAACATGCCAAAAAGGTGGATCCTATATCGTTTCAATTAAATCCACACGAAATCATTTCATTGTTGATTGTGGATGTTTTGGGTGATTATTTGAATACATTTAATGATTCCATCTTATCCTCTCAAACAGATGAAACTATTTCATTTGATTTGTGCATGAAGTTACAAACTCCAGCCATCCAATCTATTTTGAGAACAACAAATCTGAATTCTAATCACTCACGGACAATAGGAAATCATTTTCATTCTCTCTTGACATGTTTCGAAAATGGCTGCAATTCCATCTATATTTTACATACTCTGATAAGTGGATTTTCACCATTCATAACTTCTCCATATGTTGGACACGTGATAAAGCTTGCCTTGAATGCAACTTTAGTAGGATATAGAAAACCCATCATTTGTACCAGAACAACAATTATTACCGAAGAGGAAATAAAGCAATTGAAAACAAAGCAATTGGAATTTTTGAAAACACTGGGACGACAGATATCTTCTAATCCCTGTGAAGACGTTTCCATTCCATATTCTAGTTTGACATCCTTTCTCCAACATGTTTCGAATAATGAAAACATAGATTTATACTTGAGTTGCATTCTTACATGGATGGATGCGATCCTAAGAACATCTCATCACAATGCTGCCTCCAAAAAAAGTTTTTTATCGTTTTCCATCCATATCATAATACAGACTTTGCAGAACATGAATCTAAACAGTAACTCTCCCGAACTTCCTACTGAAAGCCCCCACTGCTTTCTCGCAAAGTTTCCTGCTACTAAATCCTCTCTAAATTTATTTTTTAAAGCTCTAATGAGTCCCTTTGAGAAGAACTTGGAAACAGATTTAATCGAATTCTTCCAGAGCCATCACATACTTTTACTTTTGGAAATTGAAACTTTTTCAAACTTTGTGGAATGCTTTTGTAGAATTAGTCCTGATGCGGCGGTAGAGTTATGTACCTACTTTCTCCGATCCCTTGCCCATCAAGTTTCAAACCAAGAAGATGCTGTAACTTCGAAGGTTCATAATATAGAAAATGTTCATATCCCTTTTTGTCTCGAAATTCTCTTGGCACTACAAAAATTCTTTCAGAATAGAAGAGAACCCGAACTTGTTTCATTATCGCAACCATCCTGTACACAATTGGAGAAAGTTTATAAACTCTTCATTGAATTTCTAGATATCCTCATGTATCATAATCATTCATACGTTCTTGCTGAAGAGGAGATATTTTGGACTCATCTCAAAAATCAACTTACATTGTATAAGAGGATCAAAAGCATATTTCTAGAAGATAAAGTGACACAGAAACTGGTAGTCCTTACAACTTCTCTCATCATATTTGCTAATTCACGAGAAGATAATTTGATGATTGAACAAAACAGAATGGACGATTTTGTCAAGGAGTGCCTTTATTTCTGTCAGGAGAATCTAGTGACCTTACAGAATTTATATCAGATAATTGATCTATGTATTTTACCGTCCTGTATCGCTTTAAAGTGTAGTTATGTAAAACAGAGTTACGAGCTTTTCAGCATCGGATTAATGAGCTTGAATCGTCTAGAATGGACAAAAATGGATGACTTGGAATCGAGAAGACTTCAAAAGTCAATCCTATCATTGCTAGGATATACAATGAAATTTCCAGAATCAGCCTTATCGGACCCATTTTTATCTATCAAAAGACTTTTCCAAGTTTTGGCAGATCCAAAATTAGATGAATCTTATGATAAAAACACAATTTTATCCATAAAAATGATGAGAGGAAAAATTTTTATTGCATTGATAAGTGCATTGAGTGCCTTATTTTCTAGATTGAATAGAAATGGCTCAATTAGGTCGGTTGAAAATACGCAAAACTCTTTAATAGTTTTGACAAGATTAACCTTTATGTTCTTGCCTTTGTATCACAGGAAAGATGAGCTGAATATATTAGTCTCCGACGTCATATTCTGCTTAATCGAGGACCTCTCTGAACTTTGGCGAAATGAAAGTTCTCATATATGGCAAGTAAATTTAGCAATCGATTTGATAAACCAAATTTTCTTGACCTGCAACTTGACAGGGACGCCGACTGTACATTTGTTAAAACAATTATTAGAAAAATGCCAGTGCGAGCAAAATGCAAAAGCTCACTGGGCACTGCGTAGGGATTTGATTCTTTCGATCGAACAACTAAGATAATCGAACGAAAATGCGATTGCCATATAAATGATTCAAAAAATGTAATTTTAGGACACAATAGTTTTAACACGAAAGCATTATTTTGTTCTTTATCCCTAAACAAAAAGTTTGTATATGCACTTTAAAATAATTTCGCCACATGCCTATATTGTGGCAAGAATCGAGCGGAAGTTAAGGACGTTTTCCCGATTGTTAATCTTTACTCTTCTTCTTTTTCTTTGATGATTTCTTCTCTTTTTTCGACGATTTCTTTTCAGATGACGGTGTATCACTGCTTTTAGATGGAGTTTCCAAAAGCTTTGCTTCTTTCTTTGCTTTTTTTGCTGATTTCTTTTCCGCCTGGAAACGCAATGATTGTTAATTAAATTTGAGTTTCTGTAGCTTCATGATTAGCATGTGTGAATTTAATTGAACTTACCTTTTTTTCTTCCTCGCCCTCTTTTTCATCTATTTCCATTGCATCTGATTTCCGTTTTTTCTTATCCTTTTTCTTCTTCTTCTTGGGTGTTTCTGTATCCATATCTTTTTTCTCGTCGGTTTTTCCTGCAGCCAAGTATCTTGATACCTCTTCCATAACGTCAATATTTTTTCTTGGATTTGCTCCTGTTTCATAAAATTTCAGACGTTCTTCAACTTGCTCTCTTAGTTTTTCTCCGTACATTGCACAAGGGTCATCCGAGAATGAGTCAATTCGTGTGGCAATGGAGCACTTATTTGCGAGATATCGTGATATGCGACCTTTATTTTTGGAGTCGGCTCTTCCAATAAAAGTGGAATGGTAAATAAGTCCATATTTTGGTGTATTTCCCTTGGTTTTCAAAGCCCTGAATAGAGCTTTTTCTGCTCCAAGGATTTGAACCGTAGAGGCAGGAGCTTTTGCCAGATTTGTGAGGGAGCCAGCCTGTCAATTGTTATTGTAGAGACGAATCCAGATTGTTCAGTTAGCTCAAGATGACGGTTTTGGTGAAATGAGTACCAAAAATAAAGAACTTACCTTGCTTATCAATCTTGCGGCAACTGTATCCCCAATAAGAGCGCTTAAATTCGGTGCAACGATATTCATTTTATCAGATAAGTAAAGAGCTAATTGCTTCCTGTACTCTGCAAGTTTGATCATTCTTTGGGTAAAGTTAACGATGTTCACCATGTCGACTACTGAGCAATCCATTCCCATACTTGTTTTTGCAGCTGCCACAATAGTATTTGCAACTTCTGGATCACCAACGATTTCAATAATTCCAGCAAGTTTCTTCGCCTGTGCAGAATCATCAGTTTCCTCCTCATCGTCTTCATCTGCAGCGCTTGATACGAAAAGTGAGCCTTTATCTTGAATCAATGCGGCGCATCGAGCAAACATATAGTTATCTTTTACCAATTCTTTCAACTCAGGGAAATGCCATGAGTACCATTCACGCACACGCATTGCAAATGTGTTCAAATCTTTATCCATTTGATCTAGAAGAGCGATACTCTGAATAATCATATTGTCACTTCGTGCAGGGTTAAACTTTACCTTTCCTCTTGAGTAAGAATGTCCTAAACCGAGTTGAGCTTGCTCAGCACCTCCTTTATCTAGTCCTTTGATAAAATGCGATAGATGAAGTCTTACTCCTCTAATGATTTCTCGAACTGTGTCATCACTTCGGCAACTTATTCCAGGAAGACCATCTGATATAGCTGTAGCCAATCCTGGTTCAATTACACCCAGACTAAACGATGCTTTTTCTTTTCCCTTTTTTGATGATATTTTGGGTAGATTCATTTCCAAGAATACTTTCAGTACTGAAGTCATAGCATGTTCAGATATAGCATTTGCATTTTCCAATGATTCTTGAGCACTATCAAAAGGTTGGAATGCATGGAGTTTCACTGCTCTCGAAAAACGAGCTAAGGAGGTTGACGTATCACTGGTCACATCGAGCAGTGCACCTATTTCTTCAAAGGATACTACAGTAAACAGTCCATAGCCGGCAGCAGTTTCATGCAATATATAAAGGCTTTTAGTGTCTGCCATCGTTTAGGTAATATCAACACGATGTGATAATACGCAAAAATGAATGAACTGATGTCAATTGGTTTCCTCTTTTTGTATGGTTGTCGGAATATTTTGCATATTTTATGTAGATATGTTGTGTGGTTGATGTTCTACGGTTAAAAATAGTTCTCGAAGGCACATACTCAAAACAACTACCTATTGTATCTACACATAAAACATACCAAGACATCTTTTTTAATATTTATTGCAGATTCTATTACAAAATTTCACGTGAAACATGGCGTTTTAAAAAAGCGAAACCAGAAAAAATGAGAAAAAATTGCCACAACAATGATGAGTGAGAAGGACATCTAAGCGGTCCAGATGGCTTTGCTTTTGAGAGGAAACAAATCCATTGGCATAAATGTTGCTTAAATGGGATCTCTAAAATTTGCGCGGAGTTCTTAAAGAATTTACGCAGCTAAAATGCAAAGGCACTCTAAAAGTTATTCATGATTCTTGAAGAACTTTCAGATCGTGATGATAATCAAATTCGAAATTATTCAACTTGATGGGATCAATAGATTCGCTGAAGTTCTCCAATTTCCGCAAAAGATCATCTCCAACCTAAAAAGCTTCAAGTTTTCGAAAATATGCAGTTGTATGTCAAATGTAAGTCCAAAAGACAATCTTGCTAAATTTGAGTATGATTCTATCGTCGTAAGTTTGTTTGTTTGTTTGTTTGTTTGTTTGTTTGATTGCTTAGCGATCGCTACAAACGAGAATAGATTAAAACGAACGGTGGAAAAAAACTCCAAATCGGATTTGCTCTATTCTGATTTATTTAGTTAATAATAAAGCGAATAATTTAGTTACAATTTAATAACTCTTTTTCACTCAATAATGGATTCAATTTCGATCATGCAGCAGTGGATCAGTTGTTTGATTTTGAAGTTTTGGAAACAATTCCAGCTTTTGCCATACTTCTTTCTTTTGAATAAATAATCGCAAAAACGGTCTAACAACGAGCGATTTATTCATGCTTCATTCAATTTGAACAGCAGAGTATTCTACACAAATTTAAGAATTATGATTTATTGAAAAGTTCATATGACGTATGACTCATGTACATCATGTGTGATGTAACAACGTAACGAAACGAAACAGCAGTCGTTTTTAATGAAAGCCTTGTTTCCAACGCTTTCAAATTAGCTATTTATAAGTTTAAGTCATCCTTATTTAGATACGGTCATATAAAATTGTGTAGGCCTTCGTAGACTCGTAATGGAACAATGCTATATTTTCATATACCCCGATCAAGAACATCGTGTTTGAAGAGGGACTAATCATTTGATGAACAAGGCGATTCAGACGTTAGTCAACTTCTGATCAGGTCAGAGCCAAAATATAAAGAATACCTGGAAGCTCTATTTGCAGCGCCCTAATCATGGCACCCCTATCATCAATACCCAATGAAGGTATTGAAAGGCCTAGCAGGGAAATTGAGATCCAAGCCCAGCATTCATCTTTTATTGGCCTAATCATCACACAAGTTGAACGTATAAAAAAGGAGTGCAAATCTCGACGCTATAGGGTAAGTGAATTCAAGTTCATATTATGGAGTGAATTCATATCTAAAATTATTGAACGGCTTGTTGTAATCTTTTATCACCAATAAAAAGGACTTAAATGAAGATTTCATTGAAATGGAGAAGATATTGACAAAATTTAAAGACGCTGATTGGCCTATGAAACGAGATGTCTCGCCACCTGAATGGATGAGTATTGATGAAGAATCAAAGAAAACGACAAATCAAGCTGAAAGCATAGATACGAGCGAGAACGAAAACGATACGATAGAAACTTCATCTCAGCTTTCTGAATCAATAGCCTCTATGAATGAAAATGAAATTGTAACATCGCCTTCGAAAAACTCTTTGGTCAATGAGGCAACTGCTCCCTTCAATGACTCAGAAATCTTAGAAACAAAAAACATGGACGTAGTTGAAGCTCATCATGGCAACAACGAGCAAATTGCTGCAGAAGTTACATTGAATAAGGAAGATGAGAAACAAACAACTGAGGAAAGTACGAAGCTTTCAGAAAACGTAGTAGCATCATCCAACATAAGTGCAAAAACTGATGACACTTCATTTCCCTCATATAAAGGAATCATCGAAATAGAAGATATTGCTCCTTCCATTTTTACCACCATCCAAACTTTATTTAAAGTGATGAACCATCCACAAAAAACAGCAAAAATGTGCGAGCTTTGTCTTGATTGTATTGCATCTCTTGCTAGCAATGGATACATTTCTGGACAGGTCGGAGGATCTTGTAATCAATACTCTTCTAATTTCAGAAATGAAAAGGAAGACGAAGAATCAAAAGTTCAAGAAAAAGTTGTAGAATCACAAGTATCAAAGAAATCTACAGAAGAAGAAATACATGAAGAAAAAGATGAAAAAATAAGTTTTTTTCAATTTATTGTAGAAAATATCACGAAATGTAGCGAGTCTAGTGCAGATAATGTTCAAATTGCAATGTCAAAAGCACTATTGGCAATGACCATTTCTTCGAAATGTGGTATTCATGAAGCAGAAATGCTGACAGTCGTTCGTTCAGTCTTTCACGTGTATTTAGTATCAAAGTCAGAAAATTCAAAATCTATTGCAAAAGCAACCCTCATTGATATGCTGAGGTCTATATTTAGTCGTTTAGAAACCTATAGCTCCGTATGTAAATCAAATGATACTATGGATAAATCAGATAAAGCTTCTAATCATCGTGTACCAGTAACAGAGGATTCAGTGAACAGCGATTTTGTCTCACAATTTCATAAAGATGGATTTTTACTCTTTCGCGCACTATGCAAATTAAGTGCAAAATCTTTACCTGGTGAAGACTCAGCTTCCTCCTTTTCCAATACACCAAAGATTCTTCAACCTTTCTCAACAACTGTGGATCCTTTGGCAATGCAGTCAAAGGTTCTTTCGCTTCAGTTGATATTGTTTATCTTCGAACAATGCGGTGATGCGTTTCGTAAAGGAGAGAAATTTATCTATGCTGTCCAACACTACTTGTGCGTCTCTCTTCTTAAGAACTGCACTTCATCACATAAAAAGGTGGCTTATCATTCCCTTAAACTCTTCCTTGCTCTTGTAAGTACACTATTCCCACAATCATGATTGGCATTGGATTTTTCTTATTTATATCTTTTCTACTTATATAAAGGTGTACAACTTCAAAGCAGACCTCAAGTCTGAGATTGAGATATTTTTGAGAGATATTTTGTTAAAAGTGCTAGAATCTCCTAACTCCTCTTATGAGCAGAAAGGAATGGTACTCGAAGCTCTGAGAGCCCTTTGTGCTGAACCAACAATGCTTACTCAAATATTTTTAAATTATGACTGTGACTTCGACGCAGTGAATCTTTATAAGGATATTGTACATAGTATCACTCGTCTGTCCACAAAAGGTACTTCGGAACTTACAATGAGTAAAAAGAACTTGTCACTGGAAGCTGGTCTCAAAACTTCGGGACTGGAAGTCTTAGTTGTAATTTTGCAAGCGTTTCTCAAAGCATTGGGCCTACCAGGTGCAGATGAAGAATTAAATAGCAACAGTGCAGTACAGAAGATTGATATGGATGACATGATATCTAATCGTTTGGAATTTCAACAAAAAAGAAAAGAGAAAAAAGAGATTGCATTATCAACTAATGACATTGTTCAGAATGTGACACCAAAAGAAAATGGAGACGCAACTGATATGGCTGCCAAAGTCGTCGGCGCTTTCGACCGAAAAAGAATTGCCCAACAAAATTTTGAGACGGGACTTGTAAAGTTCAAACTATCTTTGAAAGGGGGGATCAAGTCCTTTATAGAGAGTGGATTTACAAAGCTTGATGCTAAGTCATTGGCTGATTTTTTTCACGCACATAAAGATGAATTGGATAAAACTCAAATAGGCGAAGCTCTTGGAAAAGAGCCAGAATACGCGTTTGTTAAGGATAAAGATGCACAAACCGAAACCGGAGGCGTAGGTTTTTTCGTCCGTGTCTTGCATCATTACGCCAATGCAATGGATTTCACGGGACAAGAGTTTGATGATGCTATACGGTCATTTCTATCAGGATTCCGTCTTCCAGGTGAAGCTCAAAAGGTATGTTGTGTAATGGTTATATCTTTAAATTGAATCGAAATCGAGTTTCTTGTCATGTAAAATTAATGCGTTATTTGTAGATTGATCGTATTATGGAGAAGTTTGCTGAGTGTTTTACGAGACAGAATGGAAATGTTTTCGCATCTGCTGATACCGCTTTCATACTTGGATTTTCAGTCATTATGTTGAATACAGATCTACATAGTCCAAATATCAAACCTGAGAAAAAAATGACTAAAGATAGCTTCATAAAAATGAATCGAGGTATTTCAGTTGATGGGACAGATTTGCCTGAAGAGTTGCTTATTGGAATTTTCAATCGAATCCTAAAACAACCTTTTACTTTGAAAGATGATGATCATGAACGTGCGAAAGTTAATGCTGCATTTGATTCCTCAACACTTTTCGATTCATCAAGCATTTTTGGGTCAAATGTAGAGGAACGCAAAAGAGAAAAATTTCGAAAGGAAAGAGATGAAATGATGAATGCCTCGGAGCAACTCTTTCGAAAACGTCCCACAAAACTTTCATTTTCGAAGGATTCAACAAAACTCATGGAATCTGTTTCACCAGCGGATGTCGTCAAACCGTGAGTACATTGAAATTATTTTAGCATGTTCATTATCTTTTTTCTTGTATTTTTTTCACATGAATTCTTTGCAAAATTTAGCATGTTCGATGTGACATGGGGTCCAGTAATGGGAGCCTTTTCTCAAATTTTAGAACAAACAAATGACAACACTTGCATATCACTTTGTTTAAATGGATTTATTTTTGCAATTCGTCTTGCATCACACAGTGATATGTCAGTTGCTAGAGAAACTTTTGTAACCTCTCTCGCTAAGTTTACAACTTTAGGTGCCATAAAAGAAATGAAAAAGAAGAACATCGAATGTATAAGAACTCTTTTAAGTATTGCTATTTTAGACGGCGACCAGCTCGCTGAAAGCTGGGGACCTGTTCTACAATGCATATCCCAGCTCGGACGCTTGACATTATCAGCCTCGGGGTTGAGACGTGATGATCAGTTTTTGCTTGGAGAGGAGGATGAAAAAACTGAATCTTCTGGATTCTTTCGTAATTCAAGCTCTGCTGAGGTAAGCTCATTGTGCACATTTACACTATGCAATGAAATAGAATATTAATTGGCTTTAAATTTCTATCATTGAAGCTCGCGAGAGAAACAGAAGAGAGCAACGGACGCGCTATTTTAGCAGCAGTAAATGAAGTTTTAATGGAAAGAGTTTTTTCTTCAAGTGTGAATCTCTCCAGTCATGGTATTGTTCATTTCATTGAGCAACTTGTCAAAGTATCGGCAACCGAGATTGATGGGGATTCTTCTAAAGGGATCACTGGAGTAAGCTCTAGGAATTCAATTACAAATAAAAGTAGACATTCCGGGCATGACCGTGATAGTCCACGCATTTTCTCGTTGCAAAGGCTTGTTGAAGTTGCTGGCTATAATATGGATGCCCGTTCACGAATTTCGTGGACTCCAATGTGGCAAATGATGGCAACTCACTTTGCCACCATTGGTTGTCATAAGAATGCAATGGTTAGTATGTTTGCCATTGACGCATTACGACAGTTAAGCTTAAAATTCTTGTCGAAGCCGGAACTATCAGATTTCAATTTTCAGCGCATATTTTTGAAACCGTTTTTGGTCATTATGGAAAATCCAGGAAGTCGGGAAGACATTCGAGAACTTGTGCTGCAGTGTGTTGATAATATGATAAGGATGAAATCTTACAATCTTCGGAGTGGATGGAGAATTTTTCTTTCTATTATTAGCCTTTCGGCAACAGACACTTATGAAAAAATTAATACGTTAGGATTGGCAATTTTACAGCGAATATTGGATGAGCATCTGGACGAATTATGTAGTATAGAAAAAGTTGTTGAGGACTCAAGCTCTAACCATGTATCTAGTGATGATGTGCTTTTGTCCACTTCAGAAAAAAGGAGTCGTAATGTCAAAGCTGAAGATTTTCTAAGTCTGTGTCGTGCTTCACTAGCCTTCGTGCAAGTGGAAATACAAGAAAAGCAAATACCTATCGGATTGTCAATGCGTGCTTTGTGTCATATAGCATGTTATTCTGACATAATTGCTGCAAAAAAGGTCAAATCTCCAATTTCGATGTCTCAAGTAAGTTGGACTATCATGTATTCATTATTCTGTGAACAATTTTATAGAGGTGCAATGAGATATACTCAAAAAAATATTCTAACTTGGTGTGTTTTATTCTTAGACAAGCGATCCCTCTGGTTTGGGTTACACGTATGAGGGACTTGAAAACAACGATGCTGAAGAAATGGCACTGTGGCGCCCAATGCTGGATGGTCTCAAAGCAGGAATAAATTCCCGTTTGCAGAGTAACGCTGGAGGAGCTGGATGTTTGATTCAGCGTGCAAGCATCATGACTCTTCGTGCCATCTTATTACGTCACGGAAGTATTTTTTCTACCAACCAATGGGCTGTTATAATGAAGCATGTTCTTTCACCATCTATTGACATTTCTTTGATTGACGATGCCTCTGCTATTTCAACGATTGTATCGGAGTCTCCTGTAGAATCGAGTTTGCAGTTTTTAACGCGCTCTATCCCAGTCCCACCTCCTCCAGACGATGAAGGCTTGCAAAAATTTGCACAAGTTTCCCAGAATGAGGAAAGGTAAATATCTTTAGTATCTTTTCCTGTATTTTGTTCGCATAATCAATACATTCATTTCTACCATGATCACTTTCACAGTGCTCCACGTCGGCCTTTCGGACCAGCTGAGCTATTAGCAGAGGCCAGCTTTGCCGACTTGCGACACGGTGGCGACGGAAACCTCAGCGAAGCATATAAGCTCACAAACAAGGTAAGTATGATACTTAATTTTCAGGTAGAGTTTGTCATTACAATTTTACTGAATCCGAATCATTTCCAATATCTCATAGGGATACGAGGGTAAAAATGCTCATGAACGCCCTTTTCCAGATAGCTGGATCGCAACAACAGCACCTATAGCACTAGGTACAGTAACGGATATTTTGTGCACACATCTTCTTCACAAAGGTCAGGAAGGAAGATCAATCTTATGGCCCATCGTTTGGGAATTATACCAACGTTGGGTACTTGGCCCATATTTTTCGAATGATTTACAAAATGGAATATACAATGATTTGATTCGTTGTGAAGCGATTGTACGCCTAGGATGCAAAGAAATTAATAGGGCTGGTGAAGGATTCATGCAAACATTAAATGAAATTGATGTGACGGAAGCTAGACAATGGTGGGATCGATTTTTACTGGATTTATCAAATACAATTTCACAAAACTCGGATATACAAAATGAGATACGAAGAGATCTTGTGTCCTACAAACTGCACATCCTTGGTTTATCAAATGGAGAAAGTAATCCAGAGGGAGGACCAACAGCCTCATCTGCGGTAGACACAATATTTGGACCAGGTTCAATAATGACTTCAAAGGCAGAGGATGCTGATGATTCCTTGAAGCCTACTCTTAAAATTAATCTTGAATGGGGAGGAACTCTATTCAGTCCAGAGGGTAATCAAGGTAAGCAATGATCGCTCTAAAGAATCTACTTATTCTATAGACTTCTTATTGATTAATTTATCATTTCTTCTTTATTATCTTCTGCAGTCCTAAAGGAAGAAAAAAACAGAATCAAAAACATTGATATGAGTTTGCAAAGTCTTTCACGCGAAAATTATTTAGATCGATATATACCAGCTCTCAAAGTCCGATCTATAGCCTCCTATATGCTATTGAAAAATCTACCAGTTTATGCCAAAGGATTTTTAAGCAGTCATGAAGATCAGGGTTTTCATAACCTACTTAATTCATTGGAAAAATCCAGAATCTCATCAATGCAATTAAAGGCCGATGAAGATCTCGCACATGCCTTTCAAGAATCTTGGAGGAGTGAATGGGGAGATGGAGTGTTGGAGGTAGAATTAGCATTGGCGGCCATGGGTGGAAATAGTCGGCATCAGGGTGGAAGTGATATTTATTTTCTTTCTCAGGAGGCTAGCTCGAATCAAGCAATGATACATGTATTATCTCAATCCATTGCAAATAAGGATGTGGTGAGTATTGAAAAGAAGGAGAAAATGGAAAAGTTATTGATGGAACGAATCATGAATGTATTGACCAAATTTTTGGAGTCGGAACGTCAAGATTCTAATTTGTTGGATGCGAGTATATGGAAAAATCTTCTCAGTTTAAAGAGTCAAAGTGGAAAAATAGCTGTTTATTGCACTTCCTTCTTTGAGACTGTTTTGGACATTTTGAAGATATTGATTGAATGGAATGAGTCACAATTTAAGCGTCACAAAGATGAATTATTTCCTTTATTATGTTCTCTTGTCAAGGTTCAGAGTTCAGACATACGTGCTTTGGTACATGATATTTTGCTTCAACAAATTGGTCCATTGCTTGGAGTTATTAGAAATTAAATTATATGATTTGACGGGAAAACATAAAAAACGAAAATAGGAGTAAACTATTCAAACTTTAAGGAAAGAAGCACTAGTAGTTCGAACCAAATTTTTTGCATTGTTGCTTTTTTTGTTGTATTTCATTGACATGACGGTACATGGTAGTTTTGTAAAATTGTTTTGGGAAAAATGACAAAAAATGAAAAATTGAAAAATAAACTCTTTAAATATTTCGTAGGAGCCGCCTACGTATTTGAATACAGTTCTATCGGTATTTCAAATAATGAAATCCCAGCCCCAAGCCGCTTACAACAAACAAACTTTCAAGTTTTTTTCTAACACTATTGCCTACTCCATTGAACTGATATAAATTCATGAGCTCCAGAGGTCGTGGGGTAAGCAACATTCCAGCATGGATGAATCGTCAGAATGGTCATGCCGCACCTGGATCTTCATCTTCTCAACCACCTCCAACATCTCAAAGCACCTCAACCATCTCAGACAACACAAATAACAACACTGGTAATGGCCGAACTAGTACTCGCTCACGATCTAGATCTCGATCACCTCTACGAGAACGAGATTCTTACGGTCGCTCGTCTCGATCCAAACACCCATCTGATCGTGATTGGGATCGAGGCGGAGGAAGTAGATCTTCATCATCGCGTAATGACTATAATCGACATCCAAATTCGTATAGAGGAGGAGATCCTCATCGCGATTCTTATCGAGGCGGTGGTCGATATGATCCACCACCTTATCGTGGAGGAGGTCCACCTCGAAATAATTTTCGAGATTCTTCTCGTCGTGGCGGAGGACGTCGGTATAATGGAGGACCACCACGTAAACAAGATATAACCTTCCAATCCATGCAGGAAGAACGGGAATGGGTGGAAGATAGGAGACGAAAACGTCTTGCTAGAAAATCGTTATTTGATGTTCCTCCAACTCCAGAACAATTAGCATTAGAAGCAGCGGCGGTGGTCTATCAGGAACATAATGCGCATTTAAAAGATCGTTCCTTTGTGTTTGATAATAAACGAGGAGGGAATAATTCATCCATGTCTCGTCAGCCTCAACAGACACGGCATGCTAGAAGGTGAGTTTACTATTATAATCAATTTGATGGCAATCCATTTCTTATCATTGTGTACAATATCTTTTCTTCATTTCTTCGATGATAGACTCTACATTGGTCAGTTACCACTAGAACTAACTGAAGGAGAAGTACATGCCTTCTTTCAAAACTGTATCAAAGTCGCAACTGGAAAAGATAACGAAAGTATGGATGGAGATGATGATCCTATTTTAAGTGTCTACATCAATCGAGAACGACGATTTGCATTTGTGGTAAGTATATGAACAATTCTTTTACAATCAATATTAAAATCGAAAAAAAAAAACTATAATCTTATCATCATTTCAATCATTTTTATATCATTTAAATTTTCAGGAATTTCGAACCATGGAAATCTGTACAGCTTGTCTTGCATTGGATGGAATCAACATTCTAAATCGCGGAAAAGTCAAAATCAAACGTCCAAATGATTACAATCCTTCCATGGCTCCTGAACCTAGCTCCGTAATTCAATTTGATGTTTCTAAATTGGGCATCGTCTCCGGATCAGTTCCCGACGGACCGAATAAGATTTTTATTGGAGGATTACCCTATCATTTAACGGAGGATCAGGTTATGGAATTATTAAGTGCTTTTGGGCAAGTAAAGGCGTTTCATTTGGTCAAGGCGGATGTTTCAGCTCTGACTTCGAAAGGATATTGCTTTGTAGAATATTCAGATGCTAATGTGACACCAGTGGCTGTGATGGCTCTGAATGGTATGGCTATGGGGGGAGATAAGGTCTTATCGGCACGTATGGCAGCGACTAGAGTAGCTGGTTTGGAGACTGATTCCTATATTCCTTCGGGTGTTTCAGATATTGATCAAGAACAGGCACGTGCCAGAATGTCTCAACAGGTTGACGGTGGCGTAAGTGTAGAGGCCTTGCTTGATTATGCGATGAACGGTGCGAAGGATATAAGTGAGACTCCGGCTCGTGTTCTTGTTATTCCTAACGTGGACGGGTCTGATGGTAACGCTGCACCCGGTATGGATACATCTCAAGCTCAGTTAGTAGCCAATTCTGCGCTTGATTTTGCGCTCAACGGATCCTCTCAAATGCCCTCATCCGCTCCTCCTACTGGACCCTCTACTAAAATTCTTGTTCTTATGAATATGGTATCCGATGAAGACTTAGTGAACAATGAAGACTATCAAGATTTGTATCAAGAGGTAAAGGAGGAGTGTGCGAAATTTGGAAATCTCCAATCGATGAAGATCCCAAGGCCTTCTGATGGATATGACGCCAGTGCTGTGAAGAAAATCTTTTTGGAATACGCAGACTCTAAAGATTCGGAAAGATCAATGAAAGAGCTTGCTGGTCGTAAATTTGGTCCTAATGTGGTACAGGTAAGTCTTTTGTGGATCAAGGTCTGTGTAAATTTTCTCTTGATAAGAGTCAATGATTTCATCACTAAATATCTTATTTTCATCAGGCTATTTATTTTAGCGAAGAGGAATTTTACGCTGGAAAACTCAAATGATTCTGCTACTCAATTTGCATAATATATCCCCACTATTTCAAAAAAGAGGTTTTTTGGTATAATTTTAATATTCTTTGTTTTCGTTCTCTCTTGTTTGCGTTTCCTAATCATTCACTGATGATGTGTCTATCTTTCTCCTATCGATAAACTCTCTCTCGCGCGCGTTTCAATTACACAAAATGATGAGAATGAATATTATATGATTTTCGGAAATCGGATTGGGGATTTACATCGGAAAGCGATAAATATTCCAATAATTTTCAAGTCCAAAGGGATATCATTTCTTTATACTTTTTTCTTTATGTTTTTCTCATTTTCTATTTTTTCCTTTATGATTTCTCTTACGCAATTTTTGTTATGCCATTTTAGTCAATCTTCCTACTTTAATAATGTTTTCATATAGGTATAGAAAGTAATTCAAATTGATACAATATCTTCTTCAATTCTTCTATTTGAGATTAAAGATTTTCTTTTTATTATCAACTATTTTTCATAATCAGTTGCATATAATAATTAATTTTTTCTTCATTCTTACAAATATTACATCTCATCCTTTCAATCCTTAGTTTCTTTTGCTTTATTTGATTATCAAGCGAGGCAATAGTCTGATGTAGATGATCCATATCATTATGTTTGCTGGGTTTATTTTCCAAATTATGTCGATACTCTCTTTCCCACGCGGTTCTTTCTTTCATCATGTGAAGGACATCATTGTTGACATGACCCATACATTTTCCTGCTACGGATGAATATTTAACAATTCGTTGTATTGAATTGCCCACAGATTCAATATTTAAGTTTTGATTACTTGGGACATGTAATTGTTGATTTGATTCTATCTCTCGACTGGAAGTGGCGAAAAGTCGATTGTTCTTACTCAAATTTAGTTTCAGGCGGATCCCCTTTTTCTTTGTCTCTTGGATGCTATTTCTATATTTATGGTAGGGAGTACATGAGATTAGAAAAGTCTTTTAAAAATGATGAATTTTATGTTTTCCTATGCACTCACTTTGTTTTATCACCGTCTATCTCTTCTAAAATATCAGTGGGTGAATCCTTTTCTCTGTATTTGGATTTTAGGATTACGTTCAAGTTATTTTCGTCTGCCTTTTTCTCTTCATCAACATCTTCTTCCTCTTTGATTATTGTATGCGTATGCTTATTTTGATGCAATCTTTGATCCAAACTTTGATTTTCAGTTGTATTCTTTATCCGTGGTGGACGCTTTCTAGCTGTGGCTGGCCTGACGTAATCAGGCATCTTAAAACAGTCTACTTCAGATATTATTTCACTCGCAAATTCTTTCTTTTTCTCATTCAAAACTATTATTTTTGTAGAATTATAACCTAAATCAGTTGTTTTGCCATTATCACCTTTTGCTATCAGCGATTCATTATCCTTTAAAAAATCTCCTTCGTGACGTTCTTCTTCAGTCTCTTTAGGATCAAACATCCTATTTTCAGGCACATTCGACTCGTTAAGGTTGACTTTGTTACTACTACTAGTTTTGGATGAGTTATCTTTATATTTGCTTTCATCCGCGGGAGACTCTTCTTCCTCTCCTGAAATTTGTCCAAAAGGAGACTTAGCGTTATTACAAATTCGAGTGGTTACCTCAGTTGAGAATGCTACAGGATCTTGATCGTCTCTTTCTTTTAATTCTTCTGTATCCTCTTCTTTCTCTTGATTTTTTTCATCCTTTATGTTTTGCTCTACTTTTTTAATCTCATTTAAAGGTATTTCTGGTTTATGTATACAAATTATATCCTTATTTTCATTTTTCTTCTCTTCACTTTCAAAATTATCCTTTTGTCCATCTTCATTTTGGAATGTAGCAGCGATGACAAAAAGTTGGAGAAAGTGGCAAGTCTTCTCTGATTCCAATCCAGATACAATTTTTGCGGGAGATGCATCAATTTTTGTGTTTAATGCTGCTTCGACGAAACCAATAATTTTATCTAAAAACAAAATTTTATCTGTCTTTTCCTTCACATTTGCCGAATTTTTTTCATCCTCGCTTTAGATTGAAATTGATCATTTGGTTTAATAAACGAAGAGGGAAGATTACAGGCATTTTTTATCACTTACTATTTGATCTTACCTTAGCATCTCCAATTTTAAGTGAGTTTGATCTGCTATTGCCATAAACACATCGTGCAAAAATCGAAATGGAGGTCTTTTCAACAATTTTTCTATACACCTTGGTTTGGTAATTAATTTTTGTATCATTTCGCCAGTTCGACCTCGATCGGTATTGCATTCCTTGATTCGCTCCTGAAGGGTGTTATATGTTTGCCCTGTGTGTATCAAATCTTCATTATCTGCAAGATCTATATGCGCATCATTGTCTTCTTCGCTTTTGCAAATATCTGAACTCAATAAATTATATCTGTCAAACTGTCCCTGTTCGCTTGCAATGAGGCTATCGGGTTCGTGTTTTTGAGCTATATCCGATTTATTCGTATGTTTCTCTCTATCCATCGTATCGCTTGTTTCATTTTCTGTTGCATTTCCGTTGTTCGAGATTTTTTTATGCTCTTTTTTGTGCACGGTTCTGTTTGTGGCAGCAATCACTAGTAATTGAAGAAAATAATTGGTCTTTTCTGGTTCCAAACCTGTAACAACTTTCTTTGGTTGGATATCAATATCTATTCCAAGAGAAGCTTTCACAAGAGAAATAATTTTGGCTAGGAAATCAATTTTCGAATATTTATCTTTTATTTTTGAAGAGTCTTGCTCAGTTACACTGTTGATGGCAAAGACGAAAGAATGAGTGATTTGCCATTTCTTAACGAAGTAGACAAGGTAGATTCAACATCATATCAATTTCTCACCTGTACAAATTTAATCCAAAGCTGGTATTCATTATTATGGCCATGATCAAATCATGTAAGAATCGAAATGGTGGCTTTTGTAATAATTTTTCGGTACAACGAGGTTTTGAAACTATTTTATCCAAGAATTCACGGGTTCGTGAAGTATCACCATTGCACATTTTTACTTCCTTTATCAACAATTCTTTCTCCTGAGATATTGCAATGCTTGATTGTGTATGAGGTGTGGTAAGTTTGACTCCTTCAATCGAATGTGTAATACTCTCTTCATTCTTTCCCTCTCTCTTCGGAGAATTTACAAGCTCTGTTGTTGTGCCTTGACTATCTTCGATTTCATACTTTCCATCTCTTTGTAGATCACTTCGTAAACATTCATGAACAATAGTTTCTCGATCCAATGAAGGATCCGAAGCTGCTCGTGCTAGTGCAATTAGCAACACATTAGTATGAATGGGCTCCTTCCCAGACACTACTTTGACAGCCTGAACTTTTAACTCAGTTTTACGACATGCACTAGCTAATCTAATTACTTTCTCAATAAATCCGACCTTTGATGTTTTAGATGTAAACTGCTTCGAATCAAGTTCCTCGAAAGAAAAATATTTTTCTGGAAAAGATGTAGCAGCAATTATAGCGGTCACAATATCATGAATAAATCTAGGAAAAGGAATACATGAATGAAAGAAAACTAGTGAGAAAATCTAAATGCATCATACGAACAACTATATTGTTCACTCACCGAAATGGTGGTTTTGATAGCAGTTTGGGCGTGCATCTCGGTTTCTTGAAAATGCTATTCAATTCTCTCTGTGAAACTTTTATGATCTCTTCTAGCTCGTTCATTGTTTGGATTTTGAGATCCATCACAAAATGACCTGCTCCAAGAAGCTAATTTGAAATAATGGTAAATAACAAGTTTATCATAATTTTTGAAATGTGTTCCTTTTTAAAAAAATGAGATACCTCGTTTGAAAAATAGATAGTTCAGTATACTCCATATGTAATCTATATAATATTCTTGTTGTTGTTAATGTGTATTATTTCTTTATGCACAAATATAGGTTAGGTCCTGAGAATCAATAGAAGCAATCCTCATTTCTTTACCTTCATTCACCAAAAAAAGACACGAAGAAACCAATACAAAAGCGCGTCGGCAACAAGAACTAGGATGCTTGGAAGCTAGATTTTATGCTGTTCACTCAAAAAAGTCAATTATTTGGCAGCTAGTTTTTGGTATGAAATGGCACGTGTCTTTAGAGGACTCCACTTGAACCGTTTGTAATAACCTGTCATCACAACAGTGAAACCCAAGACAGCCATGTATTTTGCAGCTTCCTTTTTACGATCATCAGCCTCAGGTTCAGCACACCTGCAGAGATTAAAGATTGAAGAACATTTCCATTAGGAATATTAAGCAAAACAATATTAACAAATGTAATGAAAGATATACAACATACCAGTTAAGGAATTCTACAACGTCCTTAGCTTGCTGTGAAATAGTGGCGGGGGTTCCATCTTCATATTCAACCCCTCCATCTGAAAGAGGAGGTGGCATAGCAATTGCTCCACCTGGGAAGTATGGATTGTAATATAGTCCGGGAAGCATTGCTTTTCCAGAAGGTGGTTCAGTGTATCCAGTAAGTAAACTAAACAAATAGTCGGCACCATTGTGGCGTGCCTTGACCATCAAGCTTAGATCTGGAGGGAGGGCACCTGCATTAGCTGCACGGCCAGATTCCTGGAAAGCAAATTTGCATTCAAAACACACTCGATCGTAAGTAAATACTAAAGAACCCACTTTTATGAAAGGAACACAATTTTACTAACCTCATTTTCATATGGTCTTGGAAGGGGATCAGAAAGCTTTGCTGGACGCTCAAACATTTCTCCCTCATCATTTGGCCCATCAACCACATCTACCTCAGACGCCATAGCGAGAAGTTCTTCAGTTGTATGGGTTACTCCGACAAGTTCACGGTAGTGGATCCTTTCAATAGAATGGCAAGTGGCGCAAACATTTTTGTAAACTGTAAAACCTCTTCGAAGGGCTGCACAATCGTATGAGCTGAAAAGGCCAGTGTGTTGCCAGGGAAGGGTTGCTGGATGTACTACATCATCTGAGAGTAAGGTTACAGATGCTGTTGCAGTGGCTGTGGCAATTGCTGCAGCTGTTGCAGGGTTGCCTTTCTTCAACTATGTGAAAGGTGAATTTGAAAAATAAATTGAGTCAGTGCTTCGAAAGGCTTATAAATGAAGATATTTTCGACGAGATGTAGAAAGCAGGGTCTTGATCCTGATGGATATGTTTTTATTGAAGATGCCGCTACTGCTTCGTATTTACGTAATTAAAAAAACAGCCAAACACTGAATCCAATGAAAATAAAGAGTCTTTATTAGGCACAGAGTTTGCTGGAGCAACCTTCTCAGAAAGATGTTGTTTCATCGCTATATTATGCCTAAAATTGTTGGACTGCATTGATATCACATTGTGGCACCATTGAGGTATAAACTTACCAAAACATGAAGTCTAGAGGCCATGGTTTCAAATACGAACTCTGCAATCGGTTGTTGAAAGGTCGGACCTGCAGTGTTAAACGAGAGGTCAATTTCGCCTTAAGTAGATCTGCGTACAAATAAAAAGTAATCGATAATAATAATAAAATTCATAATATTGCAATCTATTTAGAGAAGGATGATATGTTGACGCACTCCTGATGACGAAAAACATATTTCAGATTCTGCATTCATTACGCATACTCATATGTTTGCACGTAAATTAACCACAATCCCGTACACATTCACTCGATAGAATGCTGAATTTATTTCCTGTCTTAATCTTGCATATCAAAATCTTGTAGAATGACTACATGCTCTAAGTATATTCGTCTGCCTTCGAAACAATTAAGACAACTGGAGTCCTTTTATTAGAGGCGACGTAAATATTAAATATGATTAAAAAACGTCAAGGACATATACTTAGTCGTTTTAAGTACTCACACACTAAGTACCTCAATGAAATCTTCTTCTCATTTTAGTTAAGTATTTCTCGCGCGAAAGCTTTATTTAAGTTTTCTCATAGTCAAAGGTGTGCTGTTCAATATTTATTATGCTCTGCTGTGTAAAATTCTAATTTTCGTAAATTTCTAATTTTTCTATTGTATCGGAAGTGAAACCCTTCAGCCAGGAGGTCTATTTACGCCCAAGCAAGCACACCTTACCCAGCTTTTTTCCATAAACTAAACGATTGAAATGTGAATTCATATAATCAGCTCTCATTTTTTTCAAAGATTGTTTTTAATATGTCAAGGTTGCGCAAAGAGAAAAAAACGCCAGGAAGATTCCATGGCGCATTTCGTGGCGGCTTTTCAGCTGGGCACTTTAATACAGTTGGATCAACGGAAGGATGGGCACCATCAAATTACAAGAGTGGCAAAAAGCAGCAAATTCAAGATTTTATGGATGAAGAAGATGAGGAAACTTGGGGTGGTGTTGTTTCAGTTCATAATGACTATCAGGACAGATCATCTCTTTTATCGAATGCCATACAAAATCAACAACAGAAGAATGACACAAACAATGGCAAAGGGGAGCATTCTTCACTCATGCTGCTGCCCGTTGAATACTTAGAATCTTCTTTCAATATTCAAGATCGTATTGGTATGAAACTCCTCAAACAATTAGGCTGGAACTTCAAAAATAGTAACAAAGATTCTATAAAACTACCTCCACCAAAACATGATCAGTATGGACTCGATTTTGATCCTTACAAAAATGCACCAGAATTTAAAAAAGCTAGGGATCAAATCCGAATGAGAGCAAAGAATAGAGCTACGGATGCTTTAGGAGGTGGAATTGACTCATATCATACTTCTCATCTTCTTGATGAAAACGAGGAAGACCAGAGAAATGGGAACTTTCAGATGAATAGAATAAAGCAAGATTCATCATCTACAAATGTAAACGAAACTATAGTGGAAGATTTCATTGGCGACAAAACTGTGTCTGGATTTGCATTGAAAGATGATGCCGACGATGTCTATGACATCAATTTAAATGATCCAAGCGGTGCTATTCAATCTTCTCAATATCAAACACATATTTACGAAGCATCTGACAGTGATGATGATGTTCAAACAAATACTTTTCCAACTTCAAAAGATTCGAATATCGATGGCAGTTTCGATCAAGCTCTTCGAAATTGGGCCACCAATAGTAAAGAAGACCAACATTCAGGAACATTGAATGGAAAAGGTCTAACAACAGATGGCCGTCCTCCACTTCCAGGGTTCAGATTAGGTGTAGATAGTATAGAGCAAGTAATACGATGGCCGGGGCCAGATTTGCCTCGTGATTATCAAGTGAGAAAGCATGAATTTAAAGAAGAAAATGAGGAAACAAACGAATTCCTACAAAAGTATCCACTTGACTATGGTACAAGTAGACATCATGTCACTAAAAAAATTAATGTTGTAAAGGAAAAGAGTAACTCCCAACTCATTCCACCGGTCACAAACTATTTAAATAATCCGCAACCTTCAATTGCAATGGCTGGGCCAGCTTTTTCACAATTGGCTATGTCCATGAAAAATCGCTTCACGTCATCCTCCACAAAGAACGAATCGATTCATTTACCATCTGGAAAAAGTGGATTAGCAAAGCCTAAACCCAATACTATGATCAATACAAACCTAAAAGATAGAGAATTTAATTCAATCAAAGATCGTTCCAAAGAAATTAGACGAGTTGTAACTCCTTGGATTCCATCCTCTTTGTTATGTAAAAGGCTACAAGTTCCTGTAATAAAAAAAAGCACACCTTCTACTGTGACAGTAAACACTTCAAGTTTTCCTGGAGGGAAATCAGAACAGTCTTATTTCGATTCTACAATTCAGCCTCTTTTGAAGAATTCAAAGGATAATGGTAAAAAGAAAAATAAGAATAACTCTGACAAAACATTGATTTCAACATCGAGTACTACTCAAGAAGAAAATGATAATTTGGTTAGTATTCCTGAGCGTCCATCTCTCGATTTATTCAAAGCTATTTTTCAATCTGATTCAGATTCTGATAACACGGTGTCTTCAGATGAGAAAGTTGTCACAAGCACGCAAAAAGAAATTCCCAATACAGGAAGATCGGAAATGTACAAGAATGAAGTATCTGATAAAGATAATGTAAATAAGGTTACCATAGTAGAAAAAGCTGAAAGAGCTGAAAAACCTACCCACAAATTCATTTCAAAGAATGATAGAGAACGAGATAAAACAAAAACACTTTCCAAAACTTTAGATTCTCAAAAGATTGACGATTCGTGCTATTCAGATAATACGATTCTATCGCAAAATAAAGAAAGAAAGCAAAGAAAATATGACAAAAAAAGAAGATCGAAAAGCTCAAGAAGAAAGAGAGATCGGAAGTCTCACAGAAGACGTGGTGATTCAGATTCTTCTAGTTATAGTAGTGATGAAGAAAGGAGACGAAAAAGGCGTAGAAAACACAAAAGAACGAAACATAATAAATCGGATGGAAAAAGACGTCACCATAGGTCATCATCTTCCCATAAATGATGGGTATTGCTAGTATTTAATGATAGATTTATTTCCTTTTTCAGTGAGTTTCATTAACAGGAATCACTTGCAATTTTAATCAAATAGAATCAATCAAGTTCTCATACTTTATAGTATTTTCCGTACCTTTAATTTCACTATTCAAAACAGTATCCAAGATGTCTTTCACATGTCTCATAGTTGGACGTCCGTGAGGACAGTCCCAAGGCTGATTAACTTTGTGTAACTTACGGATGACGGATCCCATTTCAGAATCTGACAATGCTGTACCAATCATAATACTTCCACGACATGCACGACTTGCAAACATAGCTATTGCTTTTGGTAAACGTACAACCGACATTCCTTTTCTTTCTTTACTAGCTTGAGATAGACTGTGCTCATTCTGTGATCCAAAGGCGCTTGCATATCTCCGGACAGCATGGTTTGTATATGCTCCCCCTCCATCAGCGCCAGTTCCAAATCCAGATGCGAACCCTGTTGCACTACTTGACCCGTCTGCTCCTAATATTGCGCAAAGAGCAGCAACATCATCTTTACCAAATTGCACGGCCTTTTTCCCATCACCACCTGATCCGCTATGTGGAAGAGCAGTCAGTGAGAGCCTTTGCCGAACAGGTTTTGTTTCATCGCACACAAATTTAAAACCATTCATATTAAATAAGTCCATGTGATCCATAATACAATTTTCTTCAGACGGAGACAATTCCAAAGGTAAAGGGGCGATTAGTTTTTGCTCGTGAATAATAGTTGTTTCGCAGATTCGTTCAAAATTATATTTTTCATCGCAAGCATGTTGATCAAACATCCATAGATGGTGGTTCTGACATCGAGCTAGAATAAATCCCAAATTAAATTGCCCTATAACCTGCATGTCGAGGAAATCGTCTTTATTGAGGCGGATACTTTTAGAAGCTTGAGAGGTTGTACTTTCGGAGGGTGAAATTTGAGAGGAAGAATCGGTTTGTACAAAATCACTTTCTTCTGCATATTTCTTGCCTGACGATAAATTTTGCTCTTGTTTTTGATTCCGTTCACTCTTTAAATGTTGAAGGTGTTGGCTATACTTCTTAGCATTTTTTCTAGCTGAACATGCATCTCTAATGACATCTTTTGTGAGCGAAAAATCGCCCCAAATCACTGATGACTTTTTTGTTTCTTTTGGAGCAAATGTATTTGGTTTTTTTATCCGTTTTTTCGGGGACTCTTCATTATTGTGCGATGTGACCCAAACTCCCTCTGAATCTATCGTAGACTTGGGTGATTCTCTATTTTTTAATAATTGTCTTTTTGGTCTATTGACTTGAGATCGGCTATTTTCTTTATTTTGTGATGAATAATTTGGAGTTGCAGCTTTTACGAATTCTATTTCTTCTGCCTGTGGAGATTTGCACTGCCCTAGACTGTTAAATCTATACTGAGTTTCTGTCCATTTTCGTTTTTCTTTATCTGTTTTTTCGATATCACCAATATTTGAAGATGGAGAAAGTGGTGGTGATGCATTTGCATTTGATCTAAAATTTGTGGAATTTTTCTCCAGCTTAGCAAGTGATTCAATTATTGATTCAGATTGAGATTTCTCTTCGGTAGACGAACATGTATGCGAATCCAAATTAGTTGTTGTGACTTTATCCTTGTCCGATTTTTCTTTTATATCAGATCCTGGTGTAACCACTTTGGAGAAAATATCAAACTTTCTTTGCTTCAGAGATGGTTTATTACCGAAGGGAGAAGTAAAACGATTCAGATCTATTTGTTTCTTTTCATTAGACATTATATTGCTCTGAGTTTCTACTTCATTGGACATGAATGTTCCTTTACTCTGATAATTCCAGACTTCTGTGAGTGCATTGTATAGGGTCTCTATTATCGCATCTTCATGCTCCAATAAAACTTCTCTTTTATCTGGAGATAGATTTACATCGATCATATACTTTGGTAAAGTTATGGCAATGATACAAGCTGGTCTTTTGGAGTTAGACGAATCAAATTCTCTCCATGCATCTGATAGAACGCGTGATAATTTTGGCAGATCTACTAAACGATTGTTGATACTAAAAAATTGAAGCTCCCTAGCTAAACCTTTTGATTGAGATTTGTTCAAACTTATTTCGTTCGAGAAAGATGGTGATTTTGAGACGAGACCTTCAAGTTTCCAAGTGAAGGGGGAATGATGTGATGGAAGTTCCTTATTTTCAGTTTCGATTGGACCATTGGGTGGTTCATTGTAATTGGTAGCTGTGTTTTCAGGTTTTAAGTCTTTTGAATTTTGCAATTCCATATCCATGACCTCAGCATAATGTTGATGAATAATATCCGACAGATCTACCTTTATATCACAAAGACCTGATAGAAACTTAGAACCTAAGACAGATGAGACAGTGTCCTCAAGATTTCGAGAATTAATACTAGTTGCTAGCTTTATTTCAGTTTTAAAAGAATTCGAGCCAACTTTTCCCTTGACGTCTATGAGAGTAAATTTAACACCTAAGCACATAATGGCATATCCCTGTAGAAGTTTGAGCATTTTGGCTCTTTGAGATTTGATTCGTTTGGTAAAATCTAGTTTTCGTACAGGAAGAGCCGCAAATAATTTATGTACGGTCACAGTTGTTCCTACTTTTCGAGGAATATTGCAAACTGAGTCGTTATCGAGTAGACCGTCTTGATGAAAACGTAACTTTTGACCGACTCGATCGTTTGCAGTTTTTGTCGTTATTTCTAGTTTTTCACTTAAATTTGCCAAACAAAACAAAGCTTCTCCGCGAAATCCTAATTGCTGTTGGGATAAATTTGGAGTTCTTATTTGGGAAGAAGGTTCTGTAGGAGATCCATTCAAATCCTCAAATTTCGAGATTTTCGAAGTTGCATGTTTCATCGCCATGAGATATCGAGAGGCCACAGGGACTCCAATTCCATCATCCTCTACTTGAATTTTTTCTATTCCATTTTTATAAAGACGAATAGTAATATTTTTGGCTCCAGCGTCCAATGAATTTTCGACAAGTTCTTTCACAGCACTGGAAAGATCAAAAATGGCCTGACCAGCCACGATCTGACGAATGCTCTTTTCATCAATAGATTTAATTGTTTGATGAATTTCTGCCTCTTTTTGGGAATTATCCATCTTGATATTGTTGAAATGTTTCCAACATGTACGATGTGGAACAATAATGGATGCTGATACAGTACTTTACTTGATAAAAAGTGGTAAGAGCGAAAATATTAATAATAAAAAGGTAATATGTTACTTATACGTAGGCAAGAATGAGATATAAATGTACAATTTAGAGCGCGCTCTTTTATCATCATTTCGAGAATTTTCGTGCAAAACAAGCATGAATGTACTTCCTAAGTAAAGTTGTAATATATAGACCGCAGACTAGTGACGAATGTTATTGTAGGTTACATTCCTATACATGATACCATTCCCTACTTCTCTTACGCTGAAAGATGATTTCTATTGAATACTACTTACGTAGCTATGATCTAACCATTCAATCACTTTCGCAATACGTTCTCACTTTTTTCTTGATTTTGATTCAAATCAAATCGGTAAACCTTACCAAATTCAAAAGACCTTTGTCAAACATACATCAAACGAACGAAAAAATATATATTTTCTCTCCTTTCTTTATCACACATCACGTTATCACTTCTTTTATTTCTTTATCACCCAATCACCTTATCACTTATTATTACAATCTTATATCACTACACGTTATACCGTATGAATTTTCTTTCAACACTCTGTTATATTATGTTTACCTATCCACTTGTGATCATTTTTTCTTTTCTCTTTATATACCCCCAATTCCACCCCCCTTTTTTTCTTTCATATTCACTTCCCTTTATTCGACCCCCCCTTTTTCTTTATCCTCTTTCCTTTTCTTTCCCTTTATGCTTCTTGAACATCTTGTCGTTTCTCTGCATAATTTCTTCCCCAATCTCTTTCTTATTTGACTTATTCCCCTTTCTTTTATTTCCCTTATATTACCCCTTCCCATTTCCATTCTTTTCTTCACCTTTCCAGATTCCTTCAACACAAAGTGTCTTGGCATTCACATGCACAACTCCCCCCCCCTTCTTTTCGTTTCCCTGGCTTTATCTTCCATTTGCCCCCTTTCCTTTATTTTCTCCCTTTCTTCTTAATTCGATTTGGTGTTACTCTGTCATCGCTCACCTTAACCCTTTCCTTCATACATGTGATGTACGCTAGTTGATACGACCAAGAGTACTACGTTGCCTCTTCCCAGATGTTTCGTACTACGGTCTGTCTTCTTTCACATCTGCTTCTGTATAATCGAGAGTCGTTTTGGGTGTACGTTGTATGTTTCCATACTGAATCTCTACATTCCCCGTGCTATCTTTACTTGTCCCCCCCCCCTTTTTTGTCTGTTGCTCGACATCTGGCCCATCTCCACCTGTCTCTCGACAGCCGTTTTTTCTTTTTGCTACTTTATCCTGTCAGCACAACCCTTCCACTAGCCCCCCCCTTTTTGCCTACGACATTACTCCCCATGTACTTGCATTACATGCTGTTTTTTCTTTTCCATACTCTCATTACACCTCCCTACGATATTTACCCCGAACCCCTTTTTCCTTCGAACTCCATACCCCAGATGTTTTATTTCTCTCTTCTCCATATTCACAAGCTTGTCCGCTTCACCTTTTAGTCTTTATCATCTTTTCCACCAGATTGTCTTCGATTATTTTAGCCTTTCTCCTTCCTTTCCTACATTTTTGTACCACATTCCTATACATATTTGAAACCACGTCTTTCTATGTGCTTTACTATGTTTTCTTTACTTGAATAACCCCTTCTTATTTTATTACTTTTATCCTCTCCCTTCCCACAATTTTCCTTTGAACAATTGCAGGATTATCTTTGCTTTACTCCTTTCCTCTGTCTACTTTCTTTATTCAACATGCTCACCGCTACTCTCGTACCTACCGGTTCTTTCGTTGCCACGTCTGACCCACCTGTTTTTCCTGATGATAATCTTCATCCCATGTTCAAAGTCATTCATGGCCCAGTTGGAGAACGCCAAAATCAACTCATGATCTCCTCAAAGGTTGAAGCTCTCCTTTTCGTAGCCAATAGGAGGCTTGTTCCTATGTATCTTCCCAAGATCGGGTATGACATTGTTTCTGATCCTGACGAAAACACCCCAGTGGTAGCGGGACCTATTGGTTCTCTCTGCGACACTGCTCTTCCTGCCACGATTTCTCTCGAAGAGATTATGGCGGACTGCATTGTTTTAGCTCCAGCCATGCCTACGTCTCAGTTTGTGCACGGCGACAACCTCCCTCGTACTCTGTTCATTGATGAGCAACACCCTGATCGTCCTTTCCCCTGTCTCACAGATGGTGAACATGCTCTCTTCCGGATCCCTTTGTGTGTTCCAAAGTTGACTGGAGCCCCTCTCCTTGAAGGATCCATCACCGACCCCACGGTATTGGCGGCCCTTCAAACCTATCATGATCTCACTTCTAAGTGGCTAGACTTTCATGCGCTGATCGCTAAAGATCGTGCCATCGTCCTATCATCTGCTACCTTCAAAGACATCGAGGATATGCCTGAGGACAATCTTATCCCAGCCAACCCACACGACGTCCCTATCCTGACATATTCTAATGTCGGCATCAATATCCTGATTGATGGAGCCAATGACCCATCATCACTTCGATATTCCGTTGACCTAGCGATCGAGACGCGCAAAAACAACAACATTTCTTTGTATAGGAGGACACATCCAGATATGGACCCACCTGCGGCAAGAACCTCTTCTCCCCAGATTGGCCCCTCCCCTCCTTCTCTACTTACTCCTCTGACTTTACCTCCGTCCTCAAAACAAACAGATACCTTTACTATCCAAGGAGTCACCATACCAAACAAGTACATGCGTGCAATTCACACGTTTCAGGCAATGCTAGTTACAACACGAGACGGAGCACCAATACTACCTACATTGCGCAAGGAATTTCTTCAGTGCTTTTCCCAGTCATCACAACAAGAAGCAACACGTTATGCTTCTCTTGCGATGACCGAGCATGACATTGACCGTTCCTCCACCTCAAGAGACTATTTACTACGTCTCGTTACGGAACTCCCTTGGAACCAAGCTACTATGACATTATTTCTCAATGCCCTCTTTCACACCGCCCCATTTGACGATGCAAAAGAGAGTCTCAAAGGCAACATCTCGTTTTATACCTTTCTGCCTGCCCCAACTCAGTCAGCTTCCCAAGAACTCAAAGACTACTTGAGAGCTTCACACGTTGAACAGATGCAGGTAGTAGTCGGGGAATCCAACGAAAACAAACAGAAATTAAATCTGAAAACATTCCAAGGAGGAATGAGAAGTACTATTCAGCATGTACTCACCGGTATCGCGAACCTCGAGTCCCGCCTATCTTTCATCGTCGATTATTCAGACCTACCTGCAGACGAAAAACCCCTTCTGGTTCAATGGTTGCTTCAATTAGCGCATCTTTTCTCTTCTACTGAGTTTACTTCCTTCTGGGCCAAATATAAGGAATCCCATTTATGGATCCCATATACCATGGCTACTCAGGTCCAAGTTCTTTTTGCATTAATATGCAAAACTGCATCCAATATCAAAATGCTTCAGAATTTAAAAACAAATCAACCCATTCTCTTGGAAACTTACCAGCTCCCTATCAAGGCCTTTTCTACCATAGTTACAGATATCCAGGCCGTCTGTGCAGGCACTGGTGCTGGATACTATACAAACCCACCTTTAAGTTGGACCATTCCTTCTCAGCCTCATCACAATCACCAACCTACACATAAACGTCGCTCTGAATTGCCCTCTGATTCAACACAGCCGCGCCGTCATTCTCCCCCTTCACGTTCTTTCCTTGGTACACCGCCTTCGAAAGGTTGGATCGAAGCTGATGGCATCTTTCATTGGCCCAAAGACCTCTCCGGCAAGCAACTTTGTAATCGTTTTTCTCAAGTTGGCTTATCTTGCCCCCATGGGTTCAACTGCACTTTTGCTCACAAGAGCTTCCCTACCGATTTCTCGAGGGAAGATAAAGATATTATTTCTAAATGGGTTAGACGTACCTCAAATGTGCGTTTCTCTCCAGGAGTTCGTCACACACAATCCTTTGATGTCCCTCTAGAACGCCCTCCTTCGAAATCGTCTTCTCCGTTTACTCCTCGGGCTCCTTCTTCGGCCCCTTCTCCGGTTTCTCCGAAACCAAAATCAGCATTAAAGTCTCCATCGAAGCATGCAGCGTCTTCATGAGCTTTCTTGCATGCTTCAGTCACTTCTCAAAATTTGTTATCAACAATTAAGAACCCAGCTATACCAACACTTCTCGATAATCATAATAACTTTGTGGTTACTTACCCTCATCACCCATTATCTACATCATTACATGCTTCTACTAGCTCACATATTAATTCACCTACCTCAATTTCTAGTTCACGAATGACTCCACTAGGGAAAACCTTACCCGTCTTGGATGACAAGTGCACTCACTTACCCCCTATCCCTCGTACCACGAGTACCCACGCCCAGCTACTCAAGCCCAAACAACCCCTACCTTTCCATTCTTTTCCTATTCCTTCAACACATGCTCTTACGCTACGTGTATCACCTGCTTCACTCCCTCACAAATCTTCCGTACGTAAATCATCACCGTCATCTACGCAAAAATCACAACCTATCGTACAACAAAAAACCTCTGTGCTCCAACACGTGGAATCGAAATTGCATCGTTATTATGGTACGTACCCTACATCGGCTGCGCTCACCCTCACCCCTTTCGGTCGCCCTTCCCGGAATCATAGTTTTCTAAGTGAAGCTACATTTGATCATGTCCTTATCCACCTTCTAAAATCCAGTTACCTTACCAAGTGGGAACATCAACAACTTCTTTCCACCCATCCATTATATTCACATTTATCTACTTCAATCCACCGTTTTCGCAATATTGATTTTCGGCCTTTATCCCTCATCAACAAAGCGTACGCGAGTCAAACGAAGATTCCAACCATTAGGCTCACACAATTTACAGCAGCAATTCTACATTATAACTTTCACATTGCGTCAGTTATACGTTTTTGTGGCAATAATTATATCAATTCTCATTTGAATCCCGAGTCCATCAAACACAAACTTCAAGGGGTCGTCCCCGCTGACATCGTGGATTATGTTTATCGTGCCCTATCCGTGGGAGCCCCGTCACGTATTAATGCAACATCCTCAGCTAAGAATTTCTGGGAGTATTTACGGTACGGCAACCACAAGTCGATTACATCTCGTCCCGACTTAGTTCAGAAGTCCTTGGTTAAAGAAGAAAAATACAACTACGTCTTACCTTTTCCTAATTGGATGGCCAGGTTCATCCCTAACTTGCACGTGTCACCAGAAGGAATTATAGTGAAGGAAGGAAAGAAGGATCGTATTATCTACGATGCCTCCTTCCACGTACACCCTCATAGCTTTTGCCCTAATGACTGGACGACAGTCCACGACGAACCCCCTATATATTACGGGTCCGCCCTTTACCGCCATCTTTCTTGGATATGGAACTTGCGCATCTCTTATCCAGACCAAATCATCTACTTGTGGGATGATGACGTGTCAGGTGCTTTTCGCATTGTAAAGTACAACCCGGAAGTTGCGTCCGCGTTCTCAGCCATGGTCAATGGAAAATTATGGATCCCCGTGGGTCAGGTGTTTGGGGGCAATACGAGCGCCCAAAACTTTGAGGGTATTGCACGTGCCCGCGAATGTCTCTCCTCTCACTTTAGCACACCAGAGTTCATACATCTTATTAAAAAACATGAGGATCTGCTTAAAAAGATTTCTTACTACGTACCTTCGAAGAAACTTGTCTTCACCCAGGCACATTCAGATTCAAAAAATTCGGGAGTTTTTGATAAAAACGGTCAACGACTACCTACACCACATAACACTTTCGTGGACGACAACCACATCGCCGACATCCGATCACGTATCACATTGGCTTAAGCCGCCAGCGTGGAAGGGTTGTATCAGATATTGGATTTCCCAGAAGTGTCTTTGCGACGTGATTCCTTATCCAACGATAAATATCTGCGTGAACAATGTGGTCCTATCAAGCTTCAATTAGGTTACCTTATCAACACTAATGATATGCTAGTGACCTTTGCAGAATCGCGTTTCCAAGAAGTTGTTACCCTTCTTTCCAACTGGCATTCGCGGCGTCAAGTTTATACTCTCAAAGAGGCTGCTAAATTAGCTGGGATTTTAGAATTTATCTCCTCTATGACCCCTTGGCTTCGTTTTTTGACGGTGGCTATCAAACACTCCATCCTTTTAGCGTTGCGAAAAAATTATTCAGCTACCCTTTCCCATACACGACATGCAGAAAAAGTAGCTGATTCACATCTTCTTGGTCTGGATTTTACTACACTTCGTAAGAAAAATTTCGCAGTTAGTTTCCTACTTCGTACTGCTTGGAATTCCAAGAAAAAATTCAAAATCTCCCATGCGTTGCGCAAAGAATTAGAATTTCTAATATATTTGTTTAAGCATAGGAATACACTCGGTTTCTCCTCCCCCATCGCTCACATTGTCGATAAAGACCCGGACTATTATGTCGCGGGCGATGCATGCTTAGAAGGAGCAGGTGGTTTTTCCTTTGACCTCGCGTTTTGGTGGTATCTACGATGGCCACATTGGGTCAGAAACAAGACACTCAAACACTTTACCAAAACATTTCAAACCCTTGACGGGTCGTTCTTATCTATTAACCTACTCGAGTACATAACTATTATTATATCTTATGCCGCTGTGATACACTCCCTTCAGCCCTCTCATCTGTCATCAATACCTCACCCCACCATCAATATAGTATCTGACAATACTGCTGCGGTGGCGTGGTCTCGCAGGGCTGCATCGTCCACAGCACAAGGCAAATCCTTAGCTCTCCTCCTATCTACATTCATGATGCATCACCAACACATAGGACTCCACTCTTCCTTTATACCTGGCTCACAAAATGTCATCGCTGATGCTATTTCTCGTTTTTATGACGACACAAACGATCACTTACCAATTTCTCCCTTATTCATATCATTGTCGAAGGCTCACCCACAGCTCCAACCTTGTCGGCGCTTCCACCCGCATCCAAATCTTCTTTGTCATATTTGGGCAACCTTGTCTACGAACAAAGTGCTTCACGCGCCGACGATGACAGAGCTAGGACATTTTGCTCCAGAAAATTATTCTGGATAAAATTTCTTACATCCCATGATTTGTCTCTTCTTTCTTATTCTGCTCTTCCTGTATTCGAACGCGATTACATTGCAGCATGTTATACATACCACCTTACATCAGGACACACACTCAAAAATTTGAAAATCTCTTCTACGACTATTAAACATTATTTACAGGCGGCTAATATTTGTCGCCGCCCAAACCCTATTTATAATACTATTAAGCTCTCCTACCCTCCTCTCTTGCAGGACGTCCTCGATGAATATCATCGGTGGGAATCTATCCCAAATAGGAGAGAACCTATCACCATGACAATGTTGGAATTTTTTTATTCTATTGCGCAACAGTCGCCTCCTCATAGCTTTGAAGCTTCATTGTTTGATTGGCTCCTGATCGGCATGCAAGCGGGCTTTCGGAAGTCTGAATGGCTTCAGGACTCTTCCACGCTTAAAAAAGGTCGTTTTCAACTCAACAAACAGGATAAGTTACCAAAGGCTTTCATCGCGTCCGATTTTTCTTTCGCTTATACGCCCCCATCAGAACGAAACCACAATCATTTATCCTATTCCGGTCCTACTTTACTAATCATAAAATGGAGGTATCAAAAGAATAATCAAAACGGACAACAAATCAAGTTCGCTCACAACTTCGACAAACCTCACCTTTCAGTAGTATTAGCTGCACAAAGAATCATTAAACGGGCGAAGCTCTTCAACCTTTCCCCATCTCATCCACTCTCATTTTTTGTAACACCGGATAATGCAGTCCAACATTTTCATCACAAACCAGTTGAATTAGCTCTACAAAATGCTGCAAAAACAGTATACAAAATCACGGATTTGACCCTTTTAAAAAAATATACATTACATTCTGTTCGGGTGGGAGCATGTGTTTTGCTCCATGCGTCTCAACCCGATCCCCTCTTTATACAATTTCGATTGCGATGGCGATCCTTGTCTTTTATGGCTTACTTGCGCAGTACCCCAAAACTGGCTGCGATTCACAACGCTATAATGAATGGAACGAATTCAGATGATATTACTTAACTTCTTTTTTTAATACTTATATTATGGATCACAAGGTCATGCCTCCCTTTTCCTTTCTTTATTTGGGTTACACCACCTCTTATTTTTAGTCCTTCTCGTTCTTAGCTCATCTATGAACCCTCCTCTCCTTTCTTCTCTCTTTATTTTTATCCCTTCTACACCTTTTACGTTTCCCCCTTTTTATTATCATATGGTCCTTTTTTAGACCTTCCTTTGTGCTCCGCACAACCCCCCCAACGAATAGAAGGTTTCGTTTTTTCTCCTTCTAGCTCCCCTTTCTTGGGCCGTTATTCCATCATTTACTATCCCGTTGCACGCTATACTAAATTTTCTTCCACTTTCTAGCTTTGCTAGAATGGTCGCTTTCATGGCCTGTGGAGAAGGCAAAATTTAGATCATAGTTAGTGTAGACAACCATGTATTTAAAATAAATCACATACTTGCATACCCAAAGTGTATACACTCACCTATACTAGAACTATGTATACACTATGCTAAATATGTACTTCTCATCATAACGTCCAATATACAAGGAGCAAGGCGTAAGGCTGAAAACAGTAATGTTTTTAGACCGCAGACTAGTGACGAATGTTATTGTAGGTTACATTCCTATACATGATACCATTCCCTACTTCTCTTACGCTGAAAGATGATTTCTATTGAATACTACTTACGTAGCTATGATCTAACCATTCAATCACTTTCGCAATACGTTCTCACTTTTTTCTTGATTTTGATTCAAATCAAATCGGTAAACCTTACCAAATTCAAAAGACCTTTGTCAAACATACATCAAACGAACGAAAAAATATCCCGCCCACCGTCCCCTAAGGCAAAATTTAGATCATAGTTAGTGTAGACAACCATGTATTTAAAATAAATCACATACTTGCATACCCAAAGTGTATACACTCACCTATACTAGAACTATGTATACACTATGCTAAATATGTACTTCTCATCATAACGTCCAATATACAAGGAGCAAGGCGTAAGGCTGAAAACAGTAATGTTTTTAGACCGCAGACTAGTGACGAATGTTATTGTAGGTTACATTCCTATACATGATACCATTCCCTACTTCTCTTACGCTGAAAGATGATTTCTATTGAATACTACTTACGTAGCTATGATCTAACCATT
>Ga0209092_10000485_pt1 | contig 38926 bp, 30 predicted proteins | sample FraStrMetagenome_FD_187446 | JGI IMG/M metagenome (GOLD analysis project Ga0209092, IMG submission 187446) | Marine eukaryotic phytoplankton communities from Arctic Ocean - Fram Strait ARC3M Metagenome (SPAdes) (version 2) | ecosystem: Environmental > Aquatic > Marine > Oceanic | place: Fram...
CTGTAAAAGGTTTTGCAATATGCATACCTGCATTGTTGACCACCACATCCAGTTGTGGATGACGCGCCACGGCAAAGGCAAACAACTCGTCTATTGAATCTGGCGAGCTAATATCAGTCGCCAGATGGGAAATATCCACACCATAGCCAGCCAGCTCTGCCTTGGCTTTTTTAAGCCCGGCTTCGTTACGGGCACTGAGAACTAAATTGGCCCCCTGACTGGCAAAAGACTTGGCAATTGCATAACCAATGCCTCGACTGGCGCCGGTAATTAACGCGGTTTTATGCTTGAGTCGTTTGCCACATGAATCACCAGGATTATCCATTAAATCCAGACCTCCAGATTATTCGCTCTGCCCATTTCACGAGACAGCCTTAAATTGAGCACCTCTTCCATATGGCAATCTTTTAGCAGTTGCTGCACATCTGCCCTGTCCGCCGCGCTCAAACTGTCAAATTCCTTGTGCAGGCGTTGCAGTAAATAAAAACGAAACGGCTGAGCGACCGCATTGATCTCAACCCCGTCAATCTCGAAGGTGCAGCTGCCGACCTCACGTTCAGCCACAGTTCCGGCGAGTAAATCTTTATTTACCGCTAGCCAGTGACTAACGCAGTCATAAGCCGCCACAGTTTCGGGAATAAAATCTATCGCAAAATGCTTAAGTACATCAATCAGCGTTTCAGGAATCTCATCATTGGCGAGATAGGCGATGGTTTTATTCGCAAACTCACCAATATCAGGTTCCGCCCTATTCATTCGCTCAACCCACCGGAATAATCTTGGGGCATTTATTTGCATCAATGAAAGCGGCACAGGATCTCTGCCAAGATGCCCATAAAGGGGCGCAATCATGCCAAAATCACCGATGCTTGGTTTGTTTCCAAACAGATAAGGATATTTTGAAAAGTGTGCATTCAACTTTTTTAGTGTTTTAAAATGCATGGTTTCAATGAGTTCTTTGGTATTGGGCCTTACGCCCCAAGCCGGCAGTACGGTGCTTCTAATAAAAGCAATTCTATCTTTAGCACCGTCTTTTTCGGGATAGACAGTGGAAAAATGAAAAGACAGAAACTCGGCCTCCTCTTCACCCTGATTAAATCGATAATGCATGCAAGGCCGCAACATACCCTCGGCACCGATCACATCAAATAACAGGCTTAAAATTCGTTGCTTTGGTGTTTCGGGGGAAAATTGTCCACCATTGGTACTTTCGTAATGATCTATTATCGCAACACCATCACGGATAACATCACCGTTAGGGAATTCGATAGTGGGTATCCCCCGTCGCCCTCCAGCCTTTGGTAGCACTACGTCGTAAAAGTACGCTGAGGAGTGCGGCTCCTCTCTGTAATCAATTTTAGATTTTATTAAATAGCTGCGTGCTCGCCCGGTGTAGAGAGAAAATGCGCCTCCATACAATGTAATTGGATCCATCAAAATTTCCTTAATGACTGCGGTTTAGATTGAAACTCTAAAAACCAAATTTAATATTATTTGGGACACTAAGCGCCTCCCAATCCTGGGATAGCGCAAAAGAAATCACTTTCAACCTGCACACTGACTGCGGAATTTTGATGACCTGCCCCACCCCAGTTCGGCATCACCATCGAATACAATCCGACACCGCCGGCGACCATCACCAGAATATGTTGTGGGACTTTAAACGCAGGGTAAGTGCCCTCGGGGTTATCTCTAAAAGCTTTGCCGAATTCACCGCCATAACGGATATGATCGGCTTTTAAAAGATGCGTCAGTTCCCAGAGCCTCTGCTGTATCGACTCTCTGCTATGACCAGAGCGGGCCAACACATTTGCGTGCTTGGGGCCTAGACAAACTAGCGCCATTCCCGAGGCAAAAACAGCATTATTGGTCGCGATATTGGTCAGGCCAACGGACAGAATTTTCAGGAGCTTTTCAGCATCCTCAGGGTCATCTGCATTGTCGCTATAAAGACAGGAGTGCGGCGCTTCACAACCTAGTAGAGTGACAACACTATCGGTTTCATCAAAACCCAGACTGGTATGCATCGGCGGAAAGGGTGATTCCTCTTCTGCCTCTGCCAGACAATAGGTGAATTTTCCTGGATGGCCATGGATTGCCATATCGGAAATTCCCGGCCTACCGCCGCCGATATTAATCAGACAGAGCCTCAGCGCGCGACCAATACTGGCATTCGCTCGATGCCCGGGGCCCAGCGCGCCGTAGCCCGATGCGACCGGCCCACAGGTTTCACGAGCCGGACCATTAACAATAATTAGTGGCGCCGTGCAGTGAGTAGTTGCCTGTAATTCCGAGAGATCAAACTCCGGCTTGGCCGCCGCTTTTACAGCAGCGATAACCAGCGGCATATAGTCAGACTTACAGCCTGCCATCACGGCTGCCGTGGCCACTTTCTCTACCGTGGCAATGCCCATACCCGGACCTAATTCACCGAGCACCATATCGCCATCTAACCCAGTGGCGAGAATGCAGCGAACAACCCGCTCCTGCGTGGGAATTACGACAGGCAGGCCATCTGTGCAACCCATATCATGGAGTTGCTCCAGCGCCATCTCTTCGTTTTCAGCTTCTAAAAAATCACTCATTGGCAAAACTATTCAATATTTCCTCAATAATGCTGGCTGCAATAATCTCAATTTTTGCCTCTCCCAAACCAGCCACAGGATGTGGCAACTTAACTCTGGGAACATTTGGCATGCCCAGTGATTTGGCGACAAATTGTCCCTGATCCCAAAAATCTTCAGTAATCAGTGATACCACCGGAAATCCTCGCTGAGCAATGTTGTATCCGTCACGCACGGTGCCGGTAGTACAACTGCCTCAGTGTCCGTATGCCGCTACAGCAACATCACACTGGGGGAAAATTTCATCGAGCATCTCATCATTGGCGGCAACCCCCGCATTGTGTTTATTCCAAAAAAGCGTTTGAACCTTGGGTAGCCGCTTCTCAAGCGCCAGACCCACCTTTTTAGTAAACAACTCGGAATCAGGAAAACCATTGGCAAGCAATGCCACGGTGATGCCTTCGCCGTCATTGAGACGCACATCCCGGGATAGGTCATACGATTGCTCCGGCGTTGCAACTTCCCCTCTGGGATCAACAAATTTAATCATGTGAACTCCTTTAAAATATTCCCACTCACTTAAGTATAGCTAACTATATTTAAATAGGCGGTAAAAGTAAAGCGCTTTGATGGATAGGGCACTGTCGCCCAGATCATCAGCATAAATATTTAACATGCCCATCAAGCTCAGCGACTAACGCACGCACCCCTTGGCAAACGCAGCAATGGAGGCGATGGTGTCTCGGGTTAATTCAGGCACCGCATCAGGCATGGCTATCTCTGGAACATGGTGGATGCCTGCCACCGTGATCGAGGTAGCCTCAACTCCCGCAGCTCGGAGATTGCGGGCATAGGTGATGCCATCATCTCTAATAAGGTCTAACTCATAATTGAGAATCATATGAGGGGGTAGACCGCGCAAACAATCCTCGCCTGCATGGAAAGGCCAGGCCATAGGGTTAGTCTCATGCTGTTCCAATGGGTCATAAACCTTAGTCATGGCGCGAATCATTTCCAGAGATCCTTGATAATTAAGGTTTTCTCGCCACGACATTAAGTCTGGAGGCGTGCCTCCATAAAAACCCAAGATCATGGGTGCCATAGCATAGACTCCGTCAATAGCGTCAACCCAACCTTCGATATTTGCCTTTAAAGCAGTGGCTACCGCCAAGTTTCCGCCGCCAGATTCTCCAATAACGATCAATGAGGAAATCCCTAGCTGATCCTTATTGTCCTGAGCCCAGCGGACCGCTGCAGCACAGTCGTTTAGTCCAGCGGGAAAAGGTTGATTCTCTTCTTGAAGAGTTTCGCTACTAAATTCAACGCCAACCACGACTGTACCCATTTGAGCCAAGGATTTACGCCACCTGACCGTATGGGGGTTTTTAGCCGAATCAAATGACATACCGCCACCGTGTAAATGAACAATACATGGCAGACTTTCTAAACTGTGGTTTGGTCTATCTATAAATAAATCAATATCATTTCCAGCAGGCCCGGGAATCACCGTTTGCGAAGAATTAATATTGCTGAACAGAGGCATTTGAGCTTCAGCTGAAGCGTATTGACTGCACATCAGCCTGTGCATGTAACTAACAAAAGTCAGACTCTCTTGATAGCTCGGATCAGGGCTTAATGCGGGCGGTAACAAATCTTCTGATGGCGGGACCATAGAGGCAAAGGCCTCAAGAATTCGCGGATCTAGTCTGGGGTCATCGAACAGCGTCATCTCAGGATTTCCCAGTCTTCCCGGCAATGTAACGTCAAGTTCAGCCATAGCATTATTCTTATTGTCAGTTGGCATTATCAAATATACTTGGATAGCTGCTCAACAGCTAGATAGTTTACTCAGGGATATCACAATCGGCACTGCCGCAATGACGGCTAGTAGCCGACGCGGCAGACCAAATATGTACATAGAAGTCTAAACAGAAAGCAGGCTCAGACACAGCTTTTACACAGCTCTGCCTGAGCCCCACTCGGTTAGCGTGCTCCGAGGAACTTGGTTACCTCAAAGCCAACTTGGCGCGGCATGTTCCAGGTTCCCTGACGCCCATAGGTAGTTTGTAGCGCATACATCCCAGTGACATGGGCTTCATCCGTCAGGTTACTAACGAAGAAGCGTGCAGCATAGTCTTCGTCAGCACTCACCCAATTGGCATTGAAGTTAACGATCGCATACCCGTCTTGGGAGTCAAGTCTATTGTCGAACTCTCTAAAGTAAACTCGCGAGCGATAAGCCGCATCTAGGCTAAGAGCCAACTTGCCGCCTGAGCCGAGTTCAGTATCATAGGTCACACCTATATTCATACTCGTACCAGGTGCGTTATTTAGAGGATTGCCTTCTATCTGAACTGGCACGCCATTGAAGACAGACAAGTCCTCCTGCAAGAATTTACCATACTCACTCTCGAGAATAGTTAAACCCGCGTTGACAAGCCAGCGGTCGCCAATGGCTGACGTGAACTCCAACTCAATCCCAGTTATGTCAGCATCATCTGCGTTAAGATAGTTCGCAGCAAAATTCTTGACTTGCAAAATTTGGAAATCAGAATAGTCATATTGGAAGGCCGCCACTCTAAGCGTGGCTGCGCCATCTGCTAAACTCGCCTTGAAGCCTATTTCTGAGGCCTCTAAGGTTTCCGGGCTATATGGGGCGTTGCAGTCGCCATTATTAGCGCCACCCGCCTTAAAACCCTCAGAATAGGAAACATACATCATACTGTTCTCTGACAAGTCATACTCTGCAGAGGCCCTCATAGTCGTCTGAGAGTCTTCCCATTTTTGAATGAACGGTTCGGCCCCACCACAGAAAGGCATAAAACCAGCAGCAAAGGTGCTATGTACTTTCTTCTCTGTCGTATCACGCACGCCCAAACCCAAACGAACATCTTCGGACATTGAATACGTGGCATCTGCAAACACTGCCGTCACCTCGTTTTCATAAAGGGGCCGACTATTATTGAAGAAAGGTGCAAATCCAAAAGCAATATTCTCTTGGAACTGGATATCTAGCATATCAGTCCGCTCATCATCCATGAAGAAACCACCGACTATCCAATTGAGCTTATCATTTTGGCCCGATAGGGTGAGTTCTTGCGAAAATGTCTTGTTAGTTCCCTCAGAAGATCTCATCAGAATGCCGCTACTGGTCGAATCCGCAGGCGTTTGTTCCGCATTGCTCCAATCTTGCTGTGAAGTAATTGATTTAACGGAAAAATCCTCTAGATCCCAGTTTAGCGTCAAGCTGTAGATCTCCATTTCACGATCTGTACTAGTCGGCCCACGCATATACACCTTGTGCGGCTCTTCGGTAGATAAAATGGGGTCACCTTCAGGGTTGTCTCTAACGCTTACCGCCGGTAAAAAAGTTGCGACACCAAAAGGTATATCCTCTTTAATCATAGCCCAATGGGTCCATCGACCAGTCTGCTCACTGCGCCCGAGCATTAGCTCCGCATCGAGCGAATCGCTTAGCTCCGCTGTTACAATAAGCCTGACATTGGTTTTTTCACCCTTCATCAGGTCATCGTTTCCCGGCATCAGGTTTTCAATCCATCCCTCGCCAGCATCGAGATGACTAGCAGCCAGACGGACGCCGATAGAATCAGATATGGGACCACTGAGAACGATCTCAGCAGAGGTTTGGTCAAAATCTGCTAAACCGACCATGACCTTGCCATACATCTCATCGGTTGGGCTCGCCGCAATGAAGTTCACCGCTCCACCAACTGCATTTCGGCCGTAAAGAGTACCTTGCGGCCCTCTGAGTACCTCAACTCGATCAAGATCCAACTGACCTAGCTGAGAGCTCGCGTCATTGGACTGTGTCACTCCATTAATACTGGTAATGACCCCTGGCTGCTCCAGAAACCCGCCTATGCCTCTAATTGAAATATTACGGTTGTTGTAAGATTCGCCAAAATGTAGGCTCGGCACAGCATATTGAATCTGCCTTATATCGCTGAGACCTTTTGCTGCTAGATCGCTTGCACTCAGGGCAGTAATTGCACTGGCTGTTTCCATTACCGTTGACTCACGCTTGAGGCCGGTAACAACAATTTCCTCAAGATCAGCGCTAACAGCGGCGGCTGGCATCAACAAACTTAGGGCCGCGAACAGAGCGCAAGGCCGACTTTTTAAATTATTTTTCATTACATCTCCCCTCTTCTTGATAAAACCAGCTTCTAATTATAATAACTGGATGACTACTTCGGTATAGTTATATATATTTAAGTATAGACGCCGATTTGTATTGAATGCAATAGTTTATTTTACCTATCAACCTGTAACCTATAGTTTTCGAAGCGCCTGCTTGTCCCGCTTAAACCGGCGACCGGCAAATACAAACATAGGAATTGATAATAATGAAATTAGCGTATAAGTAATCAGGGTGACCGAATATGGCTCTGCAACGCCCGCTTGCTGAAGTTTGTCAATCATAAGTCCAGCCGTTGTATTGCCCACACCAATGCCTGCCAGCTGGATCATCAGTACAACAAAACCAACCACCGTAGCCCTTTTGTTAGCTGGAACCAATTCTTGAATAGTGGCAAATGCCGGGGCATAGAAACAACCCAGTTGGAAGTACATAACAAATACGCCCACCCAAAACCAGAGACTATCCGGATCAATCATGCGATAGGCTAGAGCCATTGGCGCAAGACAGATCATTATGAGAGCCAAAAAGGATGGCCTGCCAATCCCCGTCCATCGCAGAAATAAATCACCCCCATAACCACCAAATATACTCCCTAGAATTCCTGCAACTATCGAAATCCATGCAGTTGTTGCGGCAATTTCACTTCTATCAAAGCCTCGCTCCTGCACCAACCACAGCTGCTCAAAGCCAGTGGCACCAAGAATCAAACTGAACAGCATTGCGCCAGAAATTGTCGCAGCCAATGAAGGCGATGCAACCAACAGCTCTCGCAAAGAACTTACCGTAGCTTTAAAGGAGAAGCTCTGATCAGTAGCTGCTGACTGTGGCGCAATGGCTTTTCTGGGCGTCTCTCTGAGAAAAAGCATCAATAAGGCCAGCAGCAACCCAATGGCGCCCAGGGCGTAAAAGCACCCTCTCCAGCCTAGCCAGGGCTCCACATAGGCGACAATAAATAAACTAGCCGCCAAGCCAATGGACACGCCCATTCCATAAATACCCACCACCAAACCTTGCCATCTGACCGGAAACCTATCGCCTAACAATGAAAGCGAGGCTGGGGTTAAGATGGATTCTCCAACACCTATAAACATCCGTGGCACCACTAGCGTGACCAAACTCTTCGCTGCACCAGAAAATATGGTGAGAAGACTCCAGAGCCCAAGACCAAAAGCAATCAGGCGAGTACGATTAACACGATCGGCAACTACCCCCATAAACAGGCCACCGATTGCGTAAAAAAACAGGAACGCAATTCCAGTCACCAAGCCAAATTCAAAATTGCTCAGCCCTAACTCAGGGACAATCCAATTTGCAAAACTGGCGATCATCTGGCGATCGATATAGCTAATAACATTGAGTAGGGTAAGGAGCAGCAGAAATCCTATATCAGCGGCTCGCACAGATTCATGTTCATTATGATTTTTAAGCAAGGACACGACCAACTTTAAACGCGGGGGCATTTTTTATATTAATATAGTCGACTATACCCAATAAAGACACAGTTTTCTATGCTGATACGCTCGCTAATTACGGGGTTTCCCATCGACAAACAAAGCGAATATAATGGCGAATTAACAGTTTTTTTACGACTAGTAAAAATCACGCTCAACCGCTAAAAGTAATTAAGAAGAGCAAAAAAGAACAGAAACTAGGATCTGACCGGAAGACTTTTGGTTGTATCTGAGATTATCTTACAGCCCAAAGAGACTTATGTTATGCCGGTTGAATACCCGAAACGTACCCTAAAGAAAAACCTGAATCGCGAAAAACTAGTGGTGGCAGCAGCAACGCTCTTCTCTCGCAATGGCCACATGAGTACCACTCTTAACGATGTTGCCAGCCATGCTGGCGTGCATGTACAGACACTTTATAAACATTTCAAAACTAAGGAAGAGCTTGCAATAGCCTCAGCTGAGATAGTTGTAAAAGACTGTAGAACAAGGTTTAAAGAGAAATTCCCAAGTCAATCCACCTTCGCAATTTGGCGGCAATGGATTGAAGACACTGTTTCATACCTTACCGATCTCGGCATTGGCACCTATAAACAGGAACAAGTTCGTTCGGCCTCCTCTCTATTAAACGATAATTATCTACTTGTTGTTTATTCGGGTTACGAAGATCTATTGGCAGAATACCTGGCCCAAGATTTTGAGATGGATCCAAAAATTGATCGGCTACCACGCCTAGTAGCCTGCATGCTGTGGTCAGGCAATGAAGCTGCTATGAAACGAAGTGCTGGTTTGGACACTGCTAAAGATATCCTCGACTTTAACCATGCGCTACTCGCTGAAAGTCTGAGTGTTATTGACGATATCGAAAAAATATTCTCCAGTTACATAAAATTGCCAAGGCCCTAAAGCAGCTTTCGAGGCCAATACTGTCGGCCCTTGGTCACGGCACAGTGGCCTGTCAACATTGACCAGCTAGCCTGATAATATTTTGCGCCAACCGCTCAAATCCTCTCTCAAAATAGTCCCTGTGCCCATGAATAATCTGGCTGACTAGCTTCCTGAGAATAACAGTTTCTTATCATTTAATATCCAAATCTTTATAGACTGGTGACCCGAGCTCGCGTTTCATGCAGTTTCGCAAACAACGTATCGCCAACTATTGAGCGGATAACTGTTTACTTTTCTAATATGGATTAAGGATCAATAATGCCCAACAACCGGACTGAGCTGAGGGAACTCTTTATACGTCGATTTACGAGTGATCCGGAATTCCTCCGCAATAACAAGGATATTGAAAGGATCGAGCAAATACCGGCTGATGAGCGATTTCCCTGCCAGTCTCCTCGCGATGCGCTAGCGCTCACGAGCGAGTTCTTCCCCGACGAAGTAGCGCTGACTTATCTTCCAAATGGCAGCGCATCCGATAGACCAACCCGCTGGAGCTATCTCCAGTACCAACAGGAAGTCAATCGGGCCGCCAATTTATTCCATGATTTGGGATTACAGGCAGATCAGTCAGTTATTTTTTTGCTGCCCAACGTTCCGCAGTTGCTATTTGGCCTTTGGGGAGCGCAAATAGCTGGTATCGCTGCCCCCATCAATCCCTATTTAGAAGTCGAGCATATCGCCAGCATCGCCAGATCGGCAAATGCTCGAATCCTTGTGACTCTGGCACCAACAGCGCCGGGAGGCGAAGAGCTTTGGCGCAAAGCCCTGTTGGCGAAAGATGCGGTTCCAAGCCTAGAGTCCATCATCACGGTTGGCGCAAGTGTTGCCGAGGAAAGCCTGAGCTGGACCCAAGTGACAGAGCAACAACCAGCCGATCAACTGATATTCGATCGGCCAATAACCGGAGATGAAATAGCCTCATATTTTCACACTGGGGGCACCACAGGAGCACCAAAACTTGCGCAACACACACATCGAATGCAGGTACTTAACGTCTGCCAAATGCAGCTGACAGGGCCGCGCGGAAAAACCAGTAATGGTTTTTCAGACTGTGACAAAATTCTCTGCACCCTGCCCCTGTTCCATGTGAATGCAGCGTTCGTCACCGCTTTAAATGCAATTCTGGGAGCTGGCGAAGTCATTCTTGCCGGCCCTAATGGCTTTCGCAATCCGCAGCTTATTGAAGATTTCTGGCGCCTGATTGAACAATACAGCATCACCTTCTTTGCAGCTGTACCCACAATATATGCCACTTTGCTGGAAAGACCCATTGATGATTTTGACACCTCGAGTCTTCTCAATTGCGGCTGCGGTGCGGCCCCTATGCCGGTGAGTTTGTTGGAAAATTTTGCCCAGCGCACTGGCGCTGACATTATGGAGGGCTACGGTATGACAGAGACCATCGCCGTGGCAACGACGCATTATTTTTTTGGTGATCGCAAGATCGGGTCAGTGGGAATGCGTGTCCCCTACCAGACAATTAGAATCGCTAATATTGATGACAGTGGCAATATCATTAAAGATTGCGACACTAACGAAATAGGCGCGATTCTGCACTCGGGAATAAGTACTTTTCCCGGCTATAAGCAGCAACAGGCCAATCTGGCTGTATGGCCCGAAGATGATTTATTTAACAGTGGCGATATGGGCCGATTGGATGAAGAGGGCTATCTCTGGCTGGTGGGACGCGCCAAGGACTTGATCATTCGCGGCGGCCATAATATCGATCCTCTGGTCACCGAGGACGCGCTCGCAGCTCACCCTGCGGTCGAGGTAGCAGCTGCAGTAGGTCGCCCTGACACCCACTCAGGAGAGGTTCCGGTAGCGTTTGTGCAGTTAGTAGAGGGAGCCACCGCCAGTGAAGATGAATTAAAAGCTTTCGCCCGTGATCATATTAGCGAACGAGCGGCCGCGCCGGTCGATGTTACTATCTGTGATGTTCTCCCTGTGACCGCTGTGGGTAAAATATATAAACCAGAACTCAGAAAAAGAGCTATAAAAGCCGCCTTCCTAACAGCGTTAAAAGCCGCATTTTCTGATACGGAGTTCATGATTAATATCACCGACGATAAACGCCTTGGTATTAAAGTCATGCTTGAGGCTATAGATAGCACTGGCCAAGATAATCTTGTTAGTCAGTTGCAAGAGGCATTGCAACACTTCACCCAGCACTGGGAGTTAGTCAAAACTAAAGCATAAATCTGGCAAGCCTGTTTAAAATAATACGAGGGAGTTGTCACAAATGGCACGATTCAAAGAGCAGGGTGGCGTATCTACCATGGACCCACCAGCTTACAAACGCTGGATAGCATCGCAGATGCTAAAGAATTATGTCAGCTTCGCTGGCACTGATAAAAGGCGCATCAAGGAGGAAAGGAAAAGAGTGCAGGAAAAATCGCCTCACCGAGTCGAGTATTTCCACTATGTCGATGATCCCTATAGCCATCTGGCCGCACAGATTTTGCAGGCTTTTGTGGCCCGCTACAATATCGAACTCAGCTGTTATTTAGTCAGCGAGCCGCCGGGAGATAACGCCCCAGAACTCGATATGCTGATGACGTTATCGCGCTATGACGCCCATCAAATTGCCGACTATTACGGCCTGGCATTTGCACAGCGCTCGGACCCTCCCGACAGACAACTATCACAGGCGGCTAACGCCATCCTGTCTGCCCAGGACAGTGATCACTTTGTAGCCTGCGCTGCACAGGTAGGTCAGGCGCTGTGGTCGGATGACAAGAAAAATTTACAGGCTCTGGACAAGCAATATGGCTCGCTGGCATCGCATGAAGTTGCCGAGAAAATTGCCATAGGCAATGCGAGGCGGGCGCAGCTAAAACATTATTCAGGCGCCATGTTTTATTATGCAGGCGAATGGTACTGGGGTGTTGACCGGCTCTACCATCTTGAAACACGTCTTGCTGAGCTGAATGCAGATAGTCAGCCTGGACAACCCCTAATAGCGCCCAGACCTGAAACACCTGCTGGCCCGCTGCGAGACAATGGCACGCTGACGCTGGAGTTTTTCCCAACCCTGCGCAGCCCTTACAGTTCAATTGTGTTTGATCGAACCGTCGCTCTGGCCAAAGCAACTGGCGTTGCACTGGTGCTTCGACCCGTTCTGCCTATGGTGATGAGAGGCGTTCCAACTACAGCCATCAAAGGTCCCTATATCTTTTGGGATACCGGACGTGAGGCTCGTGTTGCCGGTGTACCCTTTGGCAATATCTATGATCCGGTAGGCGAGCCAGTCAGGCTCTGCTGTTCCCTTTTGCCCTGGGCTACTGAGCAAGGTAAAGCAGCCGAGCTGATGAGCGCATTCTATGCCTGTGCATTTGTTAATGGCGTCAATACCAACAATACCAGAGGACTGCGTAAAGTTGTCGAACAGGCTGGTTTGGACTGGCAGCAAGCCAGAGCTCGACTGGGTGATCCCGAGGGAGAGCGTATGTTAGAAGAGAACAGACTATGTCTCTATGACGCCGGCATCTGGGGGACACCAAGCTTTAGGCTTCTCAACGCCGACGGCACTGAGCTGCTCGCTCTTTGGGGGCAGGATCGTCTATGGCGTATCGCTGACGAGATTCAACGGCAATTGAGAAAGGGTAAAACCTGATCAACTGACTTTACCTCGAGCGCTGATGCCCTTAGTGATGGATCAAAAGGCATTTTTGATGTGGTTATATTTAGTCGCTAATTTATACAAAGGAGAAGAGATTGGACCTTAGAATTGCAGGAAAAAAAGCACTGATGGCTGGCGGTAGCGCTGGCATGGGACGAGCCACTGCTGAACGATTAGCTGAAGCCGGTGTTGAGCTCTATATATCGGCGCGGCGTGAAGAAAGACTGATAAAGGCCGCAAAAGAAATTTCGCAAACATACGCGACTACAGTAACGCCCATCGTTGCTGATTCATCAACCGATGAGGGCCGGGCAATATTATTTGCGGCCTGCCCAGACCCCGATATTGTCGCCATTACCATCAAACCACCAGATCCCAATGGAGACTTTCTGCAGGTCACGCCTGAAATGTGGCGGGAGTCAATTGAGACAACACTGCTAGGTCCCATTGAAATTATGCGCCACTATATTCCTCAGATGAAAGACAAAGGCTGGGGCAGGCTGTTAAATATCGCGACATTCTCGGCAAAAAATCCGATGATTTGGCGCCTGATGTCTGGGCCTGCTCGATCGGCTTTAATTAATTACACTGCCAGCGTCTCCCGTGAGATCGCCCAGTACGGCGTGAATATTAATAATATTTTACCCGGAATGTTTGCGACAGAGGGATCAGAGGAAAATACTGCCGCTTACGCCAAGGCATTTGGTCTCGAGTTAGATAATGACGTTATTGCCGAGCACTTCCAACAACATAACAAAATCCCTGCAGGCTTCGCAGCCAATGCCGATGATATGGCCCCCATGGCCGCTCTTCTATGCAGTCCATTGTCGCGCTATATCGTTGGGCAGAATATTGTTATTGACGGGGGTCAGCATAATTCATTGTTCTAATATGAGTTCTAATATGAGTTCTAATATGAGTTCTAATATGAGTTCTAATCTGGGTTCGAAATAATACTGCCCGCTGAACTCTATAAAACTGTGGCCAACGACATCATCAACTAGGAATGAAATATTGCACTTACCTGACCCAGATTCTCAATAACCACCTGTATCTCAGAGTCATGGTTAATTGCGATTAGTTCTGTCGGTGACCCTGGAATCACCATAGAGCCGCTTTTTAGCCCCTCTCCGCTGCTAGAGAGCGAATTAACTAGCCAGCGCAAGGATTCAAGAGGTCCTCCCATAATCTCACTGGCGGGGGCCGATGTGATCAGCTTTTTATCCTGATACACAGAAAAAGCTTCATGCTTAAAATTGAGCACATCTGCAGGCACCTTCCTATTGCCCACTATTAGACCCGCATGAATACCCCCAGAGCAGATAAGCTCTTGCAGGCTTGGAGGCTGATGCCAGAACCTGTAGTTATGCAGCTCAATGCCAGGGCTAACATGGTCAATCGCCTCAATTAACTCTTGATCAGAGAAGTCACTGCCAAAGAGATCACAACCCATAGTGAAAACCATTTCTGGCTCAATGGCACAATTAGCATAGGCCCTCCGATCAATAGGCATGCCTTCACCCTGAACATGGGGCGCAAATAATCGCCCTGAAATAGGCTCTGTGATACCAAATTGAGAGCGAATCGCGTGGCTTGTGCATCCCACTTTATACCCGACCACGCTCTCCCCTAGGTCTATTCTTTTCTCGCATACGAGATTCTGAATTTGATAGGATTCCAAAACGGATAAACCGTCTACCGACGAGTCATCAAGGCGCCATGTATTGGAGTAAAAAGCGTGGAAAAAAGCATCTGCCAGCACAGTCGAATCGAACACCTTTGATGAACCCTCAGCAAGAAATTGTAACTAGAAGCGGAACCCTCACAACTGCTCGACTCCATTTAGAGTTATATTTTTATGGGATTTTTTAACTAAAGCACTTCGCTGCTATAGAAAAAACCTGATCCAGCAGAGGAGATCTAATATCCCGATGCCTCAACCCCATTATGTCAGTGCTAATTTGTCTCGTGGGTACATTAAGTTTTATTACTTTTCCTTTATGTAACTCGACAGCCATTGCAAGCTCTGGCGTATGACAGAGACAATGTGAATTAATGACTAGTTCTTTGCCCATATGCAACGAATCTATAGCCACAATTTTTAATTTATTTTTAACAATACCAGGGCTTTCTTTTAACTTTGGATAATGAGGCGTAATTGCTGGCGCTTTGATGTTGTACATCCAGGGGTAGGCCTGCAGATCTTTACCTGTTATCTGACGGTCAAGTTTCCCCAATGGATGATCTGGCGCACAGAAAACACTAAAGTGACTACGAGTCATTAATTTAGCAAGTAGTGAGGAAGGTATATTCCCATTCGCAGGAATGCTGGCAAAGGCAATATCAACAATGCCCTCTTCTAGATCCGAGAAAATGGTCTCATAGTGAGACTCATAGAATTCCACAAAAATTGAAGGATACGCCTCGCTTAAGTTAGTCGTTAATTCACCCACGAAATCACTTGATCTGATATCACCGAGAGCGATGCGAATTCTGGCGTCACTGACTTTTAGCTCGGCTTGAGCAAGTCGAAGATGTTCAATTGTTCGTTTGGCGTGAGGATAAAAGTCTCTGCCCCTGGCATTTAGCACCATGCCTCGACCTCGCCGCTCAAACAGTGGGACACCCAACTGGTTCTCCAATCTTTTAATACTGCTACTTAGCCCCGGTTGTGAGATATGTTGATCATCCGCTGCCGCATGGGCCGTTCCGGTTTCCACAAGCGCGACAAAGTGCTTTAACTGCCTGATATCCATATAACCATTGACCCCTCTTAAGTTTCAATTTTAGATCCTATCCCTAGCAAATTATCGGTTAATATAACAAAAACGCCACCCAAAAGGTGGCGTTTTTGTTTGGCATTGGCAAGGGCTTAAGGCTAGGTCTTTTCGCCGTTTGCCTGGTGATCTACCGTCGCTTCGCAATCGACGCAAAGCCAAGATAGAGTAGATAAGACATGTCACTCGGGAGGCTATTAATCAGTCAGTGTGCCAAGTGCGAGCTCTCATCAAAGCGCCGCTGTACTGCATTGGAGTGCACAGCGCTCCCAGAGTTTAAATGCCCTAATCCTCAAAGTGACACATCAACCAAGCCTAAAACGTGCGACATAATACACGAGCAACCATCAGCGTCTAAGGCGGGGGCTCGCCACACAAAGTGCACCAGCCCCCTTTTGAAACGAATCAGGGATTCATCGACACCCTAATACCAAAAGTCCGCGGCCGCGGTGTCATGTGCTTGTTGGCGAAAAAATTCTGCTGCATGATAAAGGTGGAGTCATCGTTGTCCGCGATGTTCTCTCCGTAAAGCGCCACCGACCACTTATCAGACGCCCAACCTAAGGTGAAATCCACCTTAGTCCAAGCATCGGTTTCTGCATAAAACGGATTCAATGTGCCCGGGGTACCGACACCATTTGGAAACCCATTGGGTAACTCATCAGTGTAACTGAAGCCCATACGAGCAAACGCTTCATTACCACTATCTAGGGGCACAGTGTACTTAAAATGTCCAGAGAGCTGCAGATCTGGCGAGACTAGGGAAGAGCCAATCTCTGCGCCTGTCATAATAGCCTCTTGGTCACTTAATTTAGTAATCCTAGCGTCCTGCACCGCAACATTGAGCCCAAGCTCCAAATTGCCCCCGACATTGGCCAATACCTCCAGCTCTATCCCCTCGGATTGTGCCTCACCTGCATTGGTTATGAATTGATCGGGGTCTCCCCCTCCGCGCATGGCACTCAATTGCATATCCTCCCAGATCATCTTGTAGATTGAAAGGTTTGCACTGACTGAATCCCATTGCGCCTTCATACCAACCTCGTAGTTCCAAAGACTATCTGGGCTGGAAACCTGAGGAATCACAGTGGTTTCGTCGGGGTTTATGCGACTAGAACCCAGCCGACCGTCAAGGCCAACTAAAAAGCCGGCGCGATTGACTTCGTTAGTTCTGAAGCCCTCCGAGGCGGTCGCATAAAAATTCATTTCATCGTTAAACTGCCACGCCAAAGACAACTTCACCGAATTGCTGTTAGTTTTACCTGGCTCATATGACGCCGCGGTATAAGGCACAGGTGTAAAGGAACTTCCCCCCCCAAAAACAACCGCGCCAAGAACCCCGCCCAGCGATGAGGAACCGCCGTCTGGACGCGAATTACTGTTTTCCATGTCACCAGTTCTGAAGCCCACCGTCGCTTTAATGGTATCTGTCAGCTGGTACCCGAGTTCCCCAAAGAATGCGCTCTCCTTATACTCATATTTGACGTCGCCGCCATAAATCCAAGCGTGATCAACCCCCATTGTGGTAATGGCGCCATCAATTGACCCGCCTCCTCTGGCATCTATCCATGACTGCGGGAAATAAAACACCTGCGCTACGTCAGTTTGTCGGTCAAGTAAGAACCCACCTACAACCCAGTCCAGTCGAGAATCTGAAGTGGACACCAGACGAATCTCCTGAGCAAAAGCCTCATCATTGGGCTCCCGATGAAGTAGCCACGGGAACATACCGCCCAGTATTGGGCTCAAATCTGCTTCCATGGCCGCATCATTCTCAGAAAAATTAGTCGAGGAGGTGAGAGTGGCAAAACCGAGATCGTACTCAAGCGTCATATTCATCATAGACATCTCAATTTCGGAGCTGTCTTTGGCGTAGCCAGTTCTGGAGTCTTCACCCAGCGCCGGATTAATTGTCGATCCATCGTCTATTTCGGTATCTTGAAACATGTATGAGAAACTGGCATTAAACCGATCACTCACTTGCCAGCCAAGTAGCGCCCGCAATCCCATGTTTGAAACATTATTGGTTGGGTTGGTGCCAGAGGAGAGGTTATTGACCCAACCGTCGTCTTCAGCTACGAAAGCAACCAGACGCACAGCAGCATTTTCGTTTATGGGAATATTCACCATCGCGTTGTAGCGCTGACGTAATTCGCCGCTAGTCGAACCTATATCTGTGGAAATTTTATAGGACAGTCCACTTGGGTCAGGCTTGTTTGAGATGATTCTTACCGCACCGGCAAGGGTGCCGGCCCCAAATAATGTACCCTGAGGACCCTTCAGCACCTCGACCCGTGCGGCGTCAAATAAACCAAAATCCATTCTGACCGTGCTCTTTGCGGCCGACATCGGCATTTCGTCTAGGTACACGGCCACTGGACTAGTCAAATCGTCCTGATTCAACAAGGTGCCGATGCCGCGTACTATGAACGATGGATTAATATTGTTACCTGCCGTGCTGAAGGTCATACCGGGAATGGTATCTGCGATTCCTTGAGAGTCAGTGATCCCTGCAATTTCTAAGGCATCCTCTCCGAGCACTGAAATGGACATCGGTACATCACGCAGGCGCTCGTCTCTCTTGGTGGCGGTAACAATGATCTCATCTATTTCAGAACTCGTTTGTGCAGCCACAGTTGGCGCGCCCACACCTGTTATCAGTAGCGAGCTTAAAGCAACGCCTTGATATAATTTTCCTCGTTTAAATATGCTCATTAGAAACCCCTCTTAAGTTCGAATTTATTATACTTTTCTTTTTTTCGCTACAAGCTAAAAATATAGTCAGCTATATCGATGTGAATAAGTATGTTGTTTCGAACTCTTCGCTTCTATAAGCAATGCTTTATTGATAGATAACCCTATGTTATTAAATCAATTTGCAGGTTCAAAAAGGATATATTTTTGTCTTTACGATGCCCTCTCTGCTATCGGTTAAGAGGGAGGCGGCCAGCCACTGCTCAATAACTCAAGCAGCAACAGACGTAAATGGCAACGGACTGACAGATTACAACGCTTGAATTTAGCTATATAAACTCTCTGCCATCTGCTCAAGGCCCCGAAAAATCTGTATCGGATCATTGCGTTTTAGCTCGACCATCTTTGACGAGTCGCAATTACCAATAACGAATTCATCTGCATGGCAAGCCAACTGCGGTAAAATGGCGGCAGCGGCCTCCTCGGCTGTCAAACCCTCAGTCATGACACCTTCTTCGGCGCCAATCACCGATCCATCGCCAGTCATCGCATTGGCGACTGCACCAGTTTTAACCAGTCCAGGAATAATGGTACTGACTTTAATGCCGTGGTAAGCCACCTCGGCACGCAGCGCGTCAAGAAAGCCAATCAATCCAAATTTGGCAGCACAGTAAGCCGTTCTCAAGGGAATGCCCACTTTACCTGCGACACTCGATGTCCCGGCAATATGACCGGAACCCTGCTTAATCATAATAGGTAATACTTGTTTCGTTAATGCAATAGGACCTATCAGGTTCACTTCTAACGCTGTCCTGTAGAGATCTAATTTCACCTCAGTACAAAAATCACGCACCCCAACACCCGCATTATTAATCAGTAAATCTATTCTGGAATAGGCTTCCATAACCTTATCGACAGCACCGGGCATAGCATCCAAATCGACTACATCTAACGGCATCACCAGCACATTCTCTCGATCGGCTCCTGCTTCATAACAGCGCTTTTCTACTCGCTCAAGCTGCGCACTATTGCGTGCGGAGAGTACAAGTTTTGATCCGCTGCGGGCAAATGCCACCGCCATCTCCTCTCCAATACCTGCGGAGGCACCGGTTATCCAAACCACCTTGTTAGCAAATGCTTCTTGGTTACTGATTTTTGTGTCCATTTAATTAACCCTTATATTTGTATGTGTTCCAGAACTGGAGAGATATGTTTTATCTCTGAAATTCAAAACCAGCATCTATGTTGTAGTAAAAAACTCAATAGCCACCGTCGCTAACTCTTCTCCCGCGTCGTCCTGAGTGTAGTGACCCGAATCGGCAATAGTGACGTGGGTCAACCCATGGGCCCCAGGAATGTCCTGCTGGAATCTCAGTATTGCCGGGGCCTCATTTTTATGCACTTTGAAGTCCAAAAAAGTTGCACAGGGACCTCTTGTAGGAAGTGGTGATGCAGAAAAGGCTGTGAGAAATGGCTTATCAAATTTCTCCAGTACTTTCCATGCACGCTTATTATCAGGAATAGATGGATTGTCCGGGATAATCGGCACCAGTGTGGGGAATTGCCGAGCACCCTGCTTATAGGACTCGTCGGGGAATGGCGCAGCATAGGCCCTGCACTCTTCGTCTGAGCAGTCATTTAGCCAAAAGCGCATAACTTCCCCAGGGTCAAAGTCCGCGTAGGCATCGCAGTGCTTAATCCAAAAAAAGAATCCAGGGCGACCGTCTACTGCACCAAGGGCATTTTTTGTGACTTCTTCAATAGGCAGTACTGGCGTTTCACTTAACAGCCTGTGTAACTCAGATGACTTTTCCAGCGGGATGCCTTTTGCATCACCCAGGCCCGTATTAGTGACCAGAATACGCGCAAATCTATCTGGATTATCGGCAACATTGCGCAGAGCAATTGGCCCACCCCAATCCTGAGCAATTAGATTAATATTCTGCAGATCAAGCCCTTCAATAAAGCTTTTCAGCCAATTCACATGTCTGTCAAAGGTGTAATCTGAACGCTCTGTTGGTTTATCGGACCGACCAAAGCCGACAATATCCGGAACCACCACCCTAAAACCTGCTTTAGCCAGCGGCCCTATCATTTTTCTAAAAGAGTAACTCCAATTCGGCTGGCCATGCATACAGAGAACCAATTCTCCATCAGCGGGGCCCTCATCAAGGTAGTGCATTCTCAATGTCCCGCCATCCTGATCATCGATATCGAGGTAATTAGGTGCGAATGGAAAATCGACAAGACCGCTAAATCTCTCGTCCGGCGTTCGAAGTACTTTCATTGGATACCCAATAAATTAGTTATCATTAGATTTTGTTGTGATATAAGACAATGCTGCTCCAATGAAGTCTATTAACAAAGAGATATTGGTTAATAAACCTCTGTTATAGCGTCTCGTTTACAGATGGCGCTGAAGAAACGTCTTAAGATCGCCTAGCGCACCATTAAATTCCTTTGATCCAGGAACAGCTAAATAGGCCCCATGAGGAATCCCTTCGAAGATATTGAGATCCGTTTCTATTCCTGCGTCACGCAGCTTTCGATGCACCTTTACCGTGTCACTCAGCAATAGATCTCTGGTGCCAGAAACCAAGTAAGTCGGCGGAAAATCAGAGAAGTCCCCATACAGTGGTGAGATAAGCGGGTTGGTAAGCTCATACTCACCTGCATATACCTTGGCAGATGCTCGAATCATACCTTCCACAGTCACCAGTGTATTATCAACATATTCATTGGTGATTATACTGTCGCCAGTAAACAATAAATCTGCATTCGGGGTACCGACAAATAATGCTCCGGGTACCTTGAGCTTTAACTCTTTGAGCTTTAGAACGGTTGCCAGTGTCAAGTTACCGCCAGCTGAACTACCCCCCACGGCAATGGCACTGGCGGGAAAGGTCTTGAGTAACTCTTCATAAACGGCAACCAGATCATTCAATGCAGCCGGAAATGGCCGCTCAGTTGACAATGTGTAGTCTACTGAGATCACCTCAATCCCCGCGCTAGCGGCGATCATGGCACCCTCTTGAGCGGCCATAGCGCCACCGCCCAGGAAGTGGGCGCCACCATGCGCATGCATAAAAATTCGCCCTTCAAAGGCGGTATTAATCTGTGGAGGACTAATTTTATAAACCTTGACCCCGGCCATTTCAGACGCTTGGATCCTGACGCCAAACTGACTCTCATGGGTTTCAATTGTTATGTCTTTTTGCTGTAACATCGCTTGTTCTGCAATGCCAAGAAGCCCCTGTCGAAGATCGCCATCCAATGTCAGTTTTCTCATATCAAATTGAGATGCACCCAATGCTGTCAGTAACTGCCGAGTTTCATCACTGAGACCTGATGCTGCCGACAACTGCTTCTCGGGGACTACCCAACCCTCTGATGCCAGGGAACCTGTATTTGAGCCAAAGAAGCTCAACAGAAACACAAATAGACTCCTAAACATTGCAATCCTCACTTTTGATTTACTAAAACTCATGGATTAGCTCCTTTACATTTACGCATTAAGTCTTTTATGCCAGTCGGCATAACCGTTGGCAAAGACGCGGTTCCCTGAACTCGACGAATGTCCCATGCCTTTTCTATTAAACCCATTCTCTCTGTTCTAAGATTTCTCGCAGGCGCATTTTCTGGGCCTAAAATAAAATAACTTTCATTGCTTGGTGTGAAGGCTTCCCAACCATCAATATTTTTACCATTGGGATTTCCGCTGGATGCAAATCGAGTCCAGGCACTCATTATCTTATCGGCATCAGCGAAATCAGCACCCACTGGATTACCACCAAACATATCAAGTTGTCCAAAGACATAGGGAAGATCTCCACCGTGAAAAGCCTTATATTGTCTATCTAATACTGGGGGGTAATAGTTAAACCAGTAGAGGTAAACATCACTACTCACATTACTCATGGCTCTTGCCCAGAGTCTCATGGGGTAAGTAAAGTTGACGTCATTTGAGAACTCCTCCCAAGACTGGAGAATAGTTTGCTCACTGTCACTCGGATAAAGCGAGGAAATTTTGTCGAAAACCTCTCCTAACAGCCCCATTTTAAAACGGTTGAATCCATCAACCCCACTGCCATTTATACAAGTAAATAAATCCATAACCGCCTCATGCTCATTAGCGTTATTGCCTATCATAGTGGGCACATCAGCCTGCTCGCCTCTCGAAAAAATAGAGGAAATCTCATCTGGAAGAACTTCACCGTCCACTGTTGGAATATATTCAAGTGCACTGAGCGCCGGGCTAGATTCAGCGGCAGCGATAACTTGATCAGCCGGCGTTGCTCGCAATAGATCAAGGGACGCATTACCGCCCTCTCCAACTAAAGCTTTTGCTAATATCATGCCAAGCTTTTCATCTGAGGGAGCCCATGGTTTATCCATGTTTCGATGCGACATTGGCCAAAATATCCCACCGCTTTGCCCTATAGCGCGATGGAATAATCCTTTGGCAAGAGGACTTGCCTGAAGAGCCGAGACGCTAAAGCTCCCTGCAGATTCACCGAATATAGTAACGTTATTGGGGTCTCCGCCAAATTTTGTAATATTTTCTTTAACCCAGTGTAAGGCAGCAATCTGATCCCTAAATCCCTGATTTCCCGATACACCTTTGGGGTTCTCGGCGCTAAGCTCAGGATGGGAGAAAAACCCTAGCCTTCCCAGACGATAGTTGAAGGTGACCAACACAACCCCTTTCTCTGTTAGCGCCTCGCCACTTTGTTCAAAGCCAGCGCCACCCAACAGTCCACCGCCATGTATCCAAAACATGACTGGTCTTTTTTCATCAACCTTATTGGCTCGAGTCCATACATTGATCGTCAAGCAGTCTTCGCTAGGATTACTTCGTGTACCAATATAAATACCTATCCCTGTCGTCTCAGGCTGCATGCAATAACGCCCATGACTGGTCGCATCTAAAGTCCCGGCCCAAGGAATCACCGGTGCCGGAGGTGCCCATCTCAGCTTTCCTAACGGAGGGGCGGCAAAGGGAATCCCATGATATTGCTTTAGCGAATTAGTGTTTTTATCTGAGATTAATCCACGAATTAAACCGCCAGTGATACTCACCTCAGCGCTGATGGATTTAGATTCATCACCTGTTCTTTTATATTTTTCAGAGCTACATGCACTCAGCAAAAAAATACAGCATACACCTATTAGAAACGCATTTAAGAGCTTGAGCGCTGTTTCAAAAACATTATCGGTGTTAATCATAATCATAAGAGAAATCCATTTTTTCCTGAATAAAAGGGCTATTGTGGATCGACACAACTTATCAATTCACGGCCTTCAAATTGCGCCAGAATATTTTCAATTGCGCAGGCACCAATAGCCTCATGGCACTGCGCTGTTGCAGCACCTATATGTGGTGCCAGCGTAACGTTATTCAGTTCAAGTAAGCCCGGATGAACATCTGGCTCGTACTCAAAGACATCTAAACCTGCCGCACTGAGGTGACCAGCTTTCATAGCAGCCACAAGAGCAGCCTCGTCAATCAGCGCTCCACGTCCTGTATTGACCAGAACCGCATCTGACTTCATAGCACTTAGCGTCTGAGCATTAATAATATGCTTGGTTTGCGCGGTCAGTGCGCAATTTAAAGAGACTATGTCGGCAGTGGCGAGCATCTCTTCCAGCGTTTCAAAGTATGTTGCATCCAATAGCTTTTCCGCCGCGGGTTTGCGACTGGGGCCGTGATAAATGACATTCATATTGAAGCCTTTTGCACGCCTCGCAACGGCTTGGCCTATTTGCCCAAAACCAACAATGCCCAGAGTTGTCCCATGGGCAGTTTTACCTATATGGGTAGCCGGCTGAGTCGAGGTCCAATGACCCGCGCGTAAAAATTTTTGATTGGCAGTTAATTGTCTTGCAGAGGCCAAAATTAACAGGAAGGCTAGATCGGCTGTATCTTCAGCAACAACAGGTGTGTTGGTTATCTTAATATCTTTTTCGGTCGCGGCCACAATATCAATATTGTCATAACCGGTACCGATATTAGCGATCAGTTTTACGCTATCAGGTATAGCGGCTATAAAGTCGGCATCGACCCTATCAAGGGCAGTTGAACACAATACCGTTGCGCCTTCAAACAGACTAAAGTCGCCTTGAAATTGACGTACCTCAATCTCCTCGCCATTCGCCCGTAATAATGGCAAGGGTAAAGGCCTCATCATCACTAGAACGGGGCGGGTCATAATGCAAATCTCCTGAGAGCAAAATAAGGTATTAACATGGAAGTACTCAAACCCATTCCTTAAGTGCCTGCCGATCACGATCAAAATACCTTCCAGCGAAGAAAAATAATGGAATGGTTAAAAATGAGATGCCGGTACAGAACAGCAGGCTTTTGGTGTAGGGACTGTCAATATTATTGGCGAGTAACCAGTCGACCAAGACTCCGGTAAAAGTAACGCCAAAACCGATACCTATAACACTAATCATCATAAGGACAACAGCGGTGACAGTCCCCCGAATCTGAGGCGGAACCAGCTCCTGAACTGTGCCAAAGACAGGACCAAAAAGGCAGCCATACTGGAATAGAGCCAGGAACATGCAAACCATAAAAAGAGGTGATGCAGGGTCGACAAATCTGTAGGCAAGCATCACCGGCATAATGAACAGCGTAATCCAGAACATAAACATCGGCCGACCGATACCTGTCTTGTGCAGAAAATAGTCACTTCCAATACCACCTGCAAGGTTACCTGCAACGCCTGCAACCAATGCCATCCAACCGGTAATCTCTGCGATATCATTGGGGTCGAAACCTCGCTCCTCGACAAACCAGATCTGCTCAAACATCGCAGCGCCCAAAAAAACATGAAAAGTCACTGCGCCGAACACCGTTAACTTTAAAGCGGGAGAGCGAGCAAAAGCATTCCAGGTCGTGACCAGCATTTGTTTAATACTCGGAAGTTCTGGCGACTTAACTGAATTTCCCTGCCTTTTCATTTGTGACTTACGGGGTGTCTCTTTCAAGAAAACCATAATGATGCAGAACAGGATGCCCAGTGCACCCAGGGCATAGAAACAACCACGCCAACCTATCAAGGGCTCAAGATAAGCCGCAATCAATAAACTCAATGAGACACCTAGGGGCGCTGACATGTAGTAAAAGCCAGCCGCAAAACCGAGATTTTTTGACGGAAACCGGTCCGAGAGTATCGACATAGCAGTTGGCGTCATAATCGATTCGCCAATACCGATAAATAGTCTAGGGATGGCGAGACTGAGGAACCCTTTTGCCATACCAGATATGGCTGTAAGGGCACTCCACACCACTAAACCAAACGCGATCAAACGGTTTCGGTCAACCCGGTCTGCCAAAATCCCCATAAAGACCCCAGCGACCGCATAAAAGAAAAGGAAAACAAGCCCGGTTAAAAGTCCAAACTGAGTATTGCTCAAGCCTAACTCAGGCTTTATCCAGTTAGCCAAGCTGGCAATTAATTGCCGATCGACGATATTTAATACATTGATCAGGGTCAAAAATATTAAAAAACCATAGTCTCGGGATGTGGCATCTGTCTCTTGCGCAGTCAAATTGCTAAATCCTTACTGCTGTAGTTTCGTATCACCCTCTCAAACGTGTCGTCATTCCAGCGGTAGTCCTCTTCCAACCCGACAAAGGGTTGATAGCAATAGCGAGTTTCATTGGGAAAATATTGAGCCCGCGCATCGATGGCCACGGCAATTACCGCTGATCGCTCAAATATGCGCTGCTCGTCATAAATATCGCCCCCTTCTATGGCCAGGGCGCTGCGCTGACCCAGCACTGAGCCTCGACGATGAAAGCCGATGGTAATAGAGATACGCTGATCCAACGAGGTATTGGCGAAGGAGCCGTGGAGCATCTGTCTATTGACGATGGTCACATCACCCGGTGCACAGATTAAAGGAATCGCGTCCGGTAATCGCTCGCCTCCATTGTCCTCTACCCTTTTTTTGATATCGATATGTCCCAGCTTATGACTACCAGGCACGATCCATAACCCATTTGCTGGCGTTGTGTCATAGAGCTGTACTTGAAAATTAAAACCGTGGATACCCAGATCCCAGCTGGGTGACTGCCAATGGGTTACGCCGTCCTGATGCCAGGATACCGCGCCGCCTCGGCCCGCCTGTTTGACGAAGATAACTTCAGTGTAGGGTACAAAATCGGACCCATTGACAGCATCGGCAATGCCCAATAGCTGAGGATGTCCATACAGGCGAAGACAGGCCGGCATGGCCTGACATATATCCCGCAATAAAAAAAGAACGTCATTGGGAACATCGTCTTCGGGCTCGGGCTGTATCATCTGGACCGGGTGGCGGCCATTCAATAATTCCGTACCACCAAAGGGGTCCGACAGGGGTTTGATAAAGGAGTAGGGCTCGGCAGCATGATCCAGCCCCATTGCCGGACGGCCTTTGGCATCTACCTTCGCCCCGGGCTGCACCGGGGCGCGGTCGATCATATTGGTGACGTCGGCACGCAGACTTTCCAACTCCTCTGCCCCGATAACGCCCTCAAAGATATAGAACCCTTTTTCGTTATACGCATTCAGTATGTCAGGATGAAGTTTGCCACTTTTATCCAACTGCAGCGGACCACGATTACCTTCTGCAGACGCGCGTTTTGTGCCCTCAGCAATATAGGGAGCCATTGCGGCTGCATGTTCCGACGAGCTTGTAGCCGCTGTGGCAGACGTAACAACTGAAACGTCCTCCATTGGCTTACCTCCTTTTTCGATCCTAATGTCAAATAAAAAGCTGGGCTATTGACTCAGCTTTTTATTATCCAATGTTTATCAAAGACTAAATTTATGTGTTAAAAGGAATAATCGACACTAGCGCCATAACTTCTAGGATGAATGTACATCCCATGAATACCTGGAGCACCAAAATTTTGACCACCATAATCTTTGTAGGTAAGGCTGTCATCATCTGTTAAGTTCTTGACCCATAGAGCAATGGCAGTATTCGAATCATTGAGGCTGTAACCTAGCCTTACATTAAAGAGCATTTGACTATCCAACAATTGATCATTGGAGTTAACCACACCAGCGACGGCATATCTGCTATCGATATATGAGCCATCAAGCCGCGATATTAAGGTACCTCCAGCGAGGGGAAGTGTATGCTGAATAGCACCATTAAAGGTCATATCGGCCGCCAGAGGGATTAGATTACCGCTGGCGTCCACGAGCGTGCCAAGCTTGTTATCAGTAACACCTCTGTACTCATCATAGCTTGCGTCAACAACACCCAAACCAGCAATAATCATTAGATTCTCAGAAGGCATAGCACGCAGCTCAACCTCAAATCCCTGGCTAGTCGCTGCCGCCGCATTGGATAGCTGCAGAGTTGGGACAGCCGCGGTCATATCTGTACTAGAAACTTGCATATCCTCGTAGTCCATATAAAAAGCGGCTAGATTAATTTCCATTCGACCATCCATCAGTCTGGACTTGTAGCCAATTTCATAGCTTGTCACAAACTCTGCATCAGCGACCAAGGTCCCGGCAGCAAGACTGATCGCCGGATCCTGGCTGTACAAACTATTAAACGCTGCAGTTTTAATACCCTGAGAGACACTTCCGTACAGCATGCTGTCCTCATCAATGTTACGGCGCAGGCCAACAGTCCAGCTAGGCTCTGATGTAGTCAACTCATCTGCTGCTTCAGTTCTTTCGCTAACTCCCTGGCCAGCAAAAACATTACAGGGCATATTCAAGGGACTGTCTGAAACACATGGGAAAGCGGTGTACGCCTTTTTTTCGTCGGTATAGCGAAGGCCCATAAATGCAGTCAGATCATCGCTGATATGGTAGTTGACATGAGCAAAGGCGGCGATACTTTGGGTGTCAACTTGCATATGTTGCTCTGCGGTATAACCCCCCAAAAAACCTCGCATCGGCTCTGGAAACATCTGATCCAATCCTGCAGCAAATGCCTGGCCAATCGTCAAATTTTGGTAAGAGTGTTGCTCACTGTCGAAGTAATACAATCCTGCGACAAAGTCATAAGCCCCATCAGCTGGAGAGGCAATACGCAGCTCTTGGGTGATTTGCTCAGACGTCATCGGAAAAACACCATCCATAAATGTCATGGGTTGACCATCTATATCCGCCTGAAAGGTCATTTCATCGTCACGCATTCCCGTAAGCGAGGTAATCGTGAAACCATTTCCCAATGTATGCTCAATGGATAGCGAGGTGCCAGACAATTCTTTACTGGTGGTGTTGGCGAAGCCATTAGCTTGGGTATATTTCACTCCATCGAAGGACATGGCGGTCAATGGGCTGCCTGCTGGTGGCATACCTGCATATTGCTCTGACCCTTCGATGTACTCATACACGTAGTCTATAAGATCCACTTCTAGATAATCAGAGGAAAGATCGATCGTCGTATTATCACTGGGTGTCCATCGCATCTGAATTCGACGGCTGGTTTCATCTATGGTCCCAGCATAATCTTCCTCGCCCAGCGTTATGTTATCGACAAAACCGTCTTTACTGCGATCGCCCATGGAGACGCGTAAGCTCAGTTCATCGCTAAGAGGAATATTTAGATTGCCTTGAAAATGTTGTAACGAGCGATCGCCCAGCTCAAAACTGACACGCCCCGCAAACTCATCAGTCGGTTTCTTGGTGATAATATTAATTGCGCCGGCGATCGAATTTTTGCCAAATAATGTTCCTTGAGGACCTCGCAAAACCTCAACCCGTTCAATCTCGCCCAGGTTTTGATTAGCATTGAATTGATTACCCGTGGACACACCATCAACATAGACACTCAAACCAGATTCATAGCCTATCGCTCCAGCTTGAACTTGGTTGTATATTCCTCTAATTGAGATATCCGCTGTAGCGCTATTATTACCGGCTTCAAATGTCATATTAGGAATCAAAGCGACAATATCTTTGATGTTATTGGAACTCGAATTGGCGATCTCCTCGCTACCCAGTACTGAAATCGCAATAGGAATATCTTGCTTACTTTCAGCCCGCTTGGTCGCTGTAACGATCACTTCCTCCACACCTGAAAACCCATCCGACACATTTTCTTGAGACTGTGCACTCAAGCAACTAACCATAGCGGTCGACAGGATTATGAGTTTTGTAACCGCAATAGAATTTATAGCTGTCATCATAATTTCCCTAAAATTAATTATTTTTTTATTGATAAAGTGGACTCTATAGATCAGAGAATTTTTTTATTATGGCATTGCACTGGATTGCTACCCATAGGAATGCACTATGGGTACATAACGTCTTGTTATGCCTTAGTAATAAAGTTTAAATAATTATGGACTATGGATAGGGTGGCAGATTTATACAGGCATGGGGATCACATCAGTACAAGCAGAGTGCGCTACAAAAGCATGCTAATTTGAAAGATAACTTTGTAGCAATACTTTGGGATTACCTCGATGATCTCTGTTTTCAAACGTTATCATCCCATAGCTTTTAGTTATTATTCGACACCAAAGTATGCATAGACAGGTGATCAGAAGTAGTTAATATTCCATAATTATTTTTGGTATCTAAGAGTCATTTAGATTCTGGCTATGCCGTTATTTTTGTCGAAAATTCAGACGATATTTTTTAGAGACAAGGTATTAGATTATTACTGAAGCTCATTGAGTGCCAGCAACATATTTGGAGATTAAAATGGAATATATCAACGCAACCACTAAAACTGATCAGCAAATGGAAGCTTTACTCAAAGCTGATAATGGTGGCCCGGTCTGTATGGTTAACCTGCTGAAGTTTAGAGAAAAAGCCGAGTATGAAGATGGGCGTGAAACCGACCTCCTAGGCATAGAAGCCTACCAGATCTATGGTGCCGTGACTGGATCATTGATTAAGGAATTAGGCGGTGAGGTGGTTTTTACCAGTGTATTTAACGGTATGGTAGTTGGAGAAGTTGAGGAGCTGTGGGATGTTATGGCCATTGCCAAGTATCCAACGCTGCAATCATTTATCGATATGGTTGCCTCTCCCGAATATCTTGAGGCCTATCACCATCGACTTGCTGGCTTGAAAGGGCAATTAAATATTGCCAGTACACAGGTGATCTAGCGCTAATTTTATTGCATAAATAACAGCAGTGACGAAAGAGAATATCCAGAAGGCCGATAAAACGGAACACAGATTGTAATACAAAACAGGTTTGTAAAGGGGGCAAGTTAATGGCAGAGACCGAACAAGAACTGCGAGTAAAGCTCGCAGCCTGTTATAGAATCTTCGACTATATGGGTTGGAGCGAAATGATCTACAACCATATTACCGTTAAGGTGCCAGGGCCCGAACAGCATTTCCTGATCAACCCATTCGGCCTACACTACAGCGAGATCAAAGCCTCCAATCTGGTCAAGGTTGATATTGATGGCAATATCGTTGAAGACACCGACTACGCGGTAAATCCGGCGGGTATTGTTATCCACACCGCCATCCACGCGGCGCGCCCAGATATCCAATGTATCGCCCATACCCACACCAATGCCGGTATGGCCGTGGCCTGCACTCAAGAGGGGCTGCGCACAGATAACTTCTACTCGGCACTGATGCACAACCAAGTTGCCTACCATGACTTTGAGGGTATCACGGTTCTGGACGACGAGAAGCCACGCCTGGTCGCCAATCTGGGCGATAAAAGCCTGATGATTCTGCGCAATCACGGCCTATTAGCGGGCGGGCGGAGTATTTCTGAAGCCTTCCAAAATCTCTGGGCTATCGAGCGCGCCTGTCAGATACAGGTGACCACCGACTCAACTGGGCGACCCAGCATTCCCGTCGGACCCGAGATTCTGGCCAAGTCCGAACAGCTAGTGGCTATTCAGGCGATAGGCGAGCCCGCGGGCGAGCTTGAATTTAAGGCTTTTACTCGGTTGATAGACAAAATCGACCCATCTTATAAGGACTAGTAGTTATTAAGGCCAAAGACAATGACTAAAGATACGCCAAGCAAAGATACAATTTCTTCATCTGATATGGGCTTTCTATGCCTGCTGACCGCTCTCAATGGATTAAATATGCTCGATCGAAATCTGATGTCGGCTTTTGCAAATTACATTGTCCCTGATCTAGGGCTCAGTAATACCGAGTACGGACTGCTTACGGGCCTGGTATTTCTTATTTTCTACTCAATTGCAGGTTTGTACATGGGCATGTTGGCCGACACGGTCAATCGGACACGCCTGATCAGTTTTGGGGTAAGTCTTTGGAGCGCGCTAACAGCGGCCTCAGGATTGGCCTGGAATTTTGTCAGTATGGCCATTCCTCGTATGTTTATAGGTGTCGGAGAATCCATATTATCACCCAGTGCAATGTCACTTTTAGCGGATCGTTTCCCTCAGTCGCGCTTGGGCTTTGCAGTCGGGTTTTACTATATTGGAGCGCCTCTTGGCGCTGGTGGAAGCTTTTTGCTAGCCGGGTTTCTCGGCCCTGTCATTGGATGGCGCAACTGTTTTTATTTGCTCGGAGGAATTGGACTTGTTCTTGCGGCAATAGTCTTTTTTGTAAAAGAAACACCCAGACGTCATTTAATCGATGCCAACGAACAAATAGAAAAACCTAGCATTCGTCAGATTGCAAAGATTGCCATGACTGCAATCCCAAAATCTCCTGCTCTTATGGCGGCTATGGCAGGCGCGATGCTATTGCATGTATTTATTGGAGCCGGTTATTTTGATCAGCTTTGGTTCGTTCAAGAACGTAACTTCGATCGCGATGAAATTGCCAAACTAACTGGATTGATGGGTTTATCCGGAGGCATTATTGGTACCTTTGTGGGTGGTATAGGCAGCGACTGGTTTACTCAGAAAACAGGCTATGGGCGCCTTGTGTTCCTTTTCTTTATTCTTTTGGCCTGTTCTCCCTTTATGATAGCGTACCGTTTAGCCCCCGGCGACTCGATATGGATACCGATTGGCTTATTTTTGGGAATGTTTCAGATTGGATCGTTCTTCGGACCCTTCTTTGCGAGCATTCAGGGTTTAATTCCTCCCGAAGTGCGGTCAACAGTTATCGCATTTTCAATTCTATTGATGAATGTTATAGGTATGGGCATTGGTATTACCATAACAGGAGTGTCAATTGATGTTATGACCTCTTATGGTATCGATCAGCCCTATTCTGTAACTCTGTTGGGTTTTACAGTCTTTTCGTTCCTCGCTATGCCCTGTTTTTTATTTGCTGGTCTGCGTTATAAACATGATCAAGAACGGCTGCAGATATCAGAAGCTTCATAAACGCCGCTGGGTAACAACTTATCGGCGATTCACCAAGATGTGCTTAAACACTGAGAGAATACAGCAATAATGACTGACAAAAATACCTATGTTCCCCCAAAAGTATGGCAGTGGGACCGAGATAGCGGCGGCAAATTTGCCTCTACTAATCGGCCGATTGCTGGTGCTACCCACGACAAGGACTTGCCCGTTGGCAAACATCCTCATCAGCTCTATTCGCTAGGAACGCCCAATGGAGTCAAGGTGACCGTTATGTTTGAGGAATTGTTAGCCCTCGGCTATCAGGATGCGGAGTACGATGCTTGGTTGGTGGACATTGGTAGTGGCGATCAATTTGGCAGCGGCTTTGTATCGATTAATCCCAACTCTAAAATTCCAGCACTCCTTGATCACAGTACACCTGAGCCCACTCGCGTGTTTGAGTCTGGCGCGATCTTACTGTATCTATCGGATAAATTCGGCGCCTTCGTACCCAGCGCCCCTGCAGACCGAGCGGAGTGTCTATCCTGGTTATTTTGGCAAATGGGCAGTGCGGCCTTCTTAGGCGGAGGTTTTGGCCATTTCTATGCCTATGCGCCGGAGAAATATGAATACCCTATCAACCGCTATGCCATGGAAGTAAAACGCCAACTGGACGTTCTCGACAAGACTCTAGCGACTCGGGAGTTTCTATCGGGCAGCGACTATACCATCGCCGATATGGCTACCCACCCTTGGTACGGCATGTTGGTCTCAGGCTCCCTCTATAGTGCGCAAGAATTTCTAGATGTCACCCAATATAAAAACGTGATTCGCTGGGCCGAGAGTATTCAAGATCGCCCAGCAGTTCAAAGAGGGTTGAGAGTCAATAGAGTCTGGGGGGAAGAGAAAAGACAGTTGCGCGATCGCCACGATGCACGCGATTTAGACTAGCTCAAAATGACATCGACCATGGATTTCAGCAATCCGCAATCCATGGTCTGAAATTACATCAATCGAACCCTAGATAACTGACAAATGTACTGTTGTCAGCCCGTGTAGATCGCACATCATTCGCTGGGAACCCATCCGCGGGATAACCCATCGCAATACAGATCATAATATTTTGGTCATCAGGTATGTTAGCGTACTCGCGAACAACATCTGACTGCATAATACCTTGCCCGTTAATGACACAACCAATACCCCGCTCCCATGCGGCAAGCACAATACCGTAAGCCAGTGAACCTAGACCAAAGTGGGTTATCGCAGCCGGGTCAAGATACTTGTCATAGGTAAGCACTAATGACACAGGCGCATCAAATTGACGAAATCCCCGTAACATCCAATCTGTGCGTTTGTCCTTATCATCTCTCTCAATACCCATAGCCTGAAACAGCTGGATCGCAACATCAATTTGATTCTGCCGATGCCCTGCTTCGTATTCCTCTTTATAGGGGAAATCTCGGACATGAGGTTTGCCAGCAAGGGTATTTTGGGTATTCCCTTGGCGAATTTTATCCAGCACCTCCCCTGCCACTGCATGGATATGCCAGGTTTGGGTGTTATAGGATGACGGGGCCCATTTTGCAGTGTCAATAATCTCTTCTATTAGGCTCACAGGGATAGGATCGGATTTAAAGCCCCTAGTGCTTTTGCGAGAGCGGGCAAATGTTGAAAAATCCATAACAGGTCCTTAATGTTGAGTTTATTCGTTATTGTTGTAATCTGATGAGTATGTGTCAGACATGCTGTGCTTTTTAGAAATATTCATCACACATATAAAAACAGGTACTGTCATTTAGCCCTAATAACGCGGCTTTCTGAATAGTCTGCGGTAACTCTCTATTAATAAAATATTGAGCGGCATAAAGCTTACCCTGATAGAAGTTAACCTCAGAATCAGTCTGCTCTGGATGATTTAAACTTAGCTTACCAGCGGCTATCACCGCCTGCTTTAACCAGATCCAAGAGATAACGACCTGCCCGAACATATCAAGATAAATAGTAGCATTTGCCAATCCAAGATCAGGGTCCTCTTTGATTGTAAATAGCAGCGACTCAGTTACTCGCTGAGTTCTATCAATCGCTTGTCTTATCGGAGGTACGAAGTGTGCAATCTCCGGCATAGCGGCAGCATCAGCCAGCGTCTTCTCGATCAGGCTAATGAACAATTGATAACTTTGACCATTATTAGATAGAACCTTTCGACCGAGAAGGTCTAAGCCATGAATGCCTTCAGTGCCCTCATGAATTGGGTTTAACCGCTGGTCACGATATAACTGTTCAACTGGGTACTCTCGGATATAGCCCGAGCCGCCCAATACCTGAATCGCAAGATCATTACTTATGCAGCCGTATTTGGACGGAAAGCTTTTGACGATTGGCGTCAGGAAATCCAGCAGTAAGGCAGCCTGCTCACGATCATCGGCTGCAACTGCAGTTTTACAGTCCTCGGCTAAGGACGCCGCATACATACAAAGCGCCAGACTTCCTTCAGCATAGGATTTTTGTGCCAACAGCATGCGCCGTACGTCCGCATGCTCAATAATCTTAACCTGAGGAGTCTGGGGATCTTTATTTGATGGCAGACGACCCTGAGGCCTCTCACGGGCATAATCCAAAGCATGCAAATAACCCCTGTAAGCAAGGGCCGATGCTCCCAAACCCACGCCAATTCTTAAGTCATTCATCATTTGGAACATGTAACGCAGCCCTTGATGAGGCTCACCTACAAGATAACCAACAGCTCCTTGTTGCTCACCAAAATTTAAAACGGTGGATGTAGCGCTACGATTGCCCATTTTGTGCAACAGGCCGGCCAGGGCGACATCATTCCTCTCCCCAGTAGTACCGTCAGTATTGACTAAAAATTTAGGCACAATAAATAGAGAGATTCCGCGTGTTCCCTTGGGAGCACCCTCAATCCGCGCTAAAACCAGATGCACAATATTGTCTGACAGACGGTGATCACCATTACTGATATATATCTTCTGCCCTCTAATAAGATAGCTGTCGTCAGGCTGTAATGTGGCCGAGGTTTTAATGTCACCGAGTGTTGAACCCTGAGCGGGTTCAGTTAGAGCCATGGTACCTGCGCTTCGGCCATCCATCATAGAACTTAGAAACAGGGATTTTTGCTGCTCATTGCCAAATGCCCGAATCACATTGCTCGCCGCAGCAGTAACAAAGTAGTAACCACTGCTTCCTGAATTTGCAGCTTGAATATAGGTCCCGCACACCTTACAGATAACTTCAGGTAATTGAACACCACCCTCCTCGAAATCATAGCTAGCGCCAAGTAAACCAAATTCTGCAGTGGCATCCCAGGCGGCCTGGATTTCAGGGATCAATGTAACGGAATCACCCTCAAAGACAGGTTCCTCCGCATCGCCCTTGTGATAGTGGTTCGCATAGTATTTTTCGGCAATGTTCTTGGCGCCATTAATCGTGGCATCGAAGCTTTCTCGTGAATGCTCAGCGTAGCGCGCCCTACTCAGAAGTGACTCTGTATCGAGGAATTCATAGAGAAGAAAATCGATATCACGTTGATTGAGAGTAACAGTGTTCATGTGAGTAAAACCGTACCTGTGTGAACTGAAAAATAACCCTAACTATTAGAGCAACATTGAGCTCTATTTCAGAATCAACGTCTAACTACTTTTAGATATTAAGTGATAAGTCAATTTTATGGATAACTGCAGTGACGAAGTTGGTATTGATGGTAAGATTCCAAGCTCTAAAATAATTCATAATCGCCGGAATAGATAAGGGGAGGCTAGAACATGTACAGGGGCACCTATACTTTAATTGGTCAAGAGATGAGCATGTTTACTCGCAAACTTGAGGCCCAGCTACGCTATCAGCAGATTCCTTATCAATGGGAGATAAAGTCTCAAGAAAAAACTGAATCGATTAACAACCGCGTCGGTACCAATTTCATACCAATCTTAAAAACGCCCGATGGCTGGATGATTAATGACACTATCAGCATTGGACCTTTCTTACATGATCGTTTTAATGGATGTCCCGTCATCCCTGATAGCTCGTCACAGCGAGGTGCCTGCTTTATCTTGGAAGACTTCTTCAATCACTGGTATCCAAGACATGCCCTCCACTCTCGATGGTGTTATCCAGAGAACGTCATTGTAACTGGCAGAAGATTTGGCACTAATATACTGCTTAGTAAGCATATTGATGTTGAGTTGACCGATGATGAAGAAGCTCGGGTAGAGGGCTTTGGTGAGATCATGCTCAATACATTTGGCGCGGCAGCATGCGAGGTGCAGGGCGCGGGGCCCGATAAGACTGTTGCTATACAGGCAGACTTCGCTCGTCTATTGGAGCTTTTGGTTGCTCATTTTAAAGAGAATGACTTTATACTGGGCGAGAGGGCCTGCCTCGCAGACTTCGCTCTGGTGGGTCCCTTCGCTGCACATTTTCTTCTAGACCCGGAGCCCAAAAGCTGGCTGGGTGAGTACTTACAATTATTTGAGGACTATGTCGCAAGAGTTTGGGGGGGCGCTCGCCCTGATACTGGATGGCTAGACAATGACCAATTGCCTGAAAGCTTGGCACCAATTTTTGACTACATAATCAAAAACTATCATGCATTTGCCGGAGCGAGTATTGCTGCTGCTGGCCGAGGGGAGAAATTTTTTGAATTAGATCTCGGTGATGGTCCATTTGTAGCTCGCTCGATGAAGCGTCTGGAAAAGGCTCGAACACATGTGCAAGACGAACTTATACGAGCTAACTGCAATAGCGCAATAATGACTGACAGTGGCATCATGTCTTTTTATATGTCTGAATCCACCTTAAATAACTGAGGACTAGTGCTATGCCACAGCTTATCAAGAAATCTGAGATTGAAAAATATATGAGCCCTATCGGTGATACCTGAGTTTTGTTAGGGTTAAGCGGTACTTTTTTTAGGAATTGCGATACAGAAATTCCTCAATGTACTTAGCATCTGTTGGTGCTTATAGAAGAAGGCACTAATCGAGAGATATCCCCAGAAGAAGTATTCAGTTGAACATCACTAAGACAGCAGTTAGTTCACTAACTCAATCCCCGCACAGGCAACAGCGCACCGTGCACGGCTTTGGCAGCCGGAGAAAGTAGGAAGCAGATAACACTAGCCAGGTCATCGGGCGATACCCAGTCGGCAGGATTATTTTCAGGCATTGCGGAACGGTTGGCGGCAGTATCAATTACCGTGGGTAATACGGCATTGACATTGATGCCCTTCGTTTTAAGTTCCTCGGCAAGAGTTTCGGTGAGACGCATCACCACACTCTTGGACGCACAGTAGGCCCCCATCAAACCCTGCCCTTCACGCGCTCCAAAAGCGCCGACATTGACGATACTTCCCTTCTGCTGTTCCAGCAGCACAGGAACAGCGGCCCTGATGGCATTGCGCATGGTAGACACATTCAGACTGAACATGAGGTCCCATTGCTCGTCACTTGAGTCCCAGCTTTCGGTACCCATGGCAAAGCCACCGGCGAGATTGACCAGACTATCGAAAGGTCCGAAACTTTGTATCAACTCTCGTGTGGCATCGGCGTTGGTGAGATCGACCGCATGACAATCAGGAAGGTTCTCGTCGCGGGCAATATCCACACGAATAACACGAGCGCCCTGAGATTCAGCGACTGCACATACAGTTCTGCCTAGCCCGCCCAGTGCACCAGTAATTACAACTGTGCGATTTTTCAATGGTTTCACTTTTTGACTCCTAAATTGTTATGAGTAGCCCCCCCGGATGCTATCGGGAATTTCAAGCACTTCCAAATGAAGAGGCGAGGAACTCTCGAATAACTTCATTAAATTCATTATTCTGATCGCCAGCAACCATGTGCCCCGCTGAGGCAACATCTACATAGCCAGCGTGGGGTATCAGTTCTGCCAGGTGCGCCACCCCCTCCGGACTCACCACGCGGCTCTGTCCTCCTCGCACCACCAGGGTAGGAATATCGATTAGCCTGGCGGCCTCTTCCATTCGCCGCGCCATAGCCTCGATGTAACCTGATGAGCCAGCACTGCTGTGAATCGCAGGATCCCAGTGCCAGTAATAGCGCCCGTCGCTGCGTTGCCTCAGGTTCTTGAGCAGGCCATCCCTGCTGGAACGCCGAGGGCGATGCGGCAGGTACTGCGCAACTGCATCGGCCGCAGCTTCAATCGACACAAATCCACCGGTGTTAGCGGACATGAAGTCTATGACTTCCTGCACGCCGGCCGTCTCCATGCGCGGCACAACATCGACCAGAACGAGTGCCCTCGCACGGGGCAAAAGCATTTCACCAAGGCCGATCAGCGAGACCACACCACCCAGAGAAGCACCAACCAATACCGGGGCCGATGGCAACGAGTCCATGATAAGGCCTAAATCGACAATATAGTCATCCAATGCATAGCCGCCCTGGGTGCACCACTGACTATCCCCATGCCCTCGCAAATCTGGGGCTGTCACCCTGTATCCCGCTGCCGCCAG
>Ga0209092_10000487_pt1 | contig 38906 bp, 35 predicted proteins | sample FraStrMetagenome_FD_187446 | JGI IMG/M metagenome (GOLD analysis project Ga0209092, IMG submission 187446) | Marine eukaryotic phytoplankton communities from Arctic Ocean - Fram Strait ARC3M Metagenome (SPAdes) (version 2) | ecosystem: Environmental > Aquatic > Marine > Oceanic | place: Fram...
CGGCCTAAACGGCCGCTTTAGCAAGAAAAAAATGAGAACCATACCAGGATAAACGAGCCCCCACATAAAATTTAGAAAACAGCGGAAAATATTCACCTCAACAAAAAAAACAGAGAATAATAACTATATTATTGATCCCAGTCATGGCATCAAAAATGATGGAAACAACAAAGAAGAAGAACTCGGAGGATGCCTATCCTTCAGACTGCTGGGTAGATTCAGTTTGCGGTGCAAGTGAAATTTGCGGAGTCGGTCAAGTTAAGTCAGAACTGGAAGATAATCAACCAACCAAAGAGTCAGATTTGACAATACCTGATCGTCGAATATGGGTTGTAACTACTGCAACTCTCCCATGGATGACTGGAACTGCCATGAATCCCCTCATGAGAGCCCTTTTCTTGACTCAGAATCGTCCTAAGGGATACGTGACGCTTGTAATTCCTTGGCTTACAAAAAGGGTCTATCGTGAAAAATTGTATGGAGAAAAATTTGCTTTCTCAGATGGCGAATTAGGAAGGAAAGAGCAAGAAGAATATATCAGAAACTATGCCCGCGAGCGCTGTGATGCTGAAACTGAAGTTGAGAACTTGAAGATATTATTCTACTTGTCAAGCTACAATTCGGGATTTGGGTCTATTTTTCCTACCGTGGACGTTTGTTCTTTAATATCGAACAATGAGGCTGATGTGGTGAGTCTTAGTACATGCTTCAATGGATATACCAAAATGAAAGCACTCAAAATAAAATCGTTTATTACATGATAATTCTAGGCCATCCTTGAGGAACCTGAACATTTAAACTGGTTTCGTGTGCCCTCAGATATATCGCCTGAACGCGACTACTTAGAATCAAAAGATGAAGAAAACAAAAAGGATGAATTAATAAAACAACAACTTGGCTGGGCTTACAAATTTCGTCATGTTGTTGGAATTATCCACACTAATTACGCTGCATATGCACGCCAGAATGGGATAGGAACTGCAGTCCTTGGGGCACCCACAATAAATATCGCCAGCGCACTTGTGGTTCGAGCATATTGTCACAAGGTCATAAAACTTAGTCCCGTTATTCCTGTGTATGCTCCAGGAAAGGAAACCACTGAAAATGTCCATGGGGTGCGCAATGAATTTTTAAAACCCAAATTGACACAAATGCTGGAATCAGATAATACTAGTTTAGCACAGGTTTATTTTATAGGGAAAATGCTGTGGGCAAAAGGGTTTGACAATATGTTAGAAATCCAAGAAAAATTCAAATACTATACGGGTGCTTATTTTCCAATAGATGTCTATGGCTCAGGACCAGACGAGAAACAAATTATCCGTGCATTTCACGGTAGAATTGATCAATATATTGAAAAAACTTCCCCTATTGCAACGACGGCACCAAAAACCACGAAGAAAGATGACCCAGATTATGAGGAAGTGTTTGGTAATCCATTATCGATTCGATCGCGGTCATCTGATTCACTGAAAGATCACTTATTGTCCCTACAAGATATTGAAAACAAAAACTCTTTCAGTTCAGGCGAGGATGATCGGAAAGATCCTCTTTCTATTCTATATGATATCTCTGGGAAGTCAGTTAACACAGGAATAAAGGCATCGAAGGCAGTCTGCCATCTCGCTGATTCAGCAATTCAAACCGGTTTGGCTATGGCGTTTACAAAGGAACCAGTTATAGATGAAAAAGATGGGAAGAAAACAACGATTGTTTTTGACCCACCAAAATCAAGATTTGAACTGCGTCTTCATCCAATACCAGCAAAATTTTTGGGTAGGAAAGATCACGCAGCGCTTCATAATTTGCCTTATAAAATATTTTTCAATCCATCAGTATCAGAAGTCCTTTGCACCACTACTGCCGAAGCATTAGCAATGGGATTCTTCGTTATTATACCAAAGCATCCGTCCAACGAATTTTTCTACCAGTTCACAAATTGTTTGACGTATGAAACTATCGATGAATGTGTGGAACATTTAAAATGGGCTTTATCTAACGAGAATCATCCTACACCCTTGTCGCAAGATGAATCAAATGTATTTACATGGAAAGCTGCAACAGAACGTCTAATAAGAGCTTCTGCTATCACCAAAACAGAGGCTATGCTTCGTAAATCATCTGGTCTGACGAAAAATGATGAGAGGATAGCTTGGTTCCACTCAGAAAGTGGAAAGACTGGAAATTTCGTTCGTAACTTTTTCGCGAAAAAAGGAAAAAAACGGGCAAATCAAAACTCAGAAAATGCATTTAGCGATAAAATACAGCCCAAATAATCAACTTTTCTGTATGGAAGAAAAGAATTTTGTATTGTATATAAAATAATGTAAGTTGCTTTAATAGAACGTAAATTTTCAATTATTGATACTCTTATAGCTTTAGCATTCACAAAAATACTCGCTATAAATACCCATACCAAGTTTACTATCTTTCATGGCCGATATAGTCGAGAATCCTAGGTGTTCAGGTTTTTGTGGTGGCATCATCTTTTCAATAAATAATCTCATAACCAATGATGCATCCGTTATATCATGTATTTCATGTGATGAGAACCAGGGAGATGACATTAAAATAGATGATGGAATGCGTTTTTCTAAGCAAATGTGAGGTTCTTCAATTTTCGAAAACCATTCGCAAGCCACACATAAACAAATTCATCATAATATGCGTTTTGCACTTAGCTCACCTGGGCATTCTTGAAGACAACCAAGCAGGATTTCTCTGAAATCTTTTTCTATAGTTTTGGGAACAAAATCTTCAGCTGTCAGTTCTTCAATCGTTTCAACTAATTCAATCTTTGACAATGATAAAAAAATGGTGAAAAATCAGTTCCAAACTACAACGTATATCAAGGTGAAGATGATAGAATATTTAAACTCACAAAGCTTGAGATTTCCTCAAAGGGATATTTTCCTGTTGAACACTCGAACAAAATTAAGCCTAAACTCCAAATATCACTTGCAAACGAATAAGATTTGGCCCTTAGCCTCTCTGGAGACATGTATCTGGAAGTACCAACGACTGTTTGATTCAGTTGCGTTTCACCTTTCAAATGCTTCGAAGCAAGTCCAAAGTCAGATAGTTTGATCTGTCCCGCTGAATTTATCAAAACATTTTCAGGTTTGACATCCCTGTGTATCATATTTTCAAAGTGAAGATAACCCAAACCCCATATTATTTGATGAGCGATGGAAGAAATGATTACTTCTGGTAAGCCCCCTTGTTTTGATTTTATATAAGAATGTGTCACCTGATTGTTGTTATTATGAAATTTGTCCCAGTCATGCAAATGCTTACGAAGAAAATCTCGAAGGGAACCTCTGTCCATATACTCCAAAGCTATAGATACTGATCCATCCATTTTGTCATAGAAAGCCCCTATCAGTCCTACTAGGCAATCACATTCGTATTTTAAGCTACACATAGCACTTAATTCCTTCACCAACATTTCTCGTCTGTGTTCATCTCGAATAGGAAATAGTTTTAGAGCATACGGCTCTTGAGTACATGAATATCTTGCGCGTTTGACTATACTGCAAGCACCCCTTCCAATTATTTCTTCTATGATTAAGTCCTTTGGTGATAACGAAGAAGAACGAACGTGTCCTTCAAACCGCATATAATCTCTCCCGATGGAAAGCCCCATTTCTCGATAGGTAGTTCCCATGGGTGATGAGAAAGATTTTTTATTCTGTGATATACTTTCATTATTATTAATGAGCGAAATGTCCAATTTTGATAGCTGTAATCCTTTTCTTCCTTTCATTGTGTCACTTCTTACTTCATCATTCTTGCTCTCTGTTTCAGTATTACTATACCCCTATTTTGTGAGAGAATCAAACAGTCTCATTTCAAGCCATCCTCTCCATACACAATTTTTATTTAGTCTAATTAATTCAAACCGATCCTGCTCTAATTGCGTATTTGCGCCCTAAGTTATCATACTGAAATGATGTAGCGCCCATCTAAACAAATAACGGTTTACGAAGAAATCAAAATAGGGAACGATAATCGACATACATGAACATTCATAAAAAACAAAAATCGTTTATAACCAAAAAATTGTGATACATAATGAGCAGGCAATAGTTGAATCAATTCGAAGTTTTCAAAGCTTATTCCCCCCACTATTATCTTATAGCCTCGTCATTAGAAGGCAGAAGTGAGGAAGCCCCTCGCCTCTGTCGCATTGCGACTTTTTTTCTTATCTGCACATCTTGGAATTGATTAGATATCTATTGTCGAGATCCAGAATCTACATCATATATATCTGCGATACAGCAGATATAAACGTACGTCAAAAAATTGATCAGCAAATTCATTACGAAATCTACATACGTACGTTAGTCAATAAATAAGCAAACAAAGCTCTTGTATCTCCTTTCTGAGGTCAACACATCAAAAATATCGACATGTCATCTTTTGAAAGCCCTCAAGAACATTCATGGAACCGAAAGGGCCAAAAGTTGGATGGAAAGCACCTACTGAATTTCAAAACAGCAGGACCTCCACCGTCATCGTCACGGAACCGAAATAAGCAAAGACAACACCATCACTCGAAAAAATTGAGCAAAAAGAAACAACAGGAAACATGGGAGGAAGCTCAAGCTAGGAAATCTTTAAGCGGGTTTTTCTTTCTTCATTCTTCTGCCAGTCATAGTTTTGCCATAACGCGTCGATCTTTGGTTTCTGAGTCTGTCATAAGCTCGTCATCAACACTGCACAATTACGGTGGCCCAGACGTAGGTGTTCGTTGGGAAGCAGTTCGAATGGTGAAGTGTTACATACCAAATGCATGCAATAATTCAAAAACAAAAGAATCTGCAGCAGTCACAAATCTATTGGAATCTATGGCAATATGTCCTATCTGTTTAGATGAATTTATAGCTCCACGAATAACAAAATGTGGGCATGTTTTTAGCCTTCCATGTATTTTACGACATGTATATTCTAAAACAAATGATGGAAATACTCAAAAGAAACATGATGGTACCGATCGGTCTATATCAAAGTGCCCTTGCTGTTTTGAAGAAATTCATATTGATCAACTTCGTCCAATCGTATTTGAAACTGTGCAACCACCTCAACATAATAGAGTCATGTCTTTCACACGGTTGCATCGTATGAAAGGCTGTTACACCCCCTATCTACCTCATGCTGGAGGATTTAAGCGAGTGGAACAATTTTCAGCTCCCTCTGCTGCAGATGAGGATGCTAGCTTTTGTAGATTCAATTACGTTGATTCCAAAATGCTATTAAAACACTTAGAGAGTGAACTCACATTATTACAATCTCATTTAAATGGCAACTGTCCGTACCCGTTATCAGACACAGAGAAGTCCTATTATCTCATGGCGACTGAAGTTGTTACCTTTCAGCGAGACAAAACAATGAGGGAAATGGAAGAAGAATCTCATCTAGCATCAATTGATGTGGAAGAAAGATTGCAACATCCTATTGTGTCTATCACACGTGAAACTTTAGCAAATTCTACAAATGAAAACAGAGGTAAAAATGAATTCATGATAGAAGAACAAGTAATAACTTTGCCTGAAGGGGGCAAAGAACAAAACAACATTGAAAAAAACAAAAATAAGAAAAGAAATAGAAGGAAAGGTCGAACTAGAAGTATGAGCGACAGCAGCAATCATGCTCTGCACCCCAAGAATAAAGACTTGGTCTACTTGGGTGGCAACTGTTCTCACTTTTATCAAGCATCTGATGGTCAGCTCTGTTTCCTTTCCAAATTAAACATGAATTGTTTGGCAGCTGAATTTGCAACATCAAATCCTTTAAAAATATCCAATGAATGTGTGAATAATTTGCCTCTACCGGATGTAATCGAAGGGCAAGTCGTGGAGTGCGAAACTGTCCATTTAACACCTGAAATTCGGAATCGAATGTCGTTTCTTTCGCATTTACCTCTTTACACAGATATTCAGTTTGTAGAAATAGACTTGAATCGTATTTTAAGCGATGAAACAAAAGCAAAATTTAAGAACGAAATAGACAAACGACGAAAAATACGAAAGAATAAAGCCATCAATGAGAAGAAGGCTGACCGAAGAGCAAAGAAGAAAGAGGAAGATAGGATTAATGCGTTAAAGGCAGCCTATCCGATGATAGATCCAGATGATGAATTCTTTCATTCTCCAATACTTAATTCACGTGAAAGATCACTTTCAGAGGATATCCATCCATCCCTTGTAGATGAAAGTTTTGGACCTGCTTTGGTTGGTAGTTCAAATGTAAACACCTTTGAAGTTTCAAATTTAGCAGAAGGAGATGGAGGAAACGACCTAGTGAGAGTAGCATCAAAGACGCCTGTAATTAGTTTTCGCAATGCATGTGTACAAAAAAATGCGTTCCCATCTCTTGGACAATCTATGAGATCCTCGTCTATTGATACATCTACAACATACTTCCCTCCTCTTGGTACTCCTAATTCAAAATTGTCATCGTCAAACAATAAAGCAAAACCAAAATGGGGATCCGTTTCAAGTCCTTCCACAGATTCTATAATGTCAATGGAGAATCTTAAACTTGGGTCGAAACCTGGTAAAAGCGGTGGAAAGGGTAAAAAAGTAGTGCTGTTTTCCACAGGTGGTCAACGTGGTCGATGATTATGGTCAGTATTAAATGTTTCAGATTGTATGAAACCATATAAGCTATTTACAAAAGATAAGCTATAAAACATATTTAGCGTGGCAGTTAAAATGCATTCTATATCAAATTTTATCGTGATGTTTAGCACTAACAACATCGGATCCCCATTTTTTCAATTGACTTTCGTAAAAATTCCTTACAAACTTCAAATTCTAGTATTCAGTTCACAACATGGACTGTTTTATTATTCAATTAAATGAGAATATTATCTCTATTTAGTCTTCGAAAGGTATGTGATCCATAATATTGTTCGCTCCTTTAGGCAATTTAACAACCAAACCATCTAATTTCTTGTTCAAAATAACCTGACAGCCCAGTCTCGACGTAGAGGTAGGACTATAAGCAAGATCAATCATGTCTTGTTCATCTTCACATGCCTCGCCGACTTTAGGAAACCACTCCTTATCCATGATAACATGACAAGTGGAGCAAGCCATAATTCCACTACAAGCACATTCTATATATTCTGAAAGTGTTGAAGCTCCCTCTAAGGATCCGAATTTTGCAACATCTGTCAAAGACATCCCCTCATAACAATCAACTGGAAATGATTGTTTCATCATGGTTTCTCGATCTGCATCATTCAATATTTTATCATCCTCAGGATGACTCGAATCCCATGCAGTTGGAGGAACACAAAAAAATCGTACCACTTTTTTCCCTTCCGATCTAGATAAGTCCTGTTTCACAGCTTCAATCAAATCTTCCAAACCCGCATCTTCTCCGACTTCAATTCGTCCGGACATGGTACGAACAGTCGTGAGTAAACCTTCACCAGATATACCAGATGATTTCAATGCATCAACAACTCCCTGTGCGACTGCTTCCTCGTGACCCAGTGAGATGACAAAAGTTTTGGCCTTATCAGCTGGTGTTTCTTGAGATGGCGGAGGGGCACTGCTTCGTGCAAAATCTCTTCTTGCATCTACATTGGTGCCTTTGTTTAGAGGGAAGAAATGCTCGCGAGATTGGATTGTATTGGTAAATATTGTGGCTTTGGTAGATGAAACTGATTTTCCTTTGCTCAGATGTTGCAAAAATAGAGCTGATCGAAGCGGAGCAGTTTGCCGTGAAAGAGATAGGAACACTTTTGTCATCATTTCTATGTATATCGACACAGAGTTGTTGAGAACTCTAATAAATACATCAACGGGATTGTGGCAGATATCCGATTGTAGCAAACCCTACGTAAAAGATGGATTTTTTTCATTTATGAAAAACTTTGTGAGTTTTCTTTCTTTATAATCATTCACAAGGGACGAGGAACCTAGATTTATAAATCCTTAAATTACATTATAGAGCAACCAGAATTCATTCCGGCTTAGATTACCTGAACATTGAAAGTGACTCACTAAAAATATCACGCAAGAATGACTACATACTCTCCCATTATTAGCAAGAAGTGGACTTTTCCCTTTCCATAATATCTTTCATTTCTGAATTAGAATAAATGGCAAATAAAATGAACTTTTTAAGTAGTTTGATTCCAGAAACCATCATAAATAGCAAAATTGTTAAAATGGATTCGATAGTCTGTTAATCCATAATGCCGATGTAAAAATTGTTTCATCTTGTCACTGGGTCTATCATAAGCAAATGATGTAGGTTTGCCTCCCCATAATGTGGAATTTACTTCGTGGATATTTGTGTTTTCTGAATACACTTCATTCGAATCATACGTTAAAAAAACTGTATCCAAAAGTTGTTTCCCTATTCCACATCGTTGATATTGTTCTTCTACATAAAAATCCAAAATGCAGGGTATGTATTTCAGATGTACCAATTCATCATTTTTTCGAGGATTATGTAAATACAAGGATCGTTTTCCAACCCTAACATATCCACGAATGAGAGATGAGGTTGGTAAACAATTCATCTCATCCTTTTCGTCCTTTGTATACCTGGGATTATGGAATGATGGTATAGAATAATTTGATTTTGGAGTTAAAGTATTATCCAGTGATTCGTGAAAGTTCTCTATCATGAAATAAATCATTTGGCATTCATCTTCCTTGGATTGAATTAGTTTTTTTGAGGATGTAATGGGTATTTTCAACTTTTGTGCTATTGCACTTTGCTTCGCAAGATCATTGATTTCTTGCTGATATTCTATTGATATTATAGAGGAACTGTATTTCCTTACCATTCCACTAGAATTCGAAAGAAGCTTTGAATGGGTTTTGGGGGAAATGATGTTAGTATCGTTTCTAGTTTGTGGATCCCAACAAATAATAGTGCCATGAGTTATTTCAAAGAAAGCATTCTTTTGGTGGTGGTTCGTATTCAAATCATTGGTGAGTGATTTGTGAAATCGTTTCATTTCCAAAGTGGAAGAATGATTTCTCTGATAATTCAAAGCATGTTGCATTCTATAACATGAAGAATACAGATGAACTTGGGAGAATAAGAATTGATTTGTAATTTTTGAAGGGATTAATTCGAATTAAGTTGTTTTTTCATGATTATATTTCATTTTTTTAAAAGCATCAAATAAATTTGAGATGCGCGTCGAATAGTAATTTATATATGCATCATAAGTTCAAGGCATCATCATGAAATAAAGCAAAGCCTTACTTTATCATGTTTAAAGTTTTGAAGAACCAAAGCCAAAAGGACAACCACGGGGAACATCTCTCGGTGGATTCAATGGAGCTACAACTCTCTTTTTTGTAGAATTGCAACCATCCTTCTTTCGTTTGGCAATAATGATATCGATTTTATCCTGGATCATTTGTCCATACTTAGGATGAACCTTTGCGAAGTTGTCAATGGCTCTGGTTTGTAAAATGGGATGAGCATTGGACATATGATCAGCGATATTTTGAGTAAGTCTTTCTCTGGCGTCCTGATCCAATGTTTTCATAAAAAAATCACGGCATTGTGAAAAATTATCTTCTTCTCCGGTTTCATATCGATCTACATCGCCTGTCACGGAATCATTGGGAGCAATAATGGGTGCCAAATTGGGAGAGTTGGAAGATGGTGGAGCTGGGCCTTGAAAACTATTGGGGAAGTAATTAGCGCCACCATTACCGTTGGAATTGACAGTCATGGGAGCATCTCGTTGATAGTTATTAACTTGGGCATTAAGGGGTTTGTTCACTGGGATTTGTTGATAGTTAGCTCCTAGACGGTGTCGATGTGTATCAGGATAAGAAAATAATCGAGCTTGTAGCATTTTGTCAGGAGATGGTTCGATTCCTGGAATCATATGTGATGGTGAGAAGGCCAATTGTTCGACTTCGGCAAAGTAATCTGTAGGGTTTCTGTGGAGTGTCATTCGTCCAATTTCATGAAGGGGATATTGTGAATGAGGCCATATTTTGGTCAAATCGAAGGGGTTGAAAGAACTTGCTTTGGCTTGGTTGTAAGTCATAACTTGGAGGTAGACAGTCCAGGAGGGGTAATTTTGAGTAGCAATGGCATTGTAAAGATCTCTCGTGGCATAATCAGGATCGTCGGATGCAAGTTTTGCAGCTTCCTTTGGAGTAAGATTGTCGATACCTTGATCTGTCTTGAAGTGATATTTGACATAGACGGGTTGATTCAAATGATTCACATTTTTAAAGGTATGAGAACCATATCCATTCAAATGGCGATATCCATTAGGAGTGCCTCGGTCAGAAAATAAGAAGGAAACTTGATGAACAGTTTCAGGTCGAAGGGATATGAAATCCCAAAACATATCCGGATCCGCTAAATGAGTTTGAGGGTTGCGTTTTTGTGTATGAATAAAACTAGGGAATAAAACTGGATCTCTTAGAAAAAAAATGGGTGTATTATTTCCTACTAGATCCCAATTTCCCTCCTCAGTATAAAATTTCACAGCAAAGCCTCTTGGATCACGTGCTGTATCAGGACTTCCACTTTCTCCCCCCACAGTACTAAATCGCAAAGCGACAGGTGTGCGTTTTCCTACTTTTTGAAAGAGCTTCGCCTTACAATACTTGGACGCAAAGGTGGAGGTGGTTTCAAAAGTTCCAAAAGCAGCTGCCCCTTTGGCATGTACAACTCGTTCGGGGATCCGTTCTCGATCAAAATGTGCTAAATGATCAATAAGACCAAAATCCTGTAGAAGAATGGGCCCCTTGGGTCCTGCTGTTTGAGAGGCTGTGAGTGTATCTAGGGGAGTTCCATTAGAGGCTGTAAGTTTGTTACTGCTATAAGTGGGTTTCTGTGAGACGGTTCCAACTTGGTCACTCAATTGATTAGTGGCGGCATCACGTGAAGACATGTTGGAAGTTTGTGTGGTATTTATGTCAGCTTACAAATGTATTGTCAAGATGAGGAGAAGATCCAATTTTCATTTTATGGGATGATTTTGTGATCTTTGGTTGAAGTTATCTACTGGATAAGTCGTACAAATTATACTTCACATTAATTTACATAGAAATCAATGCTACCATACTGAAAATAAGTCATTGACAGCAGATTACAGTTCGCATCTCAAAACCTACCTTATTGGAATCCAAATCATGAAACGATTTTTTACGGTGATGGCTACTCCACTTATTTACTTAGAGATGAATAGAGTAGATACGTAATAAAAATGAAAAATGAAGAAAACAAAAAAAAACAAAAAATATATATGCACATCATCGAAAAGATACCCAATAGATATTATTTTCCATACACCTTATTCACTACCGTGCTGTACTTGAGATCCAATCCAACACAGCTGACTTGATTCCTTCATCTTGATCACAATTCATAATACAACATGGTGGGGATAAGTGGGACGTGTTATCATACAGAACCGACCCTACAACATGTCATAGCTTACAGCATCATCGTATCTTCCTCCTTTGTCTTGGTACTTTATATATTGGTCCCCCCCAAAATTCGATCAGCACATAGATCCAATGAGATGCAAATCAAATGGCGTATGGTGGCAGTCACCATCGTGTCAATATTCTGGACCTTGATGTATTCACGACTCTTTTGCAGTGAGGATATACCACCAACCATGAGATATGGCCATAATCATGAAGAAACAGCCTTATCCTATTTAGGTTGGAATTGGAATTTTAGAGATATTATCTTTATCAGTATTCATACCACCTGTCTCTTTCTTGGTCCTATCGTCACCGATTTTCTACAATCATACAATCCAGATCGGTTACAGATACATTCTCCCATTTGGGCCACTGTGCGAAATCTTTTTGTGGCTCCCTTGACAGAAGAAATAGTCTTTCGTGGATGTCTTATCCCCCCCTTTTTACACAGTGCTCAACAAATTAATCCACTGCAAGTTTCTATTCTTGCACCTGTATTCTTTGGATTGGCTCATGTGCATCATGCTTTTGTCAAAATAAAATCAGGATATTTATGGCAAAGTGTCTTAATGTCCACTCTGGTACAATATACCTATACATCCTTATTTGGAACCTATGTTTCTTATGTCTTTATCAAGACACAATCCCTTCCAGGAATTGTGATTAGTCATACCATTTGCAATACGATGGGTTTGCCCAATTTATCTTTTGGGAGTCGACATCACTTCTTATATCCCTATCGTGGATATATCTCGTTTTGCTATGCTCTAGGAATTTATTTGTTTTTTATTGGCTTTGATTATTTATAAATACCTACTAACATCATTGTGCTTAAAAGAGAAATAGATAAATTTTGTAACATTTCATTCGATAATGATATTTTCGTTTTTTATTTATTTTTAAGAAGTCCAGATTTCATCATCGTCCTCAGGTATAAATTCATCAAAATCCAATAAATCCCATTCTCCAGCTTCTCCGAATCCAACCAATTCCTCCATGTCATCAATATATTCCTCCTCATCATCATCATTGTTATCTAATAGCATAGCTCTTGGACCATCCACATCATCTCTACCACTTCTTTCCAATTCCATTTCATAATCTTTCTCCAACAAATCCATCGGAATGTAAGGATTCGTCATACCTGGACTGAAGTCAAAATCATATTCATTCACCATCACCAAATCCCCCTCTTGAGCTCCTCTTCGAGTTAATTCATCCGCTATTCCAAGAGCCATCAATTGGCGTCCGAAGCGCTCTATAGCTTCCGGATATTCCCAATGAGTCATTTTCGCAACTTGTTCAATATATGACCCACTTACTCTCCATTGTCCTGGATAGGCTGGATCACTCATGATTTCAAAATCATCGCGATCACTTTCCAATCCCACTTTGTTAAAATCTATTTCAGGTGGTGGTGGTAGATCGGGTTCTGGTTGAACATTTACGAATTTTTTCAATCGATTCATTAACTCCTTGACGTTTTTTTGTGTTGCGGCAGAAATGGTTAATATACGCGTATGTCCTGCCAATTCCTGAAGTTTTTGCTTCAGATCATCTGCTTTTTCCTGTACTTCAGGAATGTCCATTTTGTTAATTACCACAACTTGTGGTTTTTGGGATAAATATTCATCATATAGTTTTAATTCCCGATTAATGGTAATAAAATCCTGAATGGGATCCTCTGATGATCCATCAACTACGTGGAGAAGTACTTTGCACCTCTGGACATGACGCAAGAATGCAGGTCCTAAACCAGCACCACCGGCTGCTCCTTCAATGAGACCTGGGATGTCACATAAGATCAAACCTGCTCCTTCATCACCTAAATCACACACTCCTAGATTAGGAACAATTGTTGTAAAAGGATAATCAGCAATTTTGGGTTTGGCAGCCGACGCTGACTTTAGTAAGGTTGATTTTCCTGCATTGGGTTTTCCTAAAAATCCAACATCTGCCACAAGACGCAATTCCACGGAAAGCCATCGACTAGCCCCGGGTTCTCCCCTCTCTGCTAATTTAGGACCCGTATTTCTAGGTGTCATAAAGGCGGCATTACCTCTCCCACCTCGTCCACCTCTAGCAACACACAAAGTTTGACCTTCTTCACGTAGTTCACCTGCCAGTTTTTGTGTTTTCAAATCTCGAACCAAAGTTCCGGGAGGAACCCGTACATATAAATGTTCCGCTTTTTTCCCATCTTTGCCCTTCCCAATACCATTTCTACCCTTCGTCCCACGTACATGAACCCGATTCCGTATTGGAGCAAGTGTATTCATGGTCTCATCACAAATCAAATAGATGGATCCACCATCACCTCCACGTCCACCCGAAGGTCCTCCACGTGCTTCTCCTTTTTCACGTCGAAATGCCACACATCCATTCCCGCCATCTCCTCCACTGGCGTTCATACGGGCTGTATCAAAAAATTGCCATTCTGGATCATCTCGAGTGTTTTGATTGTTGTTAGTTCTGGTAAGCGAATTTTGAAGGGCTTTGTTTTTTGCTTTTTCGGCTTCATCTGTATCTGCATCAAAGGGTTTTTGGAGACCTGCACTATCGTTTTTGGTGGATGATAATGTAATTAATGAGCCCCTAGGACTTTGAATGTATCCTGTTTGAAAAGATGAGGTTGGGCAATATTGATGGTTAAGAAGTAATATCTGTAAACAGATTGTTTGCAACTTCATCTTTTTCCTTATTTTGTTCGGTTCTGCTTTCTCTATTTTCGTTTGAAGTTATTCAAATGATAAAAGTTTTGTTTTGGAAAGATGATGGGTTGTTGCTGTTTGGTGACAGAATAAATCATCCAATTTATATAGCTGCTGAGATAGTGAATCGATCTTATCTTTACGTACTGATAACTTCGTGCGTACTCCTAATTAATTTTCGAACCGGATGACGACACTTGTACCTAAGTATTAGAGGCTGATTACCTTATCACATAGAGTATCATAAAGTCTCTTCAGGGCCAACCAAACTTTTAGATGTTGTTGTATATGATATTATTTTAATTGTACTAATGGCACAGTAGTACAGTAAAAAAAAACTACGCGCTAAGGAATTTTCACCCCTCCATGGCGAAATAAGACAACCGACAGCATAACTCAAGACACCATCATCCAATTTTTCTTTTCGTTATCACGTTGGATTCTCCAAAACGAGACGAAACAGACTATCAAATATCAAGAAGTTCCGTCAAGCACTTCAAAAAATATCTTCCGACCTGCGTTTTTAGACCATTTTGAAACTCTCCTTCCAACTATTTTGATTTTGCGATCGACAACTTGGATTCTCGAAGACACACTTCAAACCAGAAGCAAAAAATCTCAATTGAATATCTCGAATGTTATAAAAAGCTCATTCTGTATCTGTTTCTATTTTGCATCAAGAAGTACGACCACAACAGACCTCAGACTTCACCATTTTCTGCAAAAATTCATACACTGTCATGTCTGTCCTCATCCGAGTACTTTCAAACCTTGCCCGCAAACCCATCACAGTCTTAGGTAGACTAACATCATCATTTCGTCGGAACCAATTGACAAAAACCCTTTAGTCCTTGGTTTTTTGTTTGGACAGCTGTACATCCAGAACCCCTTTACTTCTCAAATCATCTACGATTATCTTCTTCTCTAGGTAACTGTTAAAAACTTTCAATGCTCTATTTGAAGCGGCTGTGTTTCTGTCTTTACACTTTTTTTCCACTAGCTTTAATACTTCTTCATCACATCTAACATGTCCTGCATTAAACAATACCCCTGCTGTCAGCCTTTTGGAAGAATTGATTTTAGATGCAACACTTTCTCCATCTAGTTTTCTTTTTTTGAATGTATCAATAGCTTTGTCATTATGAATATAATGCTGGAAAAGGTCAGTTATGACTTCATTACTTTTTTCCTTTGGCAACATTCAAAAAATTAGAGTAAGTACTACTAGAATCAGAATTAGTCCATGTGCTAACAGAGTCATGGCTACGTCTCAATTTTTTCTCAATTTCTGGATGCAGCATTAAGGCACGATTGAGTGTCCTTTCCAGATTCGTGTTGAAGAAGTTCAAGTCTCTCTTGTGTTTTGTCCACTTCATTTTTGCAGTGTTGCAATTCATTTTATCATCCGTTCTGTTGAGAACTGTCACCTACTTGCTAAAGGCTCGTTGCATTTGGTAAGCCTAAGCATACAAACCATTTATGTTCTTTGTCATTAACATACTTTAAAAATGGTAGCTCTAACCGCGATCCGTGACCATCCAATAGCAGAAATGGAGTTGGTCCGTCAGGTATTCTTTCAAATACATTATGGAAATCAATCCACTCCAACATTTCTTCAAAAGTTCCGAAGTTATACTTCCCTTCGAAGTACAAGATATGAATGCCGGAACTTCCTTCCCACTAATAGTACATTTGGGAGCACCAGGATAAACTTTTCCCGGTCCATAATTTGATTTAATATCACTCAAGTCTCCTTTAACCTCCGCAAAAATATCAAACCCCAATGTTTCCTTGGCAATGATGGTTTCTGATGCAAAGATTATTGTACATAAGACTGGTTTTCCTTTGGCATTGGTAAACCCAAGTAGAGTCCAGCATGCTTCCTTGATACTCGATGCAAATTTCACAGTGTCTCCTTTTAACCGCTGCCCACCCACTTGTCCATCCTCACTCATGCATATAGTATTACCAACCTCACCAACAAACAATACATATTCAGGAAAACACATTTTGTATTTTACAGGTAAGAGTTCTTTGTGAACTCTTTTTATTGCAAAATCCAAAACTATCTTGGGGTGATCTTGCAGAAAGTCTTTATAGAATTCACTCTCAAATTCTATCTGGTTTTGGGTAAAGAATTTGGGGTTCTCTTCTTTGAAAGTGTTTAAGTAGTCCTCGAAAGCTTCGAAGTTGTAAGTTGTTAATGCTTCTATTTTTCTCCACTTCCATGCACATGAACTCTCTGTTGCTTGCAGTTGAATGAGAGCTGTTATCTCCGAATGTAACCAAATGAGGTAGTCTTTCCTCTAGGACTTTTACCCTTTTTGTTAATGTTTCGATAAGAGTCCTCTGCTTACTCAATTCTTGAAGGACTTTGCTCAATTGCGCTTCAAAAGTAGTCAGTTGGTTGGTCTTGTCCATTGGCTGGGTTGATTCCTTTTGATTTGCTTTGCTTCGTAATTTGTTGGTATATCTTGGTATCTAATTACGTGGAAAAATTATCCCTAATTTTTGAAGTTTGTTGAAAACTTCAAATTGAATGTTTTGGATAGAAATCTGTTGATTGTTCTATTTGGTTCTAAGTATTCATTTCTTTGAGGTACTTTTTGGTTCCGTTCAAGATGGAAATGGACTGATTGGTAGTGTGTCGGATGTGACAGAGTTGAATTTTTGGTGTTATCCAATGACGGGATTTCGTTGGATTGTTGTTGATTTTACGTAGAATTACGTAGGTTTTAGTATTCTTTGTTGATATTTATAGCTTGTTGATCATTGACTTTACAGAGAAGTAAATTTGTTTTGTTTTTATTGAAGAACAGCAATTGAAAGTGTAATTATTTCTTGGTTCTTTTGCGGCAAACACATATTTTATCTCTTTCCGTTTATAATGATTTAGTTCTTTCTGTTTGCCTTCGTCTACTATCAGTAATGTTGTGTGCTACCACTTGTTCTAAAATATTTTTCTTTGATTGAGATAATTTATGTATTTTGTTTTCTCGCATCTATTTCGAACCATAATCGTAACTACTACAACTGTTTACTTCTATAATACAAGCACAAACTTTGCTTGAAACGAAAGTAACATCTTTTTCATTTCAATCACTGATAGAATAATCAAAAAGTGGGAAGAATAAAGATTGGCTTGTGACGTTCCGAAAAAGTGTTTTTCTTCGTGAGAGCAATTGTCTAAATGAAAAAATTACTGTGTTTTGCAGGAAGAAAAGAGTTTAACTTTCACTTTTGCCATTCTTTCAAGATCAGAGATATAGACGTTTCGACTCCTAACATAAAGGAATGAAGTTGAAAAGAAAAAAAATAAGAAGTCAATGATACTTGTCATGGACAGAATGTTTTAACTTGATATGTAATTCTACAATTAATCTTTGCACTTATGCTCATGGTGTCAAGACATTATCTTCCATGCAGTTATTGTTAGAACAGTCAAGCCAAAATATTGCATAGAGCCTTGCAAAATACTTTCTTTCACTAAGGCACGTGCGTATGACCTTTATCTCATTGTATGTATCATGTTATTGTTCTATAAATAGTCCTCTATTAATTTATTTCAACTTTCCTATACCAGCATTGAATCTCCAGTCTGGTGAGACAGCCATGGCCCAATTAAATTTATCTCGGAGTGTTTTTGAAAAAATCTTTTCAATAGGGACTTCATTTCGTTTGCACCAAGCAACTGATATTCGAGGATCCATATAATTGATCTGGCATCAAAATTTAGAGAGAACAATAATGTTAGATATGAAGGTACATAACTGGGATCAGAAAAATAAGATTTGGATGTACCTTTGAAGTTCCAAGTGATACTTCTTTATTGTCGTCCTTATGCTTTAGATTCATTTCCATTTTATTGATTTTTGCAGTCCATGAAGTAACTTTTTTAGCAGCTTGCTCTTTTGTGGGTAATTTTTCCCATAAATGATTTTGATTAAATTTTAATGCAGTGGCATCTCGTTTCATTTGTTTGGCTTTCTCATCTGCCTTTGAAGCAGCTATTTTTTCTTCGTCTGTCTTGGCTGATTCTTTTTTTTGTTTAGCTTTTGCCAATGCTTTTTGAACTTTTTCATCCAACTCCTTCGATGACTTTTTAAGCTTTATATGTTTTGTATCTCCTTTCGTATTGAGTACTTTCAATATTTTCTTCAATTCTTTCTTTTGTTTTTTCAAAGTTTCCAATTTTGTACCAATATTTTCCAATTGTGTTTCTTGTGCTTTACTGACAGAGCGTTGATGGTTACATAGAATGGCAACTTGTCGATTCGCATTGTTATATTCTACAACCTTTTCAACAGCCGTTAATTTGTGAAATGAAGGTAACTCTTCAGTTTTGAGAAGTTCATCTTGTAATGTTTTGGATGCGTTGTAAGTACGAAAAACTTTAGCTGTTAATCCATCCATAATGTTTTTGAGATGAGCATTGAGGATTGGTGGTGTTAGATCATCGAATACTTCTTCTGAAGACTTTTTTTTCTTGCAAAAAGCCTTGAAATTTTTATATACTTGCTCTCCCATTCCATTGTTTTCAGTGTACATCTGTCAAAAGGTTACAAGTGCACTTTGAATTAAGACAACGAAAACGTTTGAACGAAAACAATAGAAGATTTAGAAGGATGTCTTACCGGAGATCCAAAATCTATAGTTTGCTTAAATAACATGGAATCTTTTCCTAGAAATTCTAATTCAATCTCTAAGCTATCTTCCCCTTCATTGTTAGGATCAAAATGTAAATGCTCAACCCTTAAACTACAGCAACCAACTGTGTCTGCTTCCTCGTCGGTGTCTTTTTCTCCACCAACACGCAGAGCTAAACGATCGATAACCCACATAGCTGTAGCTAACTGTTTAGTTTCATTTTTCTTTGACTTCAAATTTTTCTTGTAATCTGCTCTAATTTTATCAATATTTTCACATAGGAGTGCCGCCTTATTATATTTTGATCGATCTGATTTACCTTTGAAGCTACTTTGGGCTGAAAGCTGCATATATTTGGTCTGATTGTTGATATTTTCTTTCCACTGCCCTAACCATTGCACCTGCGGATCATGTTTCAATTCACCCCAGGCATGACCAGGCACACTACACGGAGGAACCCGCGCGCACTCAGAAATATTCAACGAAACTTGTTCTGGATTCACACGTTGTTTCAATTGCCCCATCTTTGGATGCTCACCTCGGCCCCTAAATGTTCCTGGTGGTTCCATATTGTAATTACCAACCTTTTCAATGTGATTGTCTACAATAGCATACCCATATTTGAACATGTTCTTATTCCTTTCATTCTTATTCATTAATTTTTCAGCGTCAGTGATAGCTTTCTTGATTATTTTTTGTTCTTGTAAGTGCTCCCTTATGGGTTCAAAATTACACTTTTTGAAGTCTTTGATGACATGTTTTCTTCCCAAAACAGCTCTAAAATCTTTAAAAAAGTTTTTGATAAAAATAGGAGCTGTTTTCGGGTTTCCCAAGTGCATTCCATCTGGATCCATTGCCGCAAAAAAAGTGGCAGCTTCTTCCTGAATAGGAGTCAATTTAATAGGTTGCCCTTCATATTTCATTTGGACATTATGTGGGACGTAAGGATCTGGAAAAGCTACACCTGCATGCTCCATAGTTCTCCACTGACAACCCTCCGGAAGCTCTTCAGCCTCCCACCACAAAAATGCTTGCATACCTCTAGTAATCCGCTCAGTTCTATCCATCTTTTTCAATTCTCTTACTTTCGGGGCTGCTTTTTTCGGTGTTGTTTTTGATCTTTTAGAGGCACTTTTGACCTCATCGGGAACCGGTTCAGCTTTGGCACGAGGCCTTTTCTTTCCATTGGTTCCTTTTTTTGTCGACGCCTTCTTCTTGACTTTCTTCTTAGTGTTTCTAGGAGATTTTTTTATCAACTTGGACATGGGAACCTCGTCCTCATAATCCGATTCAGAGTCAGAGACAGAGTCATCTTTCATTTTGGCATTTGGTGACATCCACAGTTGGATAGTTTTTTTTTCGCGTGCGCCATAAACTGACACAAATAGACTTTCTATAAATAATTTCTGGCTGAAATCCACTTCATCTTCATATGTATTGGTCTGTGAAATTTATGGTACGGTAGGTTATTCATTGCTTTTCGTATGTTAGTTAGTTAGTTAGGTCTGATATGTTTTTAGTGTATGCCAAGACATCGCTTTTCGTATTTTTCACATAACCAATTTAGATTGAACCGAGACACCAGTCTTAAAAAGAAAATGGAATACTTTTCAAAGCAACTTCTGTAACCTCATTATAATAGTCTACAGGACTGTACAACTTTGTACTGATTTGTATGGTGGTCGTCGAAAGGGAGCATTTTCATAAGAATGCTCCATGCGATTTTTTTAAATCCAAAATATCTTCACAATTTCAATTTAGGCAAGCACAACTACTGTTCGTGCACAAACGCTGTAACAGTGATCAAATAACAATGGATCGAAAGTAAACTTCATTTGATCAAATACGTTATTATTCTTCGAGTTGAGCCATCCTTATAGCGAGTCAAATAAAGTCGGAAGTATGTTATCCGCAAACTGTTGCAATGAAGAAAAGAAAGCAACATTGCGATTTTTTTACCATGTCTATTTTGAACTTTTACCTCAATATAAATGAATCTCTGCCAAAAAAGTATCAATTATTTAGCACTGATTTGTGTCTTGCGTTTTCAGATACTTCCTACAAGAATAAAATTTCAAGTAAATATGACTGAATTTAATTTCGCTCCAACAAAATCTTAAGTATGGTTAAAAACAATTCTAGGTCACGGTAACTGCCTCAAACATTAGGAGTATCGTACTTTGAGTCTAATAACGAGTTTCGTAGCGGAATTGAATCACATGTTGCAATATTAAAAATACTAAAAGATTTCACAAAATGATTAGATTATCATCAATATGAAGGTCTCATTGCATTGGTCTGTGTCTCTCCTACTAATTTTAGCAGTTGCCATGACATTCTTCAATTTACTTCATACTTCTAATGGATCGAATCAACTTCATAACAATTCCATTCTTCAGCAATCCCTACAAAATGGCGACATTTTATCGCCATACACAATTGTTCTCCTCCACAAAGAAGGCGATCAAAAAAGATTGCCAAAAGTTGCTGCAGTGGTTGACGACGTTGACCCAATAAGAGTCAATCACATATTACAAATGAATGTCCCTAGGATTCAACATGATAAAGATATAATGATGGAATCGAAAACACCTGAAATAATTCATTTGATGAGAAATTCTACAACATTCAAGGTAAGTTCAAACTTATTTTGCTTTCCATAGGTAGACCTATGACTACCATTTAACGTCCATCTTTAGATTCCATCAAAAAAAGAGTCCACCAATCAGTCTGATGCAAACGATGCAGTCACAAATGCTGAGGTTGACTTGGATACATGGAATCGAAAACATAATACACGTCCGCCATACATGGCTCCTATATTTTTTCCAATATTATTTGCTATAATTTTTGGTGCTATATTTGCACGACGTAATATGGGAAGCAAAGAATCGCGAATGTCATTATTTTTTAAGCATGAAATGGATGAGTCTGATGATGTGTATACAGCAATTGCCAGTGAAATAGATTATGGTTCCTTTTATGCTCCGTCATACGTGAGCTGGACAAGAGAACTGGAAAAATTTGATATTTGATTCACCCAATTTCTCCTTATGAAGTTTGTGATACCAAATAAAAACAACGAAAGAGGCTCCTGAAGTAAAGCCACTCTAGTAGTCGGTAACAAAGATCAAAATTTAAAAGTATATGAATAATTTCAAATTTTGTTCAATATTTAATTGCATAAATTTGGTAGAATGTTAGCTACATAGTAAAGAACTTTGAATTCAAAAGAAAGAACGTTTCTTGAATGGGCCCACGAAACGGAAATGGAGAAGAAGGCATTCGAGTTTATCTCCGGGTTCGTCCATCCAAAAAGTCAACCCGATTTTTTGTCAAAGATGATATTAATGAAAGCATTCTTCATTTCAACGTTCCAAAAGAAGAAGATCTTATTGTGAATAATTCAAGAACAAAGTATTCCTTTCAGTTTAATGGCATACTTGATGAGAAATCAAAACAGGATGAAGTTTTTAAGACAGTCGGAGTACCTGCTGTTCTTAACGCACTTGATGGCTTCAATTCAACTATTTTTGCCTATGGACAAACTGGTAGTGGAAAGACATTCACAATCACAGGAGGTCCTGGTAAGTGTTTGGTGAATTCAAACCTGCAATCCCTTCTTCTAAGGAATTCCATCTTTAACATTCGATTTTGTGACTTCTTTTCATGCTTTAGAAAGATACGTTGATAGAGGCATCATACCAAGAGCTATTTCTATGATATTTAATGAATTCGATAAACATAAAGAATGTAACTATTGTTGCTATGTTTCATATTTAGAGTTATATAATGAGAGTGGTTTTGATCTATTAGCAGCAGAACATACTGAAGTATCTAAATTAGAAGATATGCCAAAGGTTATTATGAGAGAAGATGAGGATGGTAACTTAAATTTTAAGAATCTCTCTGTGAATTCAGTTGCTAATGAGGAGGAAGCACTAAATTATCTGTTTCTGGGAGATACGAATCGTGCAATAGGAGAGACCGACATGAATCAAGCTTCTTCCCGTAGTCACTGTATATTTACCTTGTCTATTGAATGCAGAAAAGCTAATTCTGAAACGGTAATACGAAGCAAATTAAATTTAGTTGATCTTGCAGGATCCGAAAGAGTTCATAAAACATCCTCAACAGGCCAAGTTCTACGAGAGGCTCAGTATATTAATACATCCCTTTTCTTTTTAGAGATGGTTATTGTTGCGCTACATGAGAAAAGTAAAAAAGGAAAAGAACGAATTCATATCCCTTATCGAAATTCTATGATGACATCAGTACTGAGAGACTCTTTAGGTGGAAATTGTGAGTAAATTGATGTTTTCTATTTCTACCCATTGCTTGAACTTAATTTATTCCTGTGCAATGAATTATTATAGGCAAGACTCTCATGATTGCAACGATATCTCCGGACATAAGACAAACGGATGAATCAATATCTACCTGTAACTTTGCGCAACGTGTAGCTTTGGTAAAGAATACAGCACAGATTAATGAAGAACTAGAACCAGAACTTATCATCCATCGCCTCAAAGTTGAGCTAAAACGACAGCGAGAGGAAATCAAATTTCTGAAAGGTGAAAATGGGGAAGAGGGCGAAATTGGTCAAGAAGAGCGATCTTCTTTAGAGGAGCTTATTAGAGCCTATATTGATTGTAAAAATGATAGCAATCTTGATATTGGTAAAATCACCTTGACGAAAATTAGTGAGGTATTTTCAATCTTCAAGAGAGTAGCTCTCGGAAAGTGGGCGGAATTAAGTGAAACAAATAGGATTGGCGGACCTGATATTAGCGACACAGAGTCACAACTCTTATCTTGCAAAGAAATTTTGAAACAAAGAGATCAGGAAATTGCAATTCTTGTCAATATGGTAAAACAAGGAAAAAAGATTGGCAAATCTGGAGGGAACCAGACGAAATTATCGCAAGAGAAACTGAATGATAGAAAAAATGGTACCGTTAACAAACATTTATCTCTCGAAAAACAATTTCAGAATAATCTACGACCTGGGGTTTGTGGAGTTGAAAGATGCAAGAATAGACAAATTCTTGAAGATCCACCGACAGCTTTCACTTGGTTTGAAGAAAGATGTCCAACAAAACATATAATTGAAGAAAACAAAAGTGTACTGAAATTGAAATATCAAGAGGTAAGTTCTTTGGAGCGTAGACTTTGATTTAAAGCCAGCACCGCTTGAGCAGCGATATTCACTAATTCTTTTAAAACTGAAATTAGGCAAAAGACTTGGGAGCGGATGTTCAAAAGACACGGGATAGAATAAATTATCTGAAGTCTACCATTGAACAATTGAGAAGAGAGAAAGCGATGCAAGAGGCACTTTCTCCCAAGAATGAAAAAGAATACAAAAACAATCATATTGACGAAGAGGAACTAACCCATAGAAAAGAAATAGATAGACACAAAATTGCGTATAAGGATGGATTTCGAAAATTGAAAGAACTCAAAGCTACAATTGAGCACATTCAGAAGCTTTTAGTGAAGAACAGAAAGAAGCTTCAAACCGACTTTGATATATGGTACCGAGAAATGTGTGGAGAAGCACAGGAATCGGTTGGAGCATATATGAAAATTGCAGAAGCTACGAGGGCCGAAGAAAAGAAAAAAAATACAGAGCCCACAACAAAGATGAATCATAATGTAACCCCCCCTTCACGAAAGATAATCACTGGAAATAGAGAAGCAGATGAAGATATAATAGCATTTTTCAAAGCTAAAGAAGCACTTTTGGCGCGAACAAAATCACAAAGGCCTGACTAAAGTATGTAACAATAGAAACTTTACAATCTATACGAAATTTTGAAAATAATTAAATAGTTTTGTTTTGGTACACAGTTCAAGAATAGAATTATTTCGAAATCATGGATGAAGTGCTGTATTTACTAATGATTTCAATTATTATTTGAAAACTTCAAAGGATAGTTTTCGTCGGAGAAAGTGCCCTGATCGCAAGAATCATGGCTGAGCTTGGAAATTCATTTCTTGGATTGCATAATCCGGAAGTCGAAAAAGTTGAGGTCGACGTCAAAATGATAGATTATGAATATGTGAAGAACTGTGAATCTGTGAATACTCTTCGAGCAATTTTAAAAGTTCTTCAATCAGGAAGGGAAGGAAAATATCCGCACCTTGAAGAGACTGTCACAAACAAACTAATTGAAATGCTACCCTCGAAAGAGAGGAAGAAAATTCAAGCTTTTTTTGCTGAGCCTTCATTAGCAGAATTAAAAAAAGAGAAATTAGACCTCAATGAGTGGCTGCTTAGAATACAAGAAATGGAGCTGCAAGAAGAACAAGATTCGGATGATATATTTGAATCTAAGTCTGAGAACAATATAGGAGCTGATAGAAAGAAGTTTCTACCAGCACCAAGAAACACTCAGACGGTTCATCATTCAGACATCCAGAAAACAAGGAGAAATAATCCAGATTCGAAACGCAAAGAATTTAAATCTAAACGTCTCTGCAAAGAAAAAATGTCAAACAGGGATTACTTTCGTGCTTGGGATAGTCTAAACTTTGAAGAATTGGAAAAGGAAGTTGATGATCAAAAAAATCTATGTAAAGAACAAAACTTTATACAAGATTGGAGAGATGCATTAAAAGATGAAAAGAAATCTCCACAAAAAGATTTGGTCGATTCTTCTAGTAATGAAAAATATAAGAATCTTTGTCTTAGTGCTGTGGAAAAGAAACATATTGCCAATATTGAGAGATGCAAAGGTAACGAGTACTTTCAAAATAACGAGTTCGAAAAAGCTGTAAAATGTTATTCGAAATGTTTAGATCTGGACTGTTCAAATATAACCCTTTACACAAATAGAGCATTGGCTTCTATTCGCCTTAACAATCTCCAACAAGCTATGTCAGATTGCACAAGGGCGCTCAAAATTGATCCAGATTGTGTCAAAGCGCGTGTTCGTCGAGGGATCGTTTATCATAAGCGTGGCCAATATAAGAAGGCAATTGAAGATTTTCAAATAAGTTTGGACAAAGAGCCAGATAACAAATATTGTGGAGACCTACTGAAGAAGGCAAAGAAAAAACTTAACGAAGTAGAAGGAATCGTTTTGCAAAAGAAATCTAAAATGAAAAAAATTATCATTGAACAAACGTCTCGAGAAGACGACGATGAACTACTTTCAGAACTTACTGACTTAAATAATCAGGAAGATAAACAAATAGAAGAGATATTTACCCCTGGTGCGTTAGAAATTGTTAATAGAAGGAATGATGTTGAGGGGAATAATAAAAGATCAGATAAAATTGATACGAGTCTGGAGGAAAATATAATAAAAAATGAAATGAAGTATTATAAAGTCAATATTATTGAAGTTCATGACGAAGACAATCGCAATTTGCAGGTTGGAAAAAAGAAAAACATTGCGCATGAAAGAAGTAAAGAGAAAAGTGAGCGCTTCAAAAAGGATGGTAACATGGCTATGAAAAAAAAACAGTATAATGAAGCCCTTGATGCATATACAAAGGCAATTCAAAATGACCCTGAAAATATCGCTGCTTTCTGCAACCGATCATTAGCTTTTCTCAAATTAGGAAAAAGTGTTGAAGCTGAAGCAGATGCTAACAAATGTTTAGTGAGGGAATCAAAACAAATCAAAGCAATATTTCGACGGGGATTGGCAAAAAAAATGCAATATAGGCTCGAAGAAGCTTATGATGATTTTCTCAAAGCACAAGAGATAGAACCAAAAAACTCGATGGTAATAGAAGAAATCCAAGCATGCTTGAGCGAAATGAAAGAAAGGGAGTGTAAACATGCTAGAAACTCAATGAATAATAGATACACCCTTACTGAAGTACCAACAGGAGTGCAAAACTTGCCCATGCTTACACAGAATGAATCTCCTCAAAAAAAGATATCAAATTCCAAAGAAGAAACCCATCGATTATTCCGTATCCAGAATTGTAACGAAAATATAATTGTCAAAGCTAAATCATCGGAGGATACTCCAAAAAGCTCCGATATCATAAGCATGAATTTTGAGGCTTTCGAAAGCTCTAAAGAGTGTATGCGTAAAAATTCGAACGCTCCTTATCTTCCGAAAACAGTCACAGAAATGGAGTCTTCAATAATGGGAATGAAAAGAGATGGAAACTTCGGAAAGATTTTTTCAATGCTAGATCAACTCACCAGAAAAGATTTTAAAAAGGTGAGAAAATCATGAATATTAATTCAATCTCTAACCCCAACATCATCATATGAACAACTAAATCCAATCCTAATCCAAAAACACAAACAGCTTTTTACAAATATGCTAAGCCCTGATGCTTTGGCAACTATATTTGAGACACTTGAGAAGAGCTTAAATTTAGATTTTAGTCGGAGTACTCGAATTTTGTATGAAATTGCGAAAATATCTCCAAATATAGATTTATCTTTGAGGTGCATGACGAAAGAAGTGAAGAATAATATTAAGAATATACTCCTAATCATTGAACAAAAAAAAATCAAAAAACGGAATTACATCAAAAATAAGTTCACAACCTATACTCAATGATGATAGAGAAGGTCCAAAAAAGTGCAAATTATCATCTTGACGACAACTAATTTAGAATAATATAAACCTCAAATAATTCATTTAAAAATATGAGGAGACATTCCAATTGGTTCTTCACTCGTACATCCATCTTTGTCTTCATATAAAATATCCATAGGCTGACCATCCAAATCCAAGCTTTTTCTTCCAGCTTCCAAGATAGCTGTGCCCTGCATTGTTGTATGGACAGTAGCAATGCTACCATCATCAAAAGCTGCATACGTTGCTTCTCCAGAATTGATTTTAATGCAGGCATCCATAAAGTTTTCAAAACTCTTCACACCATAAGACGCCTGGCCAGAGAATTTTCCATTGGTTGGCGTATATTTCATGAACAATGGGTTCACACTGGCAAAAGGTTTGCCGTCTTCAGCATATGTGCAACCTCTGTGAGCTTGGTCAACATTGATTTCTCCATTTGTACCCATGAAGAAAAACCGTTGTTGAGAGTGCACATCACTTTTAGGGGCTACCCAACTAGATGTATAAACTCCTGTTCCAAATGTTCCATCGTTTAAATTTTCCCATGTCACAGTAAGAGTGATGCTGTCTTCAGTGTTCATTCCTTTGGATTTAGCAACACCAGTGGATGCCGCACCAGTCACTCTAACCGGCCTTGCAATACCTGCTAAAACCCATTCGCTGAAATCAATGTGATGAGAATTAAGATAATAAGAAATATCACTACTTTTCCCAGCCCATGCCTTGAATGTTTCAAGCTGGTGTTTTGGTTGAGACATATAACTATAAATATATTGGAAGTTGCCCAAATTGGCCTTAGCACGGTCTCTAGCGTCAGAATAAAAAGGGTCAAGACGCTTATGCACTTCAACCCCTACCAAAACGTTGTATTTTTTCGCTGCTTCCGCCAATTTGTGATGATGTTCTAGAGTTTGTACGATAGGCTTTGTTACCATCACATGCATTCCTTTTTTTACGCATTCCATAGCAATATCAAAATGAGTATCGTCTGGAGTGAAGATAATAGCTACATCTCCTGCTTTGTATGCTGATGATGCCACAACGTAGGCGTTTGGATCAACTTCCGTATCAGACGGAAAGGTTTCACATTTAAGATCCATATCAGCATAAATATCACCAATATTGCGCTGCATGTGCGCACGAATACCAGGAAACTTTTTACCCTGTGGGAAAAGAAGATGTGGTTCATCATAGATAAAACTTATTTCCGATATGGCACTCTATCTACAAAATATTACATAAGCACATAGACACTTACATTTACTCCACACATCCCTACGCGATGAACCTTATTTCTTCTCCTTAAATCAAACATGGTCAAAGCAACAACCCCGGCACCCTTATCACTGTCAGCAGCTGTACCACCAACATAACCAGTGGTATACTCCCCAGTTCCAACCATAAGTACATCTAATTTTGAATTGGTGCTCATTTTATCTAGTTTTCAGTTGAATTTTTGCCCTAAAGTAATTTTAAATGTGTGATTCAGGTGTCCAACTAAATATGTAAGACAAAAACAAAAGAACAAAATAATGTTCTTGGACTGACACAAAGATTCAAATTATATTAACCACAAGTTTCAGCAAAAAATGATGAACGTTTATTACCCAGTCACCCATATCTGCCCGTAAACATATTATCAACACGCAAGTAAATAATGTTCGTGCGTACTTCCTTTCAATCGTGAAAAAGTGAATCAAGATAACATTCTCATTCACAATTTCTTTGGAAAAGAAATGATCAGGCAAAATTTTACATGATAATGATCCAAAGTGCATCTATGCATTGATTGGATTTACAAAAAATCATGAGAGAAAACCAAAAATTCATGAAAGCTATGTGTAGCGTTCAATGATGTCAAGACGCATCTAATTGAACTATAAATGAAAGAAAGGACAGTTTGAAGTATGTCAAAAGTATGTTTGTTCCACAGTAAAATCTTTGCTCTATTGCTTCTGTAATTAGATTCTCTGAAGATTATGCTCAGTCACATCCAATGATCATGTTGCATCTTTTGAAACAGTTAGGAGTAAATCGTTCATTCTACATTGATTAGCGCATCTCTCAAATCTTACAAATATCTTGAAATAAAATAAAATGCATTATATTCAACAATTTTTTGGTTATATTTTCTCTTAGTTGTCACAACAACAGACTACAATGTAGTATTCAAACGAAAGTCCCAATTTTTGAATTAGAAATTTTCAATCAAAGGATATTTATCATTTCTTCATTTTAAACTATTTAGTTTTATATTTTCATTCGTAATCCTATCATAAAGTACAAGAGTGCATTACATCAGTCTACGGTAGGACAAAACAATGAATGATGAATATCAAGAATATTTTGGTTTTCATACTGTGTATATTCGAAAAGAAAGAAGCTCTTGGTTTATGCCCAGAATTTTTTGAAAAAAATAATATATCAATATACTGTGAAATGGAAGACGGTATGAACCATGTGATCGAGAACAAGATTTTTCGTTTTCACTTCAATTCTATTGGAATTCCCAATCATCCTTACAACAGATCAAGCGTCATTTCGCATATTTACAAAGAATCTATCCCACACATAGAAATTAACGGCATGTCAAAATCTTATTCGAAAGCCGATTTATATAAAACAAAAACCCTCGGTGAGGGACCAATTGGATTTTCTTTGAATGGTGTACCTTTTCATTCAGCATTGGATAGAGATAACGTAGAGGTCGTTCAAGGTCAACATGCAGACAAACATGACGAGTGTATGGGATATATTGGAAACGAAGGGAATTACATGTATAGGACTGTTCCTCCATGCTTATTTTCAGATACGGATAAAAAAGGCCAGGGTCGACGAGAGAAATATTTCGAACATAGAAATGAGCCCCCTTTAAAATATGATGCTTTCACATTTCAAAACGCCTTTGGATATTATATCAATGACTATGAGCTCTACTGGACTACTAAGGTAGCTGGAGCACCATTTGTCATAGGTTACGCTATTGATGGGTATCCGATATATTCGCCATTTGATGAGGATGGCAAGGAACACGAAGGTTTAGATATTTGCAATGGTAAATTTAGTAACGGACAATATGCCTATTATTCAACTCTTTATTTTCCATATACGTTGGGATGCTTTGGTCCTACTGCAAGTTCAATAAATTCATCCACCCCATCCCAATCGAAAAAAAAATCGAGGTATGTTGCATATAATATGAATACAAGTTCACAATAATATGATATTTTCACTTGTCATTTGTGCATATTTTAGATACCTCCGTTGCCCACCTGGAAGATTTAGTGACAATTCAACTTTGACAACATGTAAACCTTGCCACGCGGGAAGATTCGGGAAGTATGGTTCTCAATGCGTCGGCGAAGAGTGTATTGGTGATATTGACTTTCTATGTACGGGCTCGTGTACTGCTGGATATTTCTGTCCAGAGGCAAGTTTCTCTTCGGAGCAAGAAGCATGTGGAGGATCAAACTACTACTGTCCACAAGGCTCATCATCCCCAATGAAAGTGTTGGATGGATATTATTCTATACCCCTTCTGAGTCCTGATGAATATGGCCTGAATTTTCTTCCAAAGCATCATGAAAACAAGCTACACAAGAGTGGGCAGAAACTTTGTGATCCAGGATTTTGGTGCAAAAATGGAATTCGATATCCATGTTCCGATGATGGAACATACGGAATACAATCAGGTTATACAGATAAATCATGCACAGCACCTTGTCCTTTGGGTCACTACTGTTTACCATTTGTTCCAAAACCTGTAATGTGTCCACCTGGAACGTTTGGTGAATCGTTAGGCTTAAAGGATAGTTCTTGCTCCGGATTGTGTGAACCAGGTTTTTATTGTGAAGCAGGTAGCACGTCATCCAAATCAGTACCATGCCCTGAAGGAACAGCTGGATTGGAATATGGATTGAAGAATTATCAATGCTCTCACTTCTGTGATGTAGATGCAAAACATTGTGTGATTAACTTTTGTTCAAAAGGGTACTATTGCCCATCAAATTCTACTTCTCAAAAACAATTTGAATGTGGTAGTCCACATCTATATTGTCCTCCTAAGTCAAGTAAACCAACTAATGTAAGAATGGGATATTATACAATTGGTAATGATAGTAAAAGGAGTGAAATTCAGTCTCACAGTGACCAAACAACCCGATGGGGAGAGAAAATTTGTGAAATCGGTCATTACTGCATTGATGGGGTGAAACATTTGTGCCCCGCAGGAAAGTATGGAAACCAAACCGGATTAACGAATGAGAATTGTTCTGGAGACTGCAAACGGGGCTACTTCTGCCCACCTGGAAGCATCATATCAGCACCGCATCATTGTGGATCACCTCGATACTATTGTCCCGAAGGATCACCATTTCCTTCTGTTGCTGATGAAGGCCACTTCACAAGTAATGGAAGCTCACAGTCAACATGTCCACCTGGTTCATTTTGTGTAGGAGGTGTAGCTTACTTATGTCCTGCTGGTCGATATGGATCTTCAACTGGATTGTCAAGTAATGTATGTGATGGTCCTTCGGAAGCTGGATATTACACCCCTATTGGCAGTACATCTAGTAGACAATTTCCCTGCCCAGCAGGGACTTTTGGAGTATCAGGTATGCAGGATGAAAAGTGTATGGGACTTGCTACTCCTGGGTATTACACACCTTTAGGGAGTTCAAGCGCAATACAAAAAGAATGTGGAGGTAAGTGGTAGGAACAAGAATTGAAAAGAACTTTTCAAAATGGAATCTGCAGTATATAACTTACCTGATAATATGGCTTTAGGTGAAATGGTTTACTGCCCAGAAGGATCGGCATTTCCACTCAAAGTTTCAATTGGATTCTTTAGCATCGGGGGCACAGCTACAACAAGAACTGGTCAACAAGAATGTAAATCTTTCCATCAGTCTCCACCAGCTTCAATCAATACCTTTCATGCATGCCCTTCTACGATGCGTACAAAGGATACAGTCATTGTTTACGATAAACCTCCACAACAAGTTGATGTAGATTATCATATCGATCCTGAAGATCAATTTCTTTATGATTTTTCATATCCACCTAATCTTTGAGTGTAGAGTACTTTGAGATCGTTGAAGCATTTCTTGATATTTTAAAGCTGTGCCTCAAGCACCTCTTCATTTTCAGCACAATTCCACCATACTTGTAGAACGGCTCTAATTCCTTCTCTCGTTGGAAATCTGCATCGTCTATTCTCAAATCCACCTGATGAAACAATAATACGCCCAACAGATCCATCTACAACCAAACCTCTCTTTATCTTTTTCCGTGGATTGGAGTTATCAGGGTAATCATCTATGTAAAACGATGCTCCACCCGAAAAATCACTATCACCAGATAAAAATATTGAAGTATGCACACAAAATTTGTCGTTAGCTTCAAGGTCGGAGATTAGTATACATGGGTCACGATAGGGTTCATACATCAAATTTCTTTTTAATGGCGACTGGAAATTATGTTTTCTAATATGTGCTTCTAATTTTGCAAGAGTCTAAATGACGTTAAAATAAGACATGGAAATTCAAGTTAGAATAAAAATATGTATTGGTCTGTAGTATAACCATCTTACCTTCAAATTAATTGCATCCGTAAAATTAGAATATCTGGATTGGAAACTCCATTTTTCTGGGTCTATTGGTAAAGTGATGCTGACACGGAAAGCAGTGGGATGATAAGTATTCCCTACTTTATATCGATCACTAAGCATATGTTTTAACTTTGCAATAACGGACGGAACATACTCTTGTAGATAAGAAGTGTTCGTGTGTATGTCCAAATGCGTGCTCCCATTATTGATTAAGTTTCGGGCCATCAACAAAACAGATTGGACTTCAGATTGACTGATCATTCCATCATGAACCCCTCTAAAACATTGTGGGATGGCTATAGACTCTTCAATATTTTTAGATTTACCTTCTTTATTTTCAGAGCATGTTTTATCAGTATGCCTCTTCACAGGAAAACAAGAATTTGAATCGTATGTTTGATTTGGCTGTGCAGGTGGTATTTTGCAATGAATATTCCAAGAAGCATTTACTCCATTCTTAGCAAAGTAAATAGGATCTAATGCGGAATTAGATGAATCAGCTTGTAAGTGTGACACAGAAGGTATATGAAGGACTTCATCCGCACAGTCAAATGTCACTGTTTCCTTTTTCCCACCAACATTCTTTGTCCAACATAAAGGAAATAAATGTCTTGAGTAAAAACTTTCGATGATGAATAAACTTTTACGTAACCATTGGTTGCTTACCTTATTAATTGAAACGATTCTGGTCCTTTCTAAGTCTACTCCACAATTTGTAGCATGAACTCTGAAATCTCTGTAACGTTTGAAATATAGTCCGTCCGAGGTGTAAATGAAATTTCAAGTGGGATGAAAAACACGAACAAAATGCGATGGTTATTTTAATCTTACCTTATGTGCATAATCTTTCGTAATAAAACATCCAATCCATTCATGTCAGTAGTTTTTGTCGTCTCCGTAAACAAAGGGAGTGTTTGAACAACAATACAAATAGATGCTGTGATAAGAGCCAATACTCCAATCAAAACTCTATGTAGAGTTTGATTGCCGTTTTCATTTTCTGAAGATTTTCAAAAAAATCGAGATGTTAGAAATGAAAGAGATCCAATATAGGATGATTCAATATCGAAGAGATCTACAAATAACACACCTTCTTGGGCTCGTCTGACTAGTAGAAAGTCTTCTTCGGGTACATTGGATTCCCTATATCGAAGAATAACATTAGCAACAATTTGTGCAGCTTCATTTTGCATGCGTTCTTCATTTTGTCTTACTTCCTCTTCTTCATCAATAGCCGCAGCATGATTTCCTGCTCCAACAAGAAAACCTATCGCTCTATTCTAGAATCAATGTTTGTTGTTGAGATTTACCGTTCAAGTCAGTCATTAATGTTCAATGTTGATACTTTTTTGAATACTCACCAAATTATTATTGTTTCCATTGTTATTATTTGGGTTTTCTTGATTTATGTTGTTTTCGTTGTTATCCAATGGAATAGATCTGAAAAATCCATTTTCACCTAATTCGTATGTCGTGTCTTTTGCCAGATTATGTGTATCCTTTAACTTTTGATAAAATGACTGCATAGTATTTCGTCTTTTTTCTAATTCAGAGGGATCTATACAAAGTTTATAATTACTTTGATTTTCATGGATATCATATCCGCTTTTTCCATGATAAATATATGATTGCATTGATTCAGGTGATGCGAAAATGGAGGCTGTATTATTTTGGGGATAATTCGAAAGAAATTGGGGTGGCCTAGAGGTCTTTTCTGGAAATACATTTGTTTTTAAATCACTGTCTTGACATTGCTCATCATGGGCCGATTCGTCATCAGTGTCAGTATCAGAATCAAAGTTTGGCTGCATAAGAAGCGAGTTGTTGTAATCAGCAAGAGACATTGTTCAATTATTTCAAATTTTTCTTTCCTTCTGAATGAGAGGGAGGGGGGCTCATTTTTTAGTAGCTTTGGCAAGTAATAAAGATAAAAAATATAGATCAGTTTTTTTCCTGTGCTTTTTTAATTCTTTTTCAAAAATCGATAGATCAAGATACAATTGACCTGCGTGCAGCCTACACTATTTTGTGTATAGTATACTTCCATATAAGACTCTACACACGCGGAAGAGATCTGGACAATCATCGCTTCCCACTCTTCGATGGAATGCATACGTATGCGAACATACATAGATTGATATTTTATTTGTTCTAATTAACTATCGTAAATATCTTACTTACGTCATGAGCACTTAGTAAAGGTTGGACGGCATGTGTGAGAGGAAACCAATCAAGAATCAGTCAGCTAATGCTTACCATACACACCTCATTTTTTAATTCACATTCCACCAGACACTTTCTTTGCTAGGTCATCCCTTTACATCCACAAAAACTTTGACAACTCACACTCCACAATACACAATGCGTCTCTCAAACATACTAGTTACTGCATCTTTGACATTTCAGGCTGTACAATCATGGTCTCCAATGCTTCCAAATTACAGATCTTCCATGCAAAAAGTACCTTCCAGCGCCACTTCCCTATTCATGGCCCTGGACTACAACGATCCTGTAGTAGCTGAAGAATTCGCCAAGACGCAAACAATGACGCTTGAAGAATGTGAGAGTGAAATAACCAATATGGGAATCCCTGTTCCCAAAACTATGAATGAGATGGACGTCAAACTTATGCTTGTAGAACTTCGAATGCGTATGAATGGATCTTTCTCAGAAGAAAAAAAAGAAGAGGAAGTTCCTGATTCCTTCTCTAGTCCGTTTGAAGAGGCCCTCTACACCAAACCTCAATTTAAACAGCTTTATAAATTATTCGAAGAAGCCGGTGACCATAACGCCATGAACGTGGCATCTGAATATGTTAATGATCCTGAATTGGGAAAAAAGAGATACGGTTCAGATTACGCTGACACCCTTTCTCAAATTGATAAGGCTTTGACTGCAGTAACACCAGTAACATCTCCTACTGTTTCATTTTCTGGATTCCCTGCCAATATGGGAGAAGCTGGATGTAAAATGACTCTTGAAGCCTTGGGTGAAATCGTTGAATTTGAATGTGCTGCCAGTGATGACTTCCCTATTCTCACTGGAACTGTTACTTTCGGCGACATTGACACAGCCAAAGCAGCAATCACACAATACAATGGAATGGATATGGGTATGGGTACTAAGCTTGAAGTTAAGTCAGTTTAAATTCCACAAGGTTGGAAAGATTTTCATTTTTTTGGTTCTCATGCTACATTATTAAATTAGGATGAAGTATTAGTAAATTTAGAGACAAAATAAAGTAATAGTATATAGCGAACATAACTCAGCATGACAATGCAACAAGATATATAGTGAATCAGAATCATTCCTATATTACGATGAGATGCAGTCGTTTTGTAGCAAGAATTTAATATATTTTCACAACGATATTATACTTTTACAATCCCAGAAAGATACGTATCCTTCAAATTGGAAACCACCTCAACTGGACGTTAATCATTTTCTTCCTCTTTAATGTCGACATTCATAGTCCGATATCTTTCTTCTAAATCATTGTCTTCATAGATTTTATCTAGTTGGTATTCAAGAGTTGCTTTTTGTTTCATGACGATCCTTAATTGCTTTGTAAGCCAGCTTCTATCTTCTTCAAGCTCCTCAACCTTCTCTCGTAACTTCTCTTCATTTATTTGAGTTTTTTGCAAAACTTTGTCCAGATGTGTTGCTTCCTTTCTGTACCAATTGCGTTCTTTCTCTAACTCTTTCACCTTTACGTTATTCTCAATAGCACGCTCTTTTTCTTCCACCTCTAAACGTATCTCATTAAAATCATTTTGAACATTTCTCATGTGTGTTCTATATGCACCAAGAAAATCATTTTCTTGTTTTGTTAGTACTCCAGTAACTTTCTCTCCTAATTCATTGATTGCTGATTGTAACTTGGAGTACTGTTCATGTACTAAATCCATGCTGTATGAAAGGAATAGTGCCATTGAGATTATCTTATCTACATTGAGCATAACATTACATAGGTTGCTACGTTGAGAAAACTTACTTTTTTGGATCAGGAATTTCATTTTTCTCTTCATTTTCATTCGCAACATTCGATTTTTCACCAACCATCATTACTTTGTTTTAAAATCCTTTATATCTACATGTATTTTATTCACATTACTTCAATTTCTCCTGTCTCCTCTTTCATTCCATTACGTTGATCAACTCTATTTTTCTTTTCAGTGGATTTCTGGTTCATGTCGAATTTGATTTTGAATTTGATTTTGACTCATTTAACATGAAACTTCAAAACAAACAAACATAAACATAAATTTTTCGTTTGAATTGTAGAGGATTTTTGACTAAAATATAATAGGTTGGAATGATTAATATGGGGGATGTAAGCGATTCACTAAAGATTATGGTTTTATAACCTACTTCTACAGCTGAAGACCTTGGGTTCAGACATCATTATTCCATTCATCATTTCACATTGCTCCTTGCATAGCTGCCATGGCAGCCATAGGATTTCCTCCAGCACCTCCCATCATGCCCATCATATTTTCCATCATGTTCAACATACTAGGGGGTGGCATGATACCGAAATAAACTCGACCAATTTTTGTCGTGTATGGTTTTACATCAGGTTTCAAAGTTTGCAACTCCTTGTTGAAGTTTTTTAGAAGCCATTGGAAAAGAGGACCAGCTCTTTCCTTTTCACAGATTTGAAGAAGCATATTGCAAAACATGATATGAGAAGGAGCGAATCCATCAGTTTTATTCATGTAACTCTTTGCAAGAGTTTCAATGGACCTGTCGTGGGGAATGTCATTAACGTAACTGGAAAGTAGAGCATTTGCATCCCTAAGATTTTCTAAGGCAATAAAAACTAGAACAGATCGAGTCAACAAAAGATCTCTCTCTGCAGCTGTTCCACCATTTCTCCCCATTGATTCTTCATCTTTGGTAGGACTAGGTAAAGTCTTTAGTAGTTCAAAAATGCGTTGGGGTTTTTCGGCAAGAGCAAGATGGACCACAGACTCTGCACGGCGCTCATGAATAGCTTCTTGAGCTTCTTCGTCATCTTGATCAGTGCTTTGACTGTGAAGCCCAACTATCCAACACTGTTCTCCAACTAATGAATGCAGTGTCATATTACCATGTTGGATAGTTCCACGTTCAATGCTCCATCGAGCAATTTTCTTCAAAAAGCTCATATGAAGACGTTGCAGACGCTCAACTTCTTCTTTGTCTTTATCACATTTCATATCATAACCGTCCTTCAACGCTTTTTTGTAGGCGCTATCCAATTTGACCATTTTCGTCACTGATTCGTCAGTACAATCTGTCTGGCTTTCGTTCAAAATCTCAGCAAGTAAACCAAGAAGCTGAGAGGCTACTGAGACCATTCTGTCCTTTTTCTCCAGCAAAGTCATACTTACATCGATAGCTAGTTTCACAGCCTCGTCGGGTTGATTTTGTTTTTCCAGACGTCGGATTTGAGATTGAGCTAGTTGAAGTGCCTCATAGGCCACGCTTTCTCCAGAATCCTCGTCTCCAGCGAGCAAGGTCTGCAAACGTGCATTCACAGGGTCGCCAGAGGCTGCATTGGCCTGTTGCTTCTTTAGAAGTTGTTTGCGACGGCGGGCTGCGGCTGCACTCATTTTCAAATAAATAAATTTCAAGGATTGGAATAGATCGGATTAAAATTGTCTTACCATGATACGAAAATCAGCTTGAGCTACCTGGGGTTATGCGTTTTTCAGTCCCAGGGTTTTGAAACAAATAACCTATTTAATAAAATAAAAAATTTGAAATCCACCTGGTATATACGAACTCCTACTTACGAAAAAAAAAAAAAAGCTTTTTTTGAAACGTGGAGAAGACGGCGTTTTTCGGGACTGAACGGTTTTTAGGCTATTGCGGAGGCTCTCATCATCGGATTCTTTTATTCATCATTACGTTGGATTCACATTTTACAGAGCTATCAGAAGAGGTAACTTGGGTA